>Ga0214923_10001427_pt1 | contig 33930 bp, 34 predicted proteins | sample LL1510_MetaG_FD_177993 | JGI IMG/M metagenome (GOLD analysis project Ga0214923, IMG submission 177993) | Freshwater microbial communities from Lake Lanier, Atlanta, Georgia, United States - LL-1510 | ecosystem: Environmental > Aquatic > Freshwater > Lake | place: USA: Georgia | collected...
CGACTATCCAAACTTGGGAGTTCAGACGGACATTAACAACTTAAACGAACAAGCCCTCAGAAACGTAGGAACGGGTCGAGTCGTTTTCGTCCCGTCCACTACAGCAAAAGCTCATGGGTCGTTTCACTGCATGTTCCCGCAAGTATGTGATTAAAAGAGGCCTTTAAAACCGATACCCAACGCCAAACGCAGGCAAGGCGCTGGTTGAGTTAAAGTAAACTGGCATGCTCAGATTAAAATGCTTAAACCCAATAAAAGGCCCCACTCCAAGCCGGAGAACTTCATAAATTCCGTCGCCGATCCCTCCGCCGCTGCCCCCTGAATTCCAGAAAACAGATTCAAAACCGCTACTACCAGAACCACAGACCGTTGAACCAATGACGAACTGATTTTCGACATAAAATTACCCCCCCATTTTTTTTAGCACGCAGTTAAAATATAGAACAAATCAGACAATCTATAAAGTCCAGTAAAAGCAAAAGGTTTGTCTAAACAGAGCCCGGCTGATAAAAGACAACCACTTTATGAAACTCGAATTCGCTAAAACCCCCCAAGGCAAAACCGTTTCCATTCCCGCTAAACTAGCAAATCGTCACGGTCTCATAGCTGGCGCTACAGGAACCGGAAAAACGATTTCGCTTCAGGTTTTAGCTGAACGATTCAGTCGAATGGGAGTTCCGGTTTTCTTGGCAGATGTAAAAGGGGATTTATCAGGACTTTCCAAAGCCGGAGTTTCTTCTCCAAAGCTTTTAGAGCGATGTCAGAAATTACAGCTGGGGGAACCTACTTTCTCAGCCAACCCCGTTTTGTTCTGGGATGTTTTTGGAAAAAGTGGACACCCAGCTCGAACCACACTTTCTGAAATGGGACCTCTCTTGTTAAGCCGCCTGATGAGCTTAAATGAAACTCAGACGGCAGTTCTTCAAGTGGCTTTCAAAATTGCGGATGATTCAGATTTGTTGCTTTTAGATGTAAAAGATCTTCAAGCCCTGCTTAAAGTCATTCAAGAAAATCTCAATGCTTTTAAAGAACAATATGGACACTTGTCTTCAGCCACGTTAGGAGCCATTCAGCGGGGGCTTCTTGGGTTTGAAACCCACGGGGTGACAGAGTTTTTTTCAGAGCCCGCGCTCAACCTTAATGATCTTCTGCAAAAAGATGGAGAAGGCCGGGGATTTGTCAGTATCCTTTCTGCTGAAGAGCTCCTCCAGCAACCCATGGTCTATTCGACATTTCTGTTGTGGATTTTGTCCGAGCTCTTTGAAACCCTTCCTGAGGTAGGAGATCAAGAAAAGCCCAAACTCGTTTTATTTATCGATGAAGCTCACTTGCTTTTTAAAGAAGCACCTAAGGTCTTGGTCGAGAAAGTGGAACAAGTGGTACGGTTAATCCGTTCGAAAGGAGTGGGAGTTTATTTTGTAACTCAGAGTCCGTCTGATATTCCAGAAGCGGTTTTGGGTCAGCTCTCTCATCGTATCCAACATGCCCTGAGAGCTTTCACTCCCCAAGATCAAAAAGCCGTCAAAGTAGCTGCGCAAACCCTTCGAGCGAACCCAGATTTTTCCGCTCAAGAGGTCATTACTCAACTGGGAGTGGGAGAAGCGTTAGTTTCTGTGCTTAATGACGACGGCGTACCGGGAATTGTGGAACGAGCCTTTATTTTGCCTCCCAGCTCCCAAATCGGTCCGATTTCTCCGGAAACAAGACAAGCCCTGATTCGTGGCTCTTCTCTGTTTGGTCGATATGAAAATAAAATCGACAGAGAATCTGCTTTTGAAAAACTGCAAAAGAAGGAACCCTCTTCTACTAACGAGAGTCAAAAATCGGTGCTTTCCGAGATCTTATTAGGCTCCACTGGCCCAAGGGGCGGACGAAAAGCGGGACTATTAGAGAAAGCCGCTACGAGTGCCGTCCGTTCGGCAGCGAATAATATTGGACGAGAACTCGCCAGAGGACTTTTGGGTTCTCTTCTGGGTTCTTCACGATCTAAAAAACGACGTTAATCGTTGAGATCACATGCTTATTTTCCGTTTACTTGTCTTAAGAGTCTCGATAACTTTGCCTATATTTAAAAACGGAGACTGAGCAATGGCAGCCACCACTTGGAAATCACTATTTAAAAAGAAAGATCTCAATCGAGTGATTGCGGAAGCACACGACCCAAATGTGGGTGAAGAACACCCTGGCCTAAAGCGCAGTCTCAATGCTCTTAATCTCACCATGCTGGGCGTAGGCGGCATCATCGGCGCCGGTATTTTTTCACTGACCGGAGCTGCTGCTGCAAATTACGCAGGCCCTGCGATTGTTTTTAGTTTTATCATTGGAGGCATCCTCTGCACTCTGGCTGGAATTTGTTACGCTGAAATGGCAGCGATGGTGCCCGTCTCTGGATCTGCTTATGCTTATGCCTATGCCACCATGGGAGAACTCATCGCCTGGATTATCGGTTGGGACCTGGTTTTGGAATATGCGTTCGGGGCGGTCACCGTTTCGATTTCCTGGTCGGGATATCTCTATTCTCTTTTACACAAAACCTTGGGAATTAATTTTCCAGATTGGATGATTCAACTGACCAAAGGCCCTTGGGAACAAGTGGTTCTCAATGACGGCTCAAGTGCTTTTGGTGTTTGGAACGTCCCTGCCACTGTAGTTTCACTCATCGTCACAGCGATTCTCGTTCGAGGCATTCGTGAAAGTGCATTTGTGAATAACATCATCGTCGTCATTAAAGTGGGGATTGTTCTGACATTCATTGGATTGGGTTGGGCGGTTATCGACCAAGCGAATTGGATTGCAGACGCCTCTGCTTCAGGACTCATGCGGCTGATTCCCAAAGCAGTCGAAAAAATTCAGGATGGACGAAACATCATGGCCTATGGACTTCCGGGAGTATTAACGGGAGCAGGAGTGGTTTTCTTTGCTTATATCGGTTTTGATGCCATCTCCACGACAGCACAGGAATGTAAAAATCCCCAACGTGATCTTCCGATTGGAATCTTGGGTTCTTTGATCATCTGCACTGTTTTGTACATTCTGATGGCTCTCGTGCTGACGGGCGTAGTTCCTTACTCACAGCTAGGGGTGCCGGATCCCGTGGCAGTTGGAATTGATCGCATCGTGACTCTTCGCGGTTGGTCTGTTGAAGCCCAGAAAATATTTACGTTTTTGATTAAAGTGGGAGCCCTTTCAGGACTGACCTCCGTCATCTTGGTTCTCATGATGGGACAGACTCGTATTTTTTATTCGATGGCCCACGATGGGCTTTTGCCTTGGTTTCACAAAGTTCACAAACAGTTTGGAACACCCCATATCGCTACTATCATTACTGGTTTATTTGTGGCTCTTTGCGGAGGTCTCATGCCGATGAGTCTTGTGGGAGAACTAGTCTCCATCGGAACTCTTTTGGCCTTCGTTTTGGTTTGCTTGGGAGTACCAATTCTTCGAATCACTCATCCTCACGCTAAACGGCCCTTCAAAGTCATTGGCGCTTGGCCGGTAGCATTGGCAGGATCGGCCGCTTGTCTCTGGGTGATGTCTGGGTTGCCTCTAGACACGTGGCTTCGGTTGATAATCTGGCTCGCTATCGGTTTCGTGGTGTACTTTAGTTACGGAAGAAAACACAGCAAGATTCGGAAACAGGCTTAAGAAAATCAGTTGTTCGGAGCTCCACTTTGGATCCAGGAACCAATGGCACTGATCTGGTCGCTACTTAAGGGATAGCCATATTGGGGCATTTTACCTGAAGCACAATCCGTAAAAAGCATGCTCGCATAAGGATTTCCCGGAGATACATAGTTCATTACGCCATAATAAGACGTACTCCACGAATGGCAACTCGAACAAGAAGGTCCGAACACCGTATTTCTAAGACTACTAAAAGTAGCACTCGTTTGGCCTCCCCCGGTATTGTAATAAGAAGAGCCATTGCTTTTATTCATACCGCAACCCACAACAAAAAATACGGTAATCAAGATAAGAATTTTTGAGAGCGCGGTACTAGCATATTTCATCGGCCACATCCTTGCTTATTTAATGAGCAAGAAGCGATCCGGGGATATTAGGCGGGTTCCAGCTTGATTTCCAAGAAGGGACTGTCAAAGTTTTGGACACTCGCCCCTAAAACATTTTCAGAGATAAAAATGCAGCATCGCGTACGCATAGTCGGCAAAAGTTGCGGCAGCGCCACCGTAGCGTTGTTTTAAGTATTGAGCATTCAGTTCTAAATGCGGACGCGGAAAAAATTGAAAGCCCACTCCATAGGCTTCCATTTCAGAAGCCGAGTCCAAAAAGTTACTTTGAGCAAATTCCTGGCTGAGATATAAATGAACGCCCTGAAACATTTCGTAGTTAAATCGAGCCGTATCGGCAAAACCATTCTGGGCGGCTCCTACTTTCGGATTAAACCAAGTAAAAGCAGTGTCAGCCATCAGAAAAAATCGTTTTCCTAAACCTAAAATGAAAAAAGGACCCGCCAGGTTTCGAGAGCCTACATCGCGGGTGAGATAAACGTAGCTCGCTCCAATTTTGTGCCGATTCCCCAGAAAGACACTCGAACTTACGGCAGCGCCCATCTCAGCGCCCAGATCCCGATTGTCGAGTCTTCCCAAAATCCCCGTTACAAAAAGATCAAAGCTCTGGCCAATCCACGCACCCTCAATATTGTAAGTTTCCGTTCCCTGATCTCGTCCCAGGCCTCGCTTCACAGCCACCGAATGATTTTCAGTGTTGATTCCAGCGGCGGGAAGAAATCGTCCGAATCGAAAAGATAATTCATCAGTGGGTCGAACCTGCAAATAATGTCTTCTACTCAACGGCTTACCCTGTGGAGTTACACCAGCGGTCCCGTCTACCGTCACTTTCCCCACAGAAATAGCCGCTTCTGCGTCAGCTTGCATGAAAACAAACTGTGCCGTTTCACGACTCGCGCGATTTTGATAGAGTTGGAGGGCTCTGACGTCACCTCCCATATTCAACCACTCCGGAAGATGGACAGCTCCATAAAGAAATTTTTCTTCATTTTCAACTCCCCAGGAGCTCATCAAATCGGAAGATAGATTTCGCCCATACGGCGTCAGAACTCCACCGCCCGTGGGGCTTTGATGACAAGTTGTGCAGTTCGCATAGCCGTGTCTCACCATTTGAGGAAAGGCAAAAAGGGCACTACTGGCTGAGAGAGCTGCGAAAACACCTAATTTCTTCATGGAGTTCTCGCTAATTTTGCTGAAGCTTTGGCGTTGATTTTCACGTCATCCGTCATCGAAATATTCGCGTAAGAGGGTCTTTGAATTTTAAAATCGGCTATGGAAAGAGAATATTCGCACTCCACTTCTAGTTCATCCTCTTCAACTTTCAAATTAATTTTGCCCGATACTGGGTGGGAAACTCCATGCAGTTGCAGAACTCCGTTAAAAGGGCCCGCAACTTTAAAAGACTTGGGATTAAACTCTTTTGAGAGGTTGATTTCTTTGATTTCGAGTTCGGCTTTTGGAAATTTACCTACTTCGAGATAGCGATTTTTCATGTGATCATTTCGCAGATCAATTCCCGTATCTAGACTGGCTAAATCAAACCCTACTTTTCCCGAAACTTTCTTTCCATCAAAATTAAAATAACCATCTAATTTTTGCTCGCTACTTCCATGAATTTTTAAAAGGCTTGGTTTTCCCGTCCCTTCAAATTCAACTTTTGATTCTCCGTCAGAAAACTGAAAACGAATGGGTTTTGCATGGCAGTGCAAAGAGAAGAAAACAATCACAAACAAGAAAACAAACTTAGTTGTTAGGCGCACCATAAGCGATCCAATCGTAGAGGGTTTGCAGTTCTAACTCAGAAAGTCCCAGTCCCTCTTTGGGCATGTACCCTTTATAACATTGCCAGAAGAGCTGGCTCTGGTGGGGCTGAAACGGAGTGACCGCTCCCGGGGACGACATCACTTCATCGTAAGATGAAAGAGAAACACCGCCCTTTGGGTTGGAAGTAGAGTGACAGATCAAACACCGGGTATCTAAAATGTTCGCCTTAATGGAACTGAAAGTCGCAGTGACATTACTCAAATTCGTTGAAGCAAAACTAGGAGCCTTGTTACAGGAGCACAAAAAAGTTAGCCCCAAAAAGAGGAAAAGAATTTGTGATAAATGGGTTCTCATAGGGCTTAGAGAATACTCACAAGGATCAGAGTTCGGCAACGGCATTTCCCTTCAGTTTGCTGACGTTTGGCGTCAAAAAGGCTAATTTTTACAATAATTTGCAAAACTAATTAATGCGGCGGATTACCGCCTCCGGTGGGTAATAAACGAGGTAATTCCATGAAGATCCCAAGTAAAAAATTGGTTACTTTTTCAGTCTTATTTTTTCTCAGCGGGTGCGGTTTTAACAATCCCAAGAACATCGCAGGCTCCATTCAAACCGGTGCCCCCTCGCCTTCCAATCCGACTCCAACTCCGGCGGTCACTTTTACTTACTTGCGCCAAAACATCTTCATCCCAAAGTGCTCTCAATGTCATGGAACAAACATGGGAAATTATCAATACTTGATGACCAATAACTACGTCGTTCCTAGCTCGGCCGATTCGAGTGTTTTATATCAAGACGTAAGCACCGGTGACATGCCTCAAAATGGTCCTGCACTCAGTAGTGGTGAGGTCAGCAGTATTTACAATTGGATCCAAAGTGGAGCTAAAAATGATTAAGCGAACACTGCTGTTTGCTCTCCTTTTAAAATTCTCACTCGTGTCTTTCGGTGAAAACCTGTCACCTGATCAAGAAAAGGCGCTTAAACAAGTGATGGATCAATTAAACAACCCAATGGAGCGGCAAGAGATCATTAAAAATGATCCAAAAGCAAAAGAAGCCGATCAAGTAGTCAAGGAAACCGGCGGACCGCACTCCGAAGAGGTATATAAATTAGCAGCTGAAGTGATGCAGACGTTAGCCGTAGAAGCAAAAGGCGACCCTGATAAAATGGAAGAGCTCTTAGAGAAGGCCAGAAGGGATCCCGCAAGCTTTGCTGATAAATTTTCTCCTACACAAAAAGCCAGACTTAAAATTCTAGCTGAAAAGATAGGAAAATCTAAATCAACTCCCTAGCTGGCCTTATCCGAGCCCCTCTATTCAGAAGCCACTTTATTGTAAGTAACCTTCATATCTTCGAGTTCAGCTTTGATATGATCTTCATAGTGCTTGAGATCTTTGGTTGAGGCCCCCTTAAACTTTGCCAACTGATGTTTCACATCCTTGATGTCTGATTCCAAATGGCGAGCGGCTCGCTTGAGATGACGGTGGTGCTTATCAAAACCGTGAGTCTTTTTTACATCCGCTCTTAGCTCTTTCACTTTACCTTCCCATTCCTGAATTTCTGCATTCACTTCTTTTTCAAAGCCTTCTTTTTCACTCTCACTCATCATCGGCACTGCACTCACAGACTTTTCGGGTGCGGTTTGAGTTGAAGTAGCTTTGACCTGGGGTGCACAAAGGGCAAGGACCAGAGTTGCATTTAAAATTGAACTTTTTCGCATGGAATACCTCCTGAGTAAACGCGAACATCACTTCTCAAGTGATGCAACTCAGATACCATGGGATTTTTTTATACGGATCGACTGGATGATGTTCTCGGAGGCCCTAGGAAGAGCCTAGAATAAATTCGAATGGCTGATATTCCAGAAATAATGAAACAGAATGCAATTAAGACAGCTAACCAGAGCCGATCTTGAGTTGCATGATGCAAGATAAGATCTTCTCCGAGATAACTGGGTGAAATCGGAAATCCACTCAACCCTAGACAGCAGATGAGAAAGAAAAAGTTTTTGCTCACTGAATCTCCATAATACCCATGGAAAGTATTCAACCGCCGATGAGGCAATGACTTAATAATTAAAAATCCCAGAGGCCAGAAAAGAAACATGCCCGAGAGATACATCAGTAAATCTCGGGATGAGAAGTGATCAGACACGGAGACCGAAGCAACAACAAAAACATTAGTTAGTCCGAGCAACACCCAAGCTCGAAGGGCTGAATGTCTCTCAGCCAAAGCCGATAATCCCAGAAGCACAGCAAAAACTGAGACGAACGGAGTCGTAAACTCCACCGACTTAGCCCAGTCGGGATTGACCCCCATGAATGAAATGATTGCTCCCAGACAAGTGAGCCCAAACAAAACTCGCTTCGTTAAGAACCCCGAAAAAGCCTGCCCTACAAACTTCAGGGGTCTCCAAAGTATTCGCTCTAAAAGGCCTTCTAAATATCCCTCTCTTATTGAAATCAAGTACCAGGTCGCAACTACCGGGGGGAATCTTTTTGTTACCTTTTGGGTGATTCCACCCAGCTGTCGAGCGGGAGCCTCGTTGTGATATCGAATGAGGTAAGAAACGACGGAGGGTGAAACCAGGAGCTGATAGCCTCTTAAAAAAGCATTCGAAATCAAATGGATTAGGCAAAGCGTTTCAAATCCCAACGCAATTTCACAAAACATGAACCCCACTTGGATTAAACTCGAATAAGCCACTTGGGCCTTGATATTCGACTGAACGCGAGTTGCGCTTGCCGATAAAATGACCGTAATCGCTCCGATCGAAAAAAGAGCTACTTTGGCAATCCAGAAACCTCCCCAAAGCGGAAACATTCTTAAGAGAACGTAAACGCCGACGTGAATTGAAAGAGCCCCATAAAAAATAGCACTGGACGGGGTTGGACCCTCCATTGCTTTAGGCAGCCAAAAGCAAAACGGAAACTGGGCCGATTTAGCCGCCGCGGATAGAACAATCAAAAGACCAATCACCATGGCCTCTCGACTTTGTAGTTGCGTATGAATCAAATGTGTAAATTCAGAGAGTCGATCAAAATCAAGCGTCTCATGCCATACCAGTTGTGAAAGCCATGCTCCTAATAAAAGGCCCACATCGCCAACCCGATAAATGGTGAAAATCTTAAGAGCATTTTTTACGGGCCGGACTCGATAACGATAGAAAGAAATGAGCAAAAAAGAAGTGATCCCAAGAAACTCCCAGCCTGCAAAGAGCATTTCAAAGTTGTCGGCTAAAACTACCAGTGAATAGCCGAACATAAAAAAACCTAAAGTGGCAAAAAATCGTTGATAACCTTCGTCTTTCACTAAGTAAACAAGTGCGTACCGCGTAATGCTGTAACAAACGATGGTGAGTGTTGCCAAAAATGAAATGGTTACCCAGTCGAGGAAAAAAGAAATGCCAAAATGATAATCATGACTCGAATAAAGTTCTATGACATTACTCCGCCAAGGGCTCGCTCCTTGGGCTATCCATAGTCCAATGGCAGTCAAAGTAGCCATGAAGTGGAGAGCCACCATTGCATGGGTGCAACTCCCCACCAGTTTTTCTTTTTCTCTGGGGATCAACAGATTGATGAATCCGCCCAAAAAGGGAATTCCAACAATTAGGTACACTAGAACTTCTAAGATCATGTGGTCCCCCCAATGAGCATAACCGGGAGGTAATCTCGAGAAGTGGCGATAATCTCCATAGAGCTATTCACTCGATCTGGAGACTTTCCAAAAAAATCAAAGGGCTTCATTTCGCCGGCTTCAAAAACATAAAAATCCCCGGTGCTGGGACTCATGCAGGCATACTTGACCCATTCGTTTTGAATCCATTCAAAGGTGGCAGGTATTTTTTGAGCAGCCTGTAGCGCAAGCTTTGGCTCCTGATAAACCACAATCATGAGTCTGAGCGGCTCATGCCATTCAATCATTTGTTGAGGGAGGCCGGGTCGCAAATCGCCCTCTGTTCCATTGGCTACTGAAATCAATCCAACGACGTTGTGGGGAAGTTTAGTTCCTGATCCCATTTTCTCGTTGTCGATCCGAGAAAAATAATACTGAAGGTTAATCCCTCCGCAAACGGGGACAGCTGCTTTGAGAATCGTGCAAAGAATTTCCCCCTCTGGATCAACTTTGGGATCATAGGAGTTCAAAAAGCTTCTTCGATCGAGAAATAGGCCTTTCGTCAAGAAGCGAGGCCCTACGATACAAGCCGCATTTCCAGAATGCGTGAACTCTTGCCGTGGTTCAAAAATTGAGACCGACTTTTTGCGAAGTCTCTTTCTCGCCTGTTTCGGAGAAACTTCGAGGGGGATATCTTCAAAACGCCTTGCCCTCTCTTTTGCAGTTCTGAGCAGCGCCTTTTCTAAATCGGCCTTCAAGTTTTTTATCTTTTCCAAGTGAAGTTCTTTCACCATTTCCTGATCATAAAAATAAACTTGATCCCGCGTCGTATCATACAGAGCTGGTACAAAAAGAGTCGTTTCAGGTATCGAGAGCCCCTTTTGTCTCACCAGCTCTCTTACTTCTTTATCGTTTGCCATTTTGCAAAAGAGTCTTGCGTTAATGGAACCTGGCCGACCCGAGCAAGCTCCGCAGTCGTAAGCAGCATAGTGAGGATTGTTCACCGTGCTAGAACCATGCCCCAACATCACGATGAGTTTTGAAAAATTCTCAGTCAAACCACACGAGCGAAGAAGTGCATAAACTCGATCGGCCATTTCAGCTCGGGTAAAACCGAGTTTCAATCCATTTTCGATTTCGGTGTCGGATTCTCTCAACAATTTAAACTGAATTTGATCATTCGTGTGTCGAAAAGAAGTTGCTACTTTTGGAGATAGCGTGGGTGAAACAATGTTAAAAATCATTCGAAAAGCAGATAAGATCCCAAACGTTTGAGAAATCAGCCATCCCCCAAAAAGAGTGTGAGTGAGGCGAGAAAGCAAAAGGTCCGTGTCTCTTTTCTTTTTTGAGCCAGCTACTTGAGTGCCTTTAACCAGAAAGCTAGGGTTGAGCGGAGCTGGGCAGATTTTAACTGGAAACCGGTCGAACTCACTTTTGTACCAGAGCTCGACGCCAAAGAACCCAGGGGTTCCGAAAGTCTCAATACTTGGATTAATTTCCTCCAAGTGCCGGCGCAAAGAACAGCACCTATCATCAATACAAAAGAAGACTTGGCTTTCGCTCAATTGATTTTGTGGTTCTGAGCGGTTAGCCCGAAGTCCCGTCAGCAAATCCTGGTGATAAGTCCACTCCCAAGCCGAATGCAAAAGTTCAAGCAGAGGAGGCTCGTTCTCGCCGCCCAGAACTGGTTTTGTCTCCTCACCTAAACCACCAATTTGATGTTGCGCTAACGGAGTCCACTTTCGCCCTTTTTTGCGCATGAAAGAGTCAATGTAATCCACTTCTAATAGCAGTTCGAAAGCTAAGACTTCATGAAAAGAAATTTTTCTCACAAAATTGAGATGCTCTGGATTCGTCTCAATCACGGCGACCAAACCAGACCAACCCGGATGCTCTTGCACCATTTCAAAGAGATATTTCTCAAAAAGTGAGCTATCTCCACCGACCAGGATGTTTAGTGTTTCCTCCAAAGCTTTCCACGCATTTCCAAGAAGCAGTTGGTGGGCCCTCCCCTTTCTTCCTTCTTTGAAAAGTGAGATGGCACTTTGCCGCTCAATTTCCTGTAAAGCTCCCCAGAAGCCTAAATCATAAAAGGGCATGGGCGAGAAAGAGATCCCTTGATCCAAAAAATGCCCCAAATGTCTAAAAAAGATCGGATGAACGTGAGTGATAATGTCTAGCTCATACTTACTCTTCCACAAATCGCGGATTCTGTGTTTAGGTTGAGTTTCATTTTTCCACTCATCTTGATGGTCTAGTTTCTCGAGAGCACCTTCAATTAAGTTGGTTTTAAGCACTTCCGACTTCTGCTTTGAAATCAACCACTCTAAAACTGGCTTTTTTATTTTCCCCTTTTTGAATAGAGTTTGATATTCCTCAAGGCTTAAGTAGGTCTTAACCCCCAATTTTCGATGGGCCTCTTTTAGCCCCTTATGAAAAGGCAAATTTTGAAAAGCATAAAGAGTATTCGTAGCAATGAAATCTTTTAAAGGAGCTTGGGCTGGAAGAGTTTTCTTAGTTCTAGCAACAATCTCCTGCAAATATTTGTCATCTATCATAGGGCCTACTCACTCTTTTTTAAAACTTGAGCACTGAGCGTGTGATGGCTCACAGCTTGATGTTGTTCAGACAATTCGACTTTTAATTCCTTCCCCCGGCTGTGCAAGTACTTACGCTCATTCTCCAGGAAATCTCGAACGGTGTGGTCAATGACAGATGATTGAGAAAGATTCAAAAGGATCATGTCCGATTCGGTTTGGGCGTTGCTAATCAATCCCTTGAGTCTTAGCAGATTTGTAAATACCACCGGGCTTGTTACTCGAATCACATACGCTTTTCCCTCCAAGCCCTTTTGATGGGAGAGACGAAACAAACCAATTAAGGTTCGTGAACGAAAACAGGTAATCAAGAGCTTTAAGCCGATTCCGCTGAATACCCCCACCAAGAGGTCCGTCTTCAAACTAACCAACAGGGTAACCACGAAATAAAGAAGCTGTTCCCATCCAATCTCGTAAGCATGAGAGAGTTGTTTCGGATGGGCTAACCTAAACCCAACCACAATGAGAATCGCAGCAAATGATGTGAGAGGGATAAGATTTAAAATCCCTGGAAATAAAAAAATAAAAAGAAGAATAAAGATACCGTGAAATAAGTTGGGCCACTTAGTTCTTGCGCCGTTGCCCACATTGATACTGCTACGAACCATTTCAGTGATAATGGGTAAGCCCCCAATCAAGCCCAAGAAAGCATTGCAAACTCCCTTGGAAATGAGTTCCCCATTTAATTGAGTTCTTCTTCCTAACGGATCGATTTTATCCACAGCGCAAGCAGATAAAACAGATTCAATTGAAGCAACAAAGCAGATCATCAAAGTCATTTTCCAAAAAATTCCACTCGACAGCATCGACCAATCAGGATGAATGATTCCTTCGCTTAATTTAGTCGGAACATGGAGAAGGAAAATATCACTGACCTGACTGATTGGATGATGGGCAATTAGTTCAACCAGATGAGGATGCTCTAAATCTAAAGTCTTATCAAAGATGATTCCCAAAAACACCGCTGCTAAGGGGGCCGGGATCATTTTTACAATCTTAGATTTGCTCATGTTCATGAAGACAATGAGCGCGAGAGTTAAAACACCAATACCCAAAACTATCAAATTAGCGTTAGAAATCGCTTCGGGTAAGTGAATAATTTGATCAAGAGTTTCTAATCCAGCAGCTTTTTCTCCACAAAGCACATAAATTTGCTTCGTCATCACCGTAATACCGATCGAAGCTAACATACCGTGGATTACTTGGACGGGAGCCAAACTCCCCAATGATCCGAGTCGAAAAATTCCCAGACCCACTTGAATGAGCCCCGCCATAACAATGGCCGCGAGGGTTAATTTGAATCCTGTCTGAGTATTTCCCTGCCCTAATGTTTGGATTGAAGTTAATACAACAACAATCAGCCCAGCTGCAGGGCCATTAATCATTACGTGCCCTGTGCCGATCAAGGAGCCTAAAATCCCCCCGACTACAGCCGCTAGGATTCCAGCTGTCGCTGGAGCTCCGGAAGCTAAACTAATTCCGATAGAAAGTGGAAGAGCCACTAAAAATAGAATCACCCCAGAGAGCAACTCTGTTTTCCAATTCTTTTTGAACAGGTCCAATTGAAAATGCGTCAGTAAAAACTTATTCATAATTTTAGCCCCCGAACAATTATACTAAGGAGGCCAACGGATTAGAACGAAATGTCGATGAATCGTTTTCTCAGTGAAGGCCTGTAACGGCCTTCGCAATTTCAACGTAGATAGGAATACCGACCGTAACGTTATAGGTGAATGTTAGTCCGAGTGAGGCCGCTAGCGGAAGCGTCGGACTGGCCTCGGGAATCGCCATTCGCTGAACGGCAGGAACAGCCATGTAACTCGCAGCACCACAGAGGATCATGAAAAGAACGTAAGTTCCCAAGTCCATGTGATAGCCACTGATATGGCTGTAGGAATAAGCTACTCCCAAGCCTAGTAAGGCAAAGAGATTGGGTGCCAAGAGACCAAAAATGATAAATCCAAAGCCTGCAGATTTTAAATCACGCAAACGTTTGCAAGCAGTAATCCCCATTTCCAGCAAAAACAGACACAAAAGTCCCTGAAACTCAAAAACAAATAATTGGTCTACTTGTTGAGTTACTTTTTCGCCCTGCAGTCCAGACAAAGTACCGATAATAACCCCAGCAAATAGGAGAAAGGTCCCGGGATTAAGCAAAACTTCATGAACTAACTTTGCATTGAAAACCCGTTTTTTCTTTCTTGGGCGACTATCTTCAGTATTCAGCAAACTCGTGTCCATCGCCGGACTGTCCTCTGAATAGGTGGCCTCGTCGGGAGGAGTATAGTTTTTTTCCTTGGGGAGATTACCCTTTGCATCCATCCCTTGAGCTCGAAACTTGGAAACCAAAACCAAAGCGACTAAACATCCCGGAATTTCCATCACCGCTAGCATCACAGGCATGTAAGGGGCATAAGCAATATTTAGCGCCCCCAAGACGCCCACACAGGTGACAAAGGTACCGGCGGAATCGGAACCGTAATAACCAGCAACCGTGGCCGCATCAACTTTTCTGAGCCGAGTCATTGCCCGAAGCATTTGATACGCAATGATTCCAACGAACGCGTTCGTTACAAATCCCAAAACCATGAAGCCAACGGCGTAACCCAATCCCCCACTCGAAGCGAGATGGCTTAACTCTTCTCCTCCATGCCAACCAATTCCGAGGAGCAAAACAATCGTGAGACTTTGGTACAGCGCTTTGGGGAACTCAAAATCCACTTTGAATAAGGGAATTAAAAAACCACCATAGAAAAACAAGAGAAGAGGTTTGAATAAGTTATGACTGATGTTTTCAAGGATCGAGTGAATCATTTAGCCACTCTTTTTTAGAATGATGGCTAAAAATTATACCTGTTCGAAGAAATCCGCCAATGAAATAAATTCGTACCTAATAATTTGGATACCCGAACTCCCGATTAAGTGTGGGATACGGCTGATTGGACAGTAATCCCCTCGCGGATAGTGCTGGAAGGAGGTTTCTCGGGCGTCTTTCGGGAACATTCTCTTGCGCTCGCGATACCCTTGGGTAATCAGTCACTTCATCGAAAATATCCACGGCTTCGGAAATACAGTTTCGCTCCTCCGTATTGTAATAAACCGGTTTTCCCTGACGGTAGGAGTTCCAATCTCGATCCGATCGCTTGAGAGCTGACAGAAGAAACTCTTGTCGCTTCTGATCTGCCTGAGCAGCTGCCACATTGATTGGATACTGAGCTATCTGGTGCTTCAACTTTCGAATCGACACATCGACTGCTTCATCCAAGGACAAAACGCGTTTTGCAATTCCGTAATGATCTCGATTTCCCTTCAAAGGCCCAAAAGCTTCTCCTCGAGGGCGCACCGCCTCTGAAGAAACAACTAAATCGGAAAGTTGAATCGCTCCCGAGTTATCGTCGAGCTTTTGCGGAATAAAAATGGCTTCTTTTCCTTTTTTGAGTTTGAACCGAACTTCAGCATGAGCGGCAAACCATCTTCTCTTGTTCATAAAATCGATGATCGGAATACCGGGATCAAACCGTTCTTTTAGAACCATTACATCTTCAACCGCAAATTCTGGGATTCGAACTACCCAAAACTTGCCACGATGCCAGATGTTGGCAACCCAGATTTCCCCGGGTTTAGGGGGAGGAAGCTGTGCTTTTTCCGCATACTGCTGAGCCTCTTCAGGAGTTAAGAGATGGGCCGGGCGGTAATCAAAGAGATTCATACACTCCCCGGCTCTTGGCCCCCTTGTGTAACGTACATTCAGGGAAAACGGGTCCATTTGATCATATCCTGGACAAGGTCGAGGACCCTGGGGTCGGTGCTGCGGCGAAGCTGTATTCAGCTGGTGTTCAGCCGGACTGACTAGTGAGAAACCGAGAATAAAAAGAAGAACTGCGATGTGCTTCATGAACCACCCTACTTCCGGGGGAGTCACATAGCAGGAACGGTGCCTAAAGAAGCCTGCCCCAAGAACGGCAGCGGAAAAAATCCCTTCCGAAATTTGCTCGAGCACGTGTCTTTTTTATCGACAGATTACTTGGGTATTTTAAATAACATAACGTGGTAGGATCTGGTTTGAAAGTCCTCAGAACACAACCCTCCCAGCAGCTCTTTCAGAGCACTGCCTTCGTAGTTTTTCAGAACTTGTTCTTTATTAGCCAGGCATTCCGAAAAGCTCGAAAACTTTTCAACGGATTTTGGCCACTCAAGAAGCGGTTTCTCAATGAATCCCATGTGAAGATCATGTCCATCAAATTGGCGATCGCCACAATAAATTGTAAAAAGATTCTTTTCTTTCTCGCCAAGAAAGTTTTTCACTTCTTGGGCTTGCTGAGCGCATGCTTCGTAGGTGGGCACTTTGGTAACTCGCTCCATTGTAAAGTGAAGTGGTTTATCCCAAAAATAGTGAACATCCCCTTCACCCGTTCCCATGACAGAATTAAACTGAAAAACTAAATCAGAAAGAATGGCCCCTTGTTTTAACATCGCCGATTTGAGCCCATTGTAAATTTCTTCATAAGTGATGCCCAAGGGCTTAGCAAAAAAGATAAAACTGCCTAGTTCTGGCTTTGCTTTCGAAGTTCCCTTGGCCGTGATAATGATTTCCCAATTCTTACCCACCGACAACTCCATACTGCTGCAATAACTAAAAACTGGATTTAAACCGGTCGCCTGAATAAAGATCTCATTTTGCAAAGGTAGGCTTTTTATACAGTCGGCCTTTTCGCGGAATCTTCCTGAGTTTGAAATCAAGTTTAAGGGGTAATCGGTTGAGGTAAAATCTAGTCTTTGAGGTGCTTCATATTCGATGGAAAAATCATAACTGGTCTGTCGCTCCGCCACGCATTCAACATGAACTACTTTGACTTGGGTACCTTCTTCAAACTTCTGAGCGACACCAGGCGTTTGATCATGGCAACTTCGTTCTTCTTTAGGGTATCCCCTGAGAAAAAATTTAAAGACGTCTGCAAACACAACAGACTGAACTACTAAAAGAAGAAAGACTAGATTCGATTTCATCTAAAAAGAGCTATCAATCTTGCGTGGGTTCTGCAACAGCCCATTCGAATGTCTTTTCAGCTTCATTGCCATTGTAGTCCGAAACCCACAAATTAAGCCTGTGTTTACCGCTGGTTAGGGGAAAAACCTGATCGGCTTTCTTCCTGAACCCCAGATCAATCACTGGCTTTCTGCACTGATAATCCCCGCAAGCAAATTCTGGAACATAAAAGTTATTCACAAAGGCTTGATTGCTGGCGCCACCCGGCAGTGAATCGAACTTCCAGACAGTGAATGGTTTTTCTCCGTCGATCGCAACTCGGACTTCGTTGGGGGGAAGAATAAAAACATCACTCAACATCAGATCTCTCACTTCGACAGCAATAGTGTATCGAGTTCCGTTTTTAACCACATGAAAATCACCAATTTCAGGAGCTGATTCGTCAGGCAAAAGTTCCAAAAACTCGAAGGGGTTCAAGTATTCTTTGTTTTTTCCAAGCACATTGAGATGAATATGGTGAAACCGTTCCCCAAAAGTTACTATGCCCCAGTAATAAACCTCTCCCAATTTTGTTCCAGAATCGATTGGTGTCTTATCTTTGTAAGCTTTAAAAATCCCGTCAGGAATCGACTGTCTATCGATGTGATGGTACTGCCAAACAAACCCATCCGAATCCAAAATAGCGATTTCCCAGTACGCATCATCGCCCGGCATGTAGTTTTCAATATTGACCACAAGCCCACCGGCAGAGGCGATGACATCACTGCCAGCATCGGCCCTTATGTCGATGCCATGATGGAAATAAGCACTGCCTAAAAAACCATAGCGCTGGTAGCTCGCCATGGAATGCCCAATCGATTTTACGGAGACCGGCCAACGGTATCTTTTTCGCAGTCCCCCAGTCCTCAAAACCTGAAGCTCGCCAGTGGCCTGTTTGAGGTAGGACGGATGATAATCTCTCTCAACGACCTCTTGGCACGGGTGATGATTTGCAAATCCAAGTAAGATTAGAAAACGAATAATTAGGATCATGGAATTAATTCTAGTTGATGGTAGGATACTCTCCAAATGAAAGAAATCAGAGCTAGTCACATTTTGGTGGAAAAAGAATATGAGGCCCAAGACGTACTGAAAAAACTCTCGGAGGGCTGCACCTTTGAGTCTCTTGCAAAGAGCTTTTCAAAATGTCCCTCCCGTGAAGACGGCGGGGATTTGGGGACGTTTGGACGAGGACAGATGGTAGAGGCCTTTGAAGAAGCCGCTTTCGCCCTTAAAGTGGGGGAAATCTCAGGGCCTGTTCGGACTCGATTTGGTTATCACATTATCAAAAGGACTTAATTTAATATGGCTTGCCCTTGCGGAAACAAACAGAGCTACAAAGACTGCTGTGAACCCTTCATTTTGGGAACAGCCTTTCCTGAAACCGCTGAACAGTTAATGCGCTCTAGATATTCAGCTTACACAGTAATGGCTTTGGACTATTTGAGAGATTCTTTAGCCCCTGAAGCCCGACGAGATTTTGATCCTGCAGCTACCAAAAAATGGGCCGAATCGACCAACTGGAAAAAACTCTCAATTCTCTCTACCAAAAAGGGGACTTCCAGCGATACGAAAGGAACAGTGGAGTTTTGTGCTTTTTTTGAAACAAACGGAGATGATCTGCAGCTTCATGAAGTGGCAGAGTTTCGAAAAGAAAAAGATGGGCACTGGGTTTATGTAGATGGGGATGCCCATACTCACCCAGCTAACGAAAACGTAGAAGAGTCGCACTCCAAGCCAGAGACTTTTATTCGAACCGAGGCGAAAACCGGGAGAAACGACCCCTGTTCCTGCGGAAGCGGAAAAAAATTCAAGAAATGCTGTGGGTGAAAAATAGCTACTAACCCTTACTCCACGGGAGGAAGTGGTTGGATAGGGCTCACGACTATTTTACCCTCTTCGAATCGAACGCTCACTTTTTCATTGTTTCGTTGAAAGGTTGTACTCCCGGGATTCATTTGGGAAAACCCCATTTTTGTCATCACCGATTTGATTTGATCTTTAATTTGATCTTCTACTTCTTTTTTTTGATTCCGGAGAATTTCTCTTTCGTTCACCAGGGCTCGAGCCACCGAATCGCTTTTCTCTGCAGGTTCTTTTGAATCATTTTTAACCCATTCTCCTACAACCTTATTAAACTCTTTAGAGAGACGTTCGTGTTTGTTTTTTAATGCTTCATAACTTTGCTTGGGATCCCATTTGGGATCGAGGGCTAGTTGTTTCAATCCGTTCAAAATAATCGCATCGGTCAGATCATAGGCAGAAGCGACCGGACGATTTTCCAGTCCAAAGGCATGGCTCAAACTATCCATTGCTCCTGATAACTGTCGGGCAGTTTTTTCAACATCGCTGTGGGCGTTGTTTAAGGCTTTATCCAGTTCTCCCGCTTTTATCGAAGGACTGAAACCAATCACCAAACCGACCAATACGACACGAAGCATAAATTTAATTCCTTGTTAAAGCTTATTTTATCAGACCCTGAGCAACGAGAAAAAAAATGAGTATAATTTAACCAATTTAACTAAAAAGGAGCTTCCTTTGAATTCTTCCCTCTTGAGAACTCTCGTTTTCATTTCAGCTTTCAGTAGCTTTGGTTTTGGAAAAGTTTCGCCCTGGTTACTCCAGCAGTATGAAAATATGCGAACCTCCTCGGATTATCCCACGGTTCTTGTTTTAATGAAGGAGGAAGCTGACTTGTCGTCTCTTCCCAAAGCTGGGTCTCGAACTCAACGAATTAAAAACGTTTTTAACCGCCTCGTTTCCACTGCCCAACATTCGCAAGCAGGACTGTTAGCTTGGCTAGCCTCTGAAAAGCTCAATGCCCGCTCTTATTACATTAGCAATATGATTGTGGTGGATAACGTTTCAAAAGCTCAACTCGAAAAAATTGCCGAACGAGACGATGTTTTGGAAATTGCAGGCAACCCAGAAATCAAGCACAGTCTTCCTACCAGGATTCGTGAATCGGTTGAACCCTCAAAGGGCCCTGGGGGCAATATCGTTCGCTTTGGGGCTTCCAAAGTTTGGGATGAGTTTAAAATTCAGGGCGAAAACATTGTGATTGCGGGTCAAGATACGGGTGTTCGCTGGAATCACAAAGCTCTCAAAAATCAGTACCGAGGTTGGAATGGAACTCAAGTGGATCATGCTTACTCTTGGCACGATTCCGTTCATAAAAATGTAGGGGGAGGCTCCTCTTGTGGTTACAACCTCACCTCTCCTTGTGATGATCACGACCATGGCACTCACACCATCGGAACGGTAGTGGGAGATGATGGGGCCGGAAATCAAATTGGCGTGGCTCCACGAGCAAAATGGATCGCGTGCCGAAACATGGATTCCGGCATCGGCAGACCTGAAATGTACGTAGAATGTTTCCAGTGGTTTTTAGCTCCCTGGCCTCAAAAAGGCGATCCCATTCAAGATGCACGGCCTGAGATGGCTCCTCATGTGATTAACAATAGTTGGGGATGCCCCAAGAAAGAGGGTTGTGAAGGCGGGGAATTTGAACGCATTCTAAAAGCTCTTCGAGCGGCTGGAATCATGGTTGTTGTATCAGCCGGAAATGACGGAGACAGTTGCTCTACGATTCATGATGGGCCCGCGTTTCATTCCGATTTGGTTTTGAATGTAGGCGCTTTCAATCATCGGAACGATACGATCGCAAGCTTTTCAAGCCGAGGTCCCAGTGCTTTCGATAATAAGGTTGGCCCCCATGTAACCGCTCCCGGAGTGAATGTTCGTTCTGCAGTCAGCAGTGGAGGATATGCTGAAACCGGTTGGAGTGGAACTTCCATGGCAGGCCCTCATGTGGTGGGCTTAGTCGCTCTTCTTTGGTCAGCCGATCCGTCTCTGATAGGAAAAATCGAGGAAACTGAAGCGCTCATCAAGGAAAAGGCAGAGCCCAAAACAAGCAGTCAAACTTGCGGAGGAGTCTCTGGCAGTGCCCGTCCTAACAACACTTACGGTTACGGATTGGGGAATGCTTACGAAGTCGTCAAATCGAAACTTCTCAAAACCCGGTAACGGCTTTCTCTTTTGCCAGCCAGACTTTCGTAGAGGGCAAAGCTCGCAATGTGAATTTCTATTGGCTTTTCGACCTCTAATGGCTTTTCAATTTTTATTCCTGTTCCTCTGAACAAAGTGACATGGGGAATGAATACCCTTGTTTCAATTTTGCCTCCAAACGCTTCCACTGTTTCTGCTGTTTGATAGAACAGGTGAGACAAAGGCGAATTCCCGATCGCACCCGCTAAAGTGATGACCCGAGCTCGACTGATATCTGGGAATGCAAGAAACCGATTTAAGACAAAATTAAAACTTTTAAGCCTTGCGTGTTTCTCGAGTGATTCAAACCACAGAGATACCTGCTCTTCTTCGATCGCGCCTAAAAAGTGAAGCGTCAGATGAAAATCAGCCTTTGCCAACAAACAATCTGAGGAAATCCCGAGCATTTCCTTCCATTGAAGCTGAAGTCTCTCTAGTTCTTTCGTCGTCTCTTCCTCGATGGGAATTCCAATGAATAAGCGTTTACTTTTCATACACAATTACGAACCGGTTGACTTTCCGGGAGTCAAACCCGTTAATGACTCTAACCATATACCACTTTTTCCGAAGAGGTTCTTTATGATGTTAAAACCGATCGCAACTGTTTTATTAGCTTTCAGTTTTATGTCGGCCACTTTGCCCACCCCAGCTCACGCACGCACCGTTCATGTCGCTACTGCGATTACGAAAGATCTGGAAAACGCAGTTAACACTCAGATTCGACACGAGCTCGAAGCCGCTTATTTTTATTTAGCGCTCGCAAATGTCTATGAACAGCAAGCTCTCTTCGGATTTGCGCATTGGTTTACCGTTCAATTTTTTGAGGAAACCACCCATGCACGACTCATGATGAAGTTTCTCGCAGACAAAGGAAATGAAGTCCGCTTGGAAACCCTCCAACCCACTTCAGTTAAGAAAGACCTAACTGCAATGGATGGGGCAAATCTAGGCTTGCAAGCTGAAGAGGCCCAAACCGGGCGTATTCATGCTCTTTACGAACTCGCTCGAACATCCAAAGCCTATGATCTAGAAACCGTCATGGCTTTCTTTGTTAAAGAACAGGTCCAAGAAGAAGCAAGCTTTACTGATCTCCAACAAAAACTAAAAATCATTGGAAATTCTCCTGAAGGACTTTTGGCTCTCGATCGAGATCTTTTAGCTCGACCAGTTCCAGTCGTTCAGCCGCTTCCCGTGATTGGTCCTTAAGTAATCACTGTGTCGCTCTTAGGGAAATCCTCTCGTTTAATGATAGTCGAAAGAATAGAGGGACAGTTTTATCTCGATGCGGGACGAGATGGCCGCATTCCCCTCTTAGGGGGAGATACTCCCTCCGGAACAAAGATCGGAAGCTCTCTCGAAGTTTTTATTTTTAGAGATTCCGAAAATGCTTTAGTTGCCACTTTGAAAAAGCCTCTCGCTAGCGTGGGTCAAATAGCCTACTTACCCGTCGATTCTGTTCAGTCAGTTGGAGCTTTTCTCAAATGGGGCCTTCCCAAGGACTTGTTCTTGCCATTTGGTGAGCAAACTCGTGAAGTGAAACCCGGAGATCAAGTCTTTGTTTATGTTTACCTGGACAATCAAGACAGAATCACGGCTTCAATGAAGCTTGAAAAGTTCCTTAAAAAAACCTTCGATGATTATCAGGTGGGACAGAAAGTTAAGCTTCTAGTTTATTCACAAACGGATTTGGGCTTTAAAGCCGTCATCAACGGAACGCACACTGGAGTCCTTTATCAGAATGAGATCTTTCAACCGCTTGCAATCGGCCAAGAAGTTGAGGGATTCATCAAACACTTAAGAACCGATGGTAAAATCGATTTGTCTCTTCAACCCTCGGGATATCGGGGGATTGATGATTTCAGTAAGAAGATTTTAGAGGCTTTAGAAAAAAATAATGGCTTCTTACCGGTTACAGATAAGTCTTCCGCTGAACAAATTGAAGCCCTTTTTGGAATCAGCAAGAAGAAGTACAAAATGACCGTGGGAACTCTTTACAAAAAACAACTCATTGTCATTGAAGAAAAGGGAATTCGCTTAAAGCGGGTATGAAATTTCAACTCGGAGTCCCCCAAGGGAAGAACTCCCCAACTCAATCTTAGCTTTCTGAGCTTCCACACAGGCTTTTACAATAGAAAGCCCCAGTCCGTGGCTCGGAGAATGAATGCCTGATGCTGTCTCTCCTCGATAGAAGGGTTCAAATACAGTCGCTCTTTTATCTTCTGGAATTCCGGGCCCATCGTCTTCTATAATCAATGCACTTCCCTTGGAATTTTTCAGAAATCGAAGGACCACATTTTCTTTTGAGTACTTCAGAGCATTTTCCAAAAGATTGGTCACCGTACTTAAAAACAATTCTTTATTTTCTTTCAGCACCCAATCCTCTGGAACGGGCTCTACTTGAACAACTTTTTTTTCATTTCGATAAGATTCCTGCAGGTCTGAGACAACCTTATCGAGCGTCTCTTTCACGGTGAATTCGGGTTTGGTTACTTCCCGACCAATTCTTTCGACTTCGGCAAGCACAAAGAGACGATTGATAATTCCTCTTAGACTCAAAGCGGACTGGAGCAGTTTTTGAAAAACCTCCACACACGTTTTGACATCGTCTGGTGGGCGTCTCACTGCCCTTTCGCTCTGTGAAATGACTACCGAAAGGGGGGTTCGGATTTCATGAGAAGCGTTGACTGCGAAGTTCTTTACCTGAGTGAAAGACTTTTCTAGCCGATCAAAGAGAGAGTTAAAATTCTGAATCAGAATCCCGTACTCGTCTTTCTTTCTAGGGACTGGCAATCGAAAAGAGAGATCTTCCGCAGTGAGAGTGGAGGTCTGCTTAGCCAGATCAGTAAAGGGCCGTAAGAGGAATTTAGTAAAAAAGAGACTTAAGGGAACAATTAAAAGCAAAGAAGCCAAACACCCCAAGAGCAAGGTTCTTCGAAAAATCGACAAGTGCTCCAAAATGAGGGACACATCATAAAAGCCAGTCACTTTGTATACTTTTCCCTGATAAAGGCCCTCAAGCGTATTAAAGAGCTTTCCTTGTTTGACATCTAATCCCTGAGACCGGACTCGGATAGGTTCTCCTTTGGGAAAAGAATCATAGATGAGTTGATTCTCTTTCCAAATTTGAAGATAGACATGGCGGTAATGAGGGGTTTCTTCATGCTGACTCGACTGATGCGAAGGAAGCTCTAAGTGTTCCCACTCATGTTTGCTGAGCTCGCGAAGGTAGCTTTCGGCGCCTTTCAGGGCATTTTCTTTCACTCGAGAATAAATCAAAAATGAAAAAGAACTGAGAAGGACCAGAGAAATGAGTCCGAAAAAAACAGCAAACCGAACACGAAGGGTCATGGGGTGGAAGCCTCCGGCTTGCAGAAAACAAATCCACTCGCTCTCACGGTTTGTAACCAAGCTCCTCGTTGGATTTCATTTAATTTTTTTCTCAAATTAAACAGATGGACTCCAATGAAGTTCGTCCCCGGCTCCTCTCTCAAGCCCCAGACATTCTCCAAAATTTCCTGGCGGGACACGACCTTCCCCGGAGCCGCAAAAAACAATTTCAAAATCGAAGCTTCTTTAGGAGTCAGAATCGTTGTGAGTGAACCCGCTTCCAGTTTAAAAGTAGCGGGATCGAGCTGGATATCTTCAAAACTCAAATTGTCTTGAACCACTCGTTGAGATCTTCGAAGGAGAGCTCGCACTCGTTCCCGAAGCTCTTCGTAAATAAAGGGCTTGGTCAGATAGTCGTCGCAGCCCTGTTTAAAAAGTGACAATTTATCCTGAACCGCCCCTCGTGCGGTTAAGATGAGTACTGGCGGATAGCTGGGCTGTTGTTTTAAGTAATTTAGAAAAGTTTCTCCCGGCATATCTGGAAGCATGAGGTCAAGGATTACAAGATCCCAATGCGAGGTTAGGCTCTGACGCGCCTTCTCAACCGTTGGGGCTATTTCGGCTTCAAACCCATCGTCTCGTAAATTTTCCGCTAAGGGACCGGAAAGATCGGCTTCATCCTCGACAATTAAAATTCGATAGCCCATGGCTGCTGCGGCGCTCCCCATCTTAAAAGAGTCTTAAAATGAACCATAGACCGAATTTTATTAGACTAAAAGTTAATTAACCCTTAACTGGAGAAAACTATGAAAAGTCACTTAATCGTTGCTCTAGCAGTAGCTTTCTTGGGCTTCACTGCTCAAGCAAAGACCGCTAAAAAAGCTGAAACTAAACCTGCTGCTCAATGCACAAAAGCAGAAGACCATGCTGGACACAAACATGGCGAAGGCTGTGGATGTCCAAAAGTAGAAGCTCATGGTCATACTCACTACGAACACAAAGATGCTAAAGGCGTAGTCCATCATCACGTGGAACACGATGGACACTACGACGAGTGCAATCAGCCTCACGCTTAAACAAACAACAAGTAACACGAAAAGAGCTGGGGAAACCCAGCTCTCTTTTTTTATTCGCTAAACCACCGGACCAAGCGCATCTCTTCTCCGCCGTGAGTAAAGTGATGAGTCTGCGTAGTGGAAAGATTAAGCCCACTTAAAAACCGTTTCCAGGAGCTTTCATCCGGGCAAATACATCCGCCTACCATTCGCCCGGGGTGGGCATCAATGAGTTGTCGAATATACCTGCCGAGCTTTTCATAAAGATTACTGATCGCAGTGTTTTTGCCGAGGCGATTTCCGTAGGGGGGATTGAGAAGCACCAAAACAATGCCTTCTTCTGTGAAGTTCGGTTTCAACTCAAATATATCTCCCGGAATGATCTCCCATTTCCCCGGAGCTAAGATCTCTTGAGAGTTCTCATTCAAAATTTTTTGAGCTTCATCATTGATTTCATTAAAAACAACTTTCGGAGTAGCTACCGCTTGCCATTTTTCTTTGAGTTTTCTTCGCAAAAACTCAATCGTGGGCTTAGGAGTAACGGGAAACAATTCACACGCAAATGGTCGCGAAAAAGATCCCGGACCTGAGTCCGAAAAAACCAGATGGGATTCAAACCCCAAAGTACCGGATCCGGCAAAAGGCACAAAAACCGTTCCAACTTTTTGAGTCGGTTTAAGCCCTGTGAGGATCCATCGCACCATACTAGCAGCTTGGTGCTCCGGCAAAGGCGCCGTAGCAATGAGTTTGGTCTTGTAACCCCGCTTATAGAGGGGCTCACCTGCTAGACTCACTAAAATGCGAAGCATTTCGTCTCGAAGCTCAACTTTAAATCGAATGGCTGCCCCTTCGGAAACATGGGTCACGCCCCCTATTTTACAAAAATTTTCTCGGAGTTTTGCAGACCCAGTGGTGAAGCCCCCGAAAATATCACTCGTCACATGAACAGGTTCACTTTTATTTGCAAGAACGTCTCCCCACGACTCGTTTGAGAATCGCATCGACTTCGGACCATTGCGTGGACTTAGATTCTAAAATCAACCACTCCACATCATGCGCAGTGGTTAATCGCAGAAGAATTTCTAGCCCTTGACGCCAATCACAGCGAGACACCTTCACGGTGCTCTTCAGCATCACTACTTTCGGTTCAAACTTGTATTTCTGAAACGGAGTCGCAGCGACTTTCGCAACTTCTTTATAGCATTCATAGAGCCATCCTGGAGCAGGCCGAATATAGAAAGTATGAGGCCTTGCTGTTACTGGGACTTTTGCCATACAGGTCTACTTTTTTTAGTGGAGTGGCTTTCCACTCGGATCCCACTGAACTTTAGGAACCGGTAGAAATTTTTCAAATTCGTAAATAGCATCGCTAGAGACTTTTTCAGTGGGATCTGTAATACACCAGCCATTTCGGCAATGTTTTCCCCAATCCTGAACATTCTCTGCTCCCAGAGCCGATATCACTTTTCTTCCCAACATATTACTGACGAATTGTTGAGACTCGTGCTTATACGGATAATGAAGCTTTTGACCAGCCATCGTTTTAATTGGGAAATCATCATCACAGGTCTCAGCACCGCAGCTACAGAACACCACGGGGGCCGTGTCCCAAGAAATATCTTTAATACACTGGATAATTTCTTTAAAAGTCTCTTTATTTTTTGGAAAGTGTTCCCACTTTCCTTCAGTTAATCGAAAACCTAAAATCTTTCCAAGACCAATCGACACTCCATTCGCATGGCCTGCGATTTCAATCACAGAACAGGCTTTAGGGCCTAGTTCTGCTTTAATCGTTTTACAGGCTTTCAGAAATTCTTCGGAATTTTTAGCCACGTCATCTGTGAACTTTGGAATCACTTTGATTCGTGAAGTGTTCACCCCCCCTTCGCCTTCAACAGAATCTTCGCCCTGAAAAAGGCACTTTTCAGGGTGTCCTAAGATTTTTTTATTAAACTCAATTTCCTCAGGCGTGGATTCACCCGACAAACCAGGAATATGGGCAGGTCCCGTCGGAATTCGAGTCCGATAGCCATAGTCAGAGTTTTTCAAAAGCTTTTTAAGCTCTAGATGGTTGGATCCTTCTTCGGCTAAAGCAAATTGAAAAGGTTGAACCAGTACCGTGATTGCAAGAAGTAGAGTTCCTAATTTCATGGCTCTTCTTGAATGCAAGGAGAAAGCCTAGTTTTCGCCTACCCGTATACCCGCTAAGAGAATACATCCGAAGGTCTTTTAGGGCCGTTTTCAAATGTAAACTCTCTGACACCTGTCTTGTTACTCCTTATCAAGCAAGAACAAGGAAACCACTGCCTACCCCTCGTCAGCCCTATTCATGAAAAGGCCCCGCGTCAGTTTTGCCTTGTTGAATCCGGGAAAGAGCGAGAAAATCGGGGAATGAATAAATGGGTAAAAAACATCTTTTTAACTGGGACCGCCCTCTACTCCGTGGGCTTTTTCCATCTCTTTCTCACCGGTAGCCTTTTTTATTTTGGAGAGGCCGTCAGCTATGAGGGATTCATGCGAATGCTTCTCGGGCTTCCGTTCGCCACTCTCCCGAACGAATTGCCCTTATCCCTAACCCCCTACAGCCCACTCTTCTTGTTGCCTGTAACTCTCATTGGAAAGCTGTTCCACATTACCTCGATTGATAAAGCCATGATTTTAGCGCGAGTCTATCAAGCGATTTTGCTAGTCATCCTTTTCTTTTCGCTCAACCGGATTCGGAAACACTTTTTTCCACTTATCTCAAGTGGTCCCAGTTTTCTTATCGCCTGTGGCCTGCTCTTTTTTTACAGCCCAGCCATGGAGCTGGCCCTCAGACCCGATACTATCTCATTTCTTTGCGAGTGCTGGGCCATGGCTTTTATTCTTTCTTTTTTGAAAACAAATCAGAATCGATTTCTCCTGTTGGCTAGCCTCTGTTTTAGCTCAGCGATTGCATTCAAGTTAAACACGCTGGGTTGTTTTGTAGGAACTTTGGGGTTTTTATTCTTTTCCCGAGATTGGGGTTCATTTCTTAAACTTTCCGTTTCAACGCTCGTTTTAACCCTCCTGTTTCTAGCGTCCCACCAACTCGCTCTGGGCGATGCTTTTTCACAAAACATTTTGGTCTCAATCCAGAGCCAACTCTGGCATTTGGCCGCGGCTGTTGAAGTTTATGTGAAGGTTTTTGACTTACTTCTTTTACCCCTCAGTGTTTATTTCTTCCTTATTTTTTGGGGTATTCAAAGTTTTGAGGATAAGCAACAAGCCCATCTTTTCACTTGGGCTCTGGGAACCTCATTCGGCTTGGCCTTTTTGAGCCAAATGAAATGGGGGGCCTTTCACAATTATTTTTTAGGAGCCTTGTATTTAGGTCTGATCCCGGCTTCTTGTGGAATATACCGAATGGCTCAGGTCGCAAAGAAAGCGACTTATTTGGGTTTGGGGAGTTTAATGATTCTGTTCATGGTTCGGGGCCTCTCTATTCCATCAAAAATCTGGCTGGATAAACGATATTTTTTAGAACTCACTCGTCTTCAAGAGCTTGTTAGCGAGAAAGTTCCCCAGGGATTCATTTATAGTAATGATGAAAAAATCAAAGTTGGCTTCACAGGCAAATCAGTTTTAGGCGTTTTGACCGAGGAGCTGCTTTGGACAACTCCCAAACTCAAAGCGCTCATACCTCAAGTAAAAGAGGCGGTGAAAACCACTGGACGTCCCCAAGCTTTCATAACTCTCTGCTCAGAATCCCCCTCTCCCGATTGGGGATTTTCAAACGCTGAGACTTGGGAAAAGATCCAAACCGGACGGTACTGTCTCTTTACCCATGCAAATCAATAAACGAACCCTTCTCAGGCACGCGCTTTTCAGTTTAGGGGTAGGTTCATCTGCCGGACTTGCTTCTACTTTTTTCCTTTTCGCATTGGATTACGTCACCAAAACGCGAGAAAACCATCCTAGCATCTTCAAACCTTCTGGGAGCAGTCGGTTTTGCCGCTGTTTTTGGGGCAGCCTCCAATACTCCCTGGCCAGCTTGTTAGAGAGCATAAGTGGGATCGATTTAAATTCTAAAAATCGGCACATCGTCTAACCCGTAGACAACCTGAACACGAAATTTAGCCGCAATACCAGTGGCATACACCTTTGCAAAAGGGGTGGCCCCCCTGGGGGTGTTCAGTTGAGGGTTGAGACGTGGAACATAAGCGGTTGAGAACAATTTGGTTTGGGGCTTTAATCCTGGTTTTAAGCCTTTCCCATGCACTCCTAGCGGATTGCCCGGATGTCTTATCAAAACTAGGAAAATTTCCAGCCTGGAGCAATCAGGAAAAGAACCTATCTTTGACTGCTCGAGATCTTTTTCCAGAAGAGTACGTCACCCAAGTTGAGTCAGCTCTCGGTCACTTTGATATCAAAGTTAGCCATTATCCCTTGAGGGGATTTTTATCAATCGTGGGAACCGTGCGAAGTCGCCCCTATGTCCGAGTAAAATTATTTGAAAATCCGGATCATCCAAAATCTCTGATTGTAGACGACCTAACGCTTCAAGATCCTTTGCGCAAAGAGGATTCAGCAAACCTAAATCCTGATCAAACGTCAAAAGGTCTTCCACCGCAGGTTTTTCGTCACGTCAAGGAACAGCTATTTGAAATTGTCAAAGCTGGCGGCTACCAGGAGATTCGAACCAATAGCCAACAACATTTTGCAGTGGTGCAACTGTACAAGCGTTTTGTTGGGATGGAACCTGCAGATGAAAAATCGAAAAAGACTCTTGATTATGTAGAAGGGCTTTATGCATTTGCTCGAAAAGAACTCCCGGAAGAACTACGCCCCAGAGATATCGACGAATTTACTCGTTTGTTGGGGAGCGGAGGTTTGGATCCAGCAGGAGTTACTAAACAAAGGGTAACAGTCCTAGAAGACTATCTTGAAAAAGGTGTCGTTCATCCTTCCTTTTCAATACTAAAGAATAAGAACGGGGAAGTTATCGGGGCCTTATTCAACGACAATGAAAAAGCCAAAAGTAACATCGTTTTTTTCGATTACCTTGAGAAAAAACCCCAAATCCTCAATTGGTTTTATATTGCAGCCTCTCATCAACTTGAACTTGTTCGAAAACTCTATTAATTCTCTCTCATGGAAATTCCTCGTCACTCACGCGCCTTTAGGAGGCGACGTGCGCTCAACTGGTTAACCTTGGGAGTCACTTATTCGGCCATGTACATGGGCCGTTATAATCTTTCTTTTGCCAACAAAGCCCTTTCTGAAAGTTTTGGTTGGGATAAAACGCAGATGGGAACGATCATCACTGCTGGTCTTTCTATTTATGGTTTCTCGGCCATATTCAATGGCCCCATTGCAGATAAAATTGGGGGCCGACGAGCCATGCTAATCGGCGCTTCAGGAACCGTTCTATTTAATATTTTGTTTGGCCTCGGGGCCTATTTGGGATGGATTGCTCGAGGCCCGGTCTTACTCACTTATTTTGCTTCTGTTTGGGCTCTGAATTCCTATTTTCAATCATTCAGTGCTTTGTCGCTCATTAAAGTAAATGCAAGTTGGTTCCACATTCGGGAACGAGGAGTTTTTTCAGCTATCTTTGGTTCCATGATTCAAAGCGGTCGAGCCTTGATCTTTGTTCTCGGGGGTCTTCTCGTGACTGCCCTTCCCTGGCAATGGGTTTTCTTTGTCCCTGCTTTGATCATCTCGGTGATGGCATTTTTAACTTACTCATTTGTCAGAAACAGCCCTGAAGACTGTTTTCTTCCCGAGCTGGATGTTCACGACGCGAGCAGCGGAGATACCGAAACGGTGACCGTGGCCTATGTCCTTAAAAAAGTATTTAAGAACCCGGTGACTCTTACCATTGCCCTAGCGGAATTTTGCACCGGCTTTGTTCGACATGGATTTGAGCAATGGTTTCCCAGATACATGGTCGAGGTTCAGCACTTGAGTTTGGAATCTTCTCTCTTTCAAAAAGGGGCGCTTACGGTGGTCCTAGCTGGTATTCTCGGAGCATTTTTCGCTGGTACGTTTTCCGATTGGGTCTTTAAAGGCAGGAGAACTCCCGTTGCTTTTCTGGGCTACCTCATTCAAATAGTCTGCCTCGGCATTATCTGGAAATCGACCAGTATGTGGGCCATCATGGGGGCTTTCGTGGCCAACTCCTTTGCTATTAGTATCGTTCACTCAATGCTTTCTGGAACGGCCTCAATGGATTTTGGAGGAAAGAAAGCAGCTGCAACTGCAGCGGGAATTTTCGATGGGATGCAATACTTGGGTGGTAGTGTCGTAGGGATTGGAATGGGTTGGCTTCTTGAAAAAATGGGATGGGTCGTTTGGGGACCCAGCATGATCGGTTTTTCGTTTGTGGGGTCGGTCTTGATGCTCTTACTGTGGAATGCTCGTCCCAAGCGATCTTAACCAAGGCGCATTTTTAGATTCAATTTCAAACTTGTCACGAGTTACTGGATGAACAAAGCTCAAACGACTTGCATGAAGACAAAGTGGCTTTTCTTCAGGTGAAAGCGTCTGCGTCTTCCCTAGTTTTTTTTCGGGCAAGTAGAGCGGATCGCCACAAATCGGAAAGCCTAAACTCCACAAATGAACTCGAATTTGATTCGTGCGCCCAGTGATCGGTTTTGCTTCCACTAAGCTTGTTCCGTCGTTGAATCTCTCAAGAACTTTAAAATGGGTAAGAGCCGGCAATCCGTTTTTGGTATCGACCGTTCTCGATCCCACATCCCCTACTTCAGATGAAATGGGCAATTCACAGCTAAATTCATTCTCAGTTGGGTGACCTTCTATTTTCACTAAATAAGTTTTTGAGACTTGCTTTTGCTCAAACTGTTTCTGCAAGAAAGCAGCAAAATTTTTTGTCTTCGCCACTAACAAAAGGCCGGTGGTATTTGAATCCAACCGGTGAACAGGCTTGGGAACTTGAGGCCGGTATACCTGGGTCAATAAGTACTGCAAAGTGTTTCTCTGAAATCGGCCACTGGGATGAACTGGTAGGGGAGCCGGCTTATCTACGACAATGATCGCTTCATCTTCATAACAAATTCGAATATCGCGACTGACCCCAGGCTCACTAGCGTGAGGTAATAAATGAAAGTATCTCTCTCCTGCTTTCACTCGATGGTCTGCTCCTACTTTCTGCCCTTCTTCGGTTTCAAATAACCCTCTCTCCATCTCAGCTTTCCAAGCATCGCTTTCAATATGCTTCAAAATTCCGGATACGCACTCTAGAAGATTTTTCCCATCAAAGTGTTGAGGCACACGAATCGGCCGTCTTTGTTGGTAGGGCTTTTCACCGGGAAGAACGGCTGTCAGCTGTTTCAAGCTTTCCTGTCTCGCATTTATGCGATCTTGCATTTTCTCTTCTGGCTTCTTAAAGCAGTAGGGACAGGTCCTACCCGGAACATAAGTTGACGCTGTCTGGTCTTCCACTGTCAGGGGAGACAAGCAGGCAAAACATAATTTATGTGGCGTTTCGGCCAAGGCGGGATCGACCCCTACTCTTCCATCAAACACAAAACAATCGCCTTCATAGTGAGCGCTTCCCACTTCTTCAAAGTATTTTAGAATTCCCCCATCTAACTGAAAAATATTTTTAAACCCCCGATTTTCCATCAGAGGCCCTGCTTTTTCGCATCGGATCCCCCCCGTGCAAAACATCACGATGGGCTCTTCTTTCATTTTCTCTGGCAGCGTTTCGACAAACTTTGGAAAATCTCGGAAATGCTTAATATTCGGGTCCACTGCATTTTTAAAGGTCCCCAATTTTACTTCGTAATCATTTCGGGTGTCCAGTAAGGTGAGAGGCCTTTTCTCGTCCAACCATTGCTTTAACTGTTGAGCAGAAATCTTGGGAGCTGGCTTGTGGGCCGGATCAATATCTTTAACCCCAAAAGCAATGATCTCCTTTTTGATCTTTACGAGCATTCGGTTAAAAGGCTGATGAGCACTTCGGCTATATTTGGGCTTTAGGCTTCCAAGGCCGGGTACTCTCCTTAGAAAAGAAACTAAATGTTTAATTTTTTCATCTGGACCGGCCACAAACAGATTGATTCCTTCCGTACTGAGTAAGATCGTTCCTTTCAGTTTTTCAGCTTCACAGAGCTCAATAAGTTCTTGCCGCAAAGTTTTTAAATTTTTTAAATCTGCAAAAAGATAGGAGGAAATATTTACAATTGGGTCTTGCATGGACCGCCACTCTTTTCCGCTTAAGAAAGAGAGTCAATAAACAATCCTAAGTATTTGTTTTTACTGACCTAACAAAGATGCCCGCTCAAGGTAGCGCCCGAAAGCACGCATCACCAATCGATGGAGTGGGGCTTGAGTCCAAACATAAACCACCCATGGCAAACGAGGAATGAACTCATGAATAGCAGCTAAAGTATATTTTTTTTGATCGATTTGTCGAAATTCAAGCCAGCCAGTGTTCGTTGTTTTTGTGAGCACGCCGCCTACGATATGAAACTTTTCTCG
>Ga0214923_10001428_pt1 | contig 33919 bp, 33 predicted proteins | sample LL1510_MetaG_FD_177993 | JGI IMG/M metagenome (GOLD analysis project Ga0214923, IMG submission 177993) | Freshwater microbial communities from Lake Lanier, Atlanta, Georgia, United States - LL-1510 | ecosystem: Environmental > Aquatic > Freshwater > Lake | place: USA: Georgia | collected...
GGCCATCTGGTCGTGTCATGTTCTCTCCGTTTTTAGCAGCTTGTTTATCTGATTACTTTGGCCATTGCTTTGCGACTGAAAGTTCTGGACCTAAAAATCGACGACCGAGCTCAGCGAACTGCTGAACGTCGCCAGACGAATAGAACTCATGTGAACCAAAATGTCTTGATGAGCTCTGCGCGCCGCTATCCACACTACGAGAAATATTATTTTTAGCCAGCACATTGCGCACAACCAAGGCGGTGGCATCAGCACTATTGATCAACTTCACGCCAGATCCCATCACTCTGCCAATTACGTCGCTCAAATATGGATAATGAGTGCACCCCAGCAACAGCGTGTCGACATCGGCATTTCGAATCGGTGCAAGCAACTTCTCTGCCAACTCAAATACGGCCAGTCCTGAAGTTTCATTTCGCTCAACAAACTCAACAAACCCGGGGCAGGCCAGAGCAATTAGTGAAACCTCACGCGAAATATCGCGCGATGCTTTGGCAACTGCACTCTCATAGGCTCCTGACGAAATCGTGCCAACGGTGCCGATCACTGCGACGCGACTATTTGTAGTCGCCTCGACTAGCGCTCGAGCACCTGGCTCAACAACACCAATTACGGGCACTGCGAGCACGCTTTGCAGTTCGCTTAGCGCAACCGACGCTGCCGTGTTGCAAGCAACCACTATCAACTTTGCGTTGAAGTCACGCACCAAACTTGTCGCTAACTCGATTGCATAACTTCTTACTTCACTGGCCGGCTTTGGCCCATATGGGTAACGGGCCGTGTCGCCGATGTAAATGAGATTCTCGCTCGGCAACAAATCAATTACGGCTCGTGCAACAGTTAGACCACCAAAACCAGAATCGAACATTCCGATCGGGCGATCAACATGCGTATTCATCGCCCACAACGCTACGCCTTGACCAACATTGAAATCGGGCAACTTGCTTTTGCCACGATGATTCATCAGCAAATGCTTTATAGTCGCTGTGTGATTCTCGCCGCAGCCCTTGCTCTGCTGGCGGCGTTATTGCACGCAACTTGGAACATCGTTGTCAAGCAGACAAGCGACCGCTTTCTCGCGTTATGGGGTCAATTCACTTTTGCTGGTTCATTTGCGTTGATCACCTTGGTTGGTTGGGCTCTAATTGACGGTCAGCCAAATATTTCTTGGTGGTGGTCAGTCTTCAGTGGTTGCGGACACTTGCCCTATGTCATGTTGCTCGCTAAGGCATACGACAAAAATGATTTCTCACTTACATACCCGATTGCCCGTGGTGCCGGCGCACTCAGCGCAGCCATCTTGGGTTTGATATTTCTTGGCGACGATCTTTCTGCGCTCAGCATGGCGGGTATCGCCATTGTTATTTTCGGACTTTGGGTCTTAGTTTCGGGTCAACCGATAAACAATATTTTTCCTGCTCTCGGTGTTGCGGCAACTATCGGTGTTTATTCAGTTGTTGATGCATATGGCGCTCGCAACTCAAACGCCGTCGCGTTTGCTCTAAGTGTTTTTGTTAGCGGGGCCGCGACAATCTCAATCTGGGCACTGCTGACGCGCCGCAAAGAGCTCAAACCTTTTCTTGCTGCCGAATGGCGGCCCGCCGCATTCGGTGGCGCTATGTCGATTATCGGCTATTCGATGGTTGTCTACGCCTTCACTCTTGCGCCCGTTGGCTATGTTGCAACAATGCGCGAATCAAGTGTGGTTATCGCCGCTCTGGCTGGCTGGAAGTATCTCAAAGAAGATGACCACAAACGTCGGCTGACTTCAGCCACTGTGGTTGTCGCAGGTCTTTGCGTGCTGGTCGCTGGTCGTTAAAAGTAAATAATTTTTTCGGCGGCGGCTTCGGCCTGATCTAAGTCATCTGTATACGCGCCAGTTGACAGATACTTCCAACCGCCGTCGCAGACGATGAACACAATCACGGCTTCTTGGGCACTATCTTTGCTCATTTCACTTGCGACTTTTAGCGCACCAGCCAAAGATGCACCGGACGAAATGCCGGCGAAAATTCCACACTCGCGCACAAGTCGGCGCGTGCACTCGATGCTCTCGCGAGGTCGAACAACACGCTTGCGATCTAAAGTTTCACGACCATGCCACTTGTCAAATACAGGCGGAATATAACCGTCGTCTAAATTGCGCAAGCCTTCAACTCGCTCACCTAGTGGCGGCTCAACTGCAATGATTTTTATCTCGCTGTTCTTTTCTTTCAAGTAGCGACCAACACCCATCAGCGTGCCACTCGTTCCCAAACCGGCAACGAAGTGCGTCACCTCGGGGCAATCGCGCCAAATCTCTGGGCCAGTTGTTTCATAATGGGCACTGGGGTTTGCCTCGTTTTCGTATTGATGCAAAAAACACCAATCCGGATTTTCCTTGGCCATTTTTTCGGCGCGCAACACTGCACCGTTCGAACCTTCCGCGCCGGGCGTGACGATGACTTCGGCGCCGAATACTTCAAGCATCTGTCGGCGCTCAATCGAAACATTGTCAGGCATCAAAATTGTTATTGGATATCCTTTGAGTTGCGCGATAGCCGCGAGCGCAATGCCCGTGTTTCCGCTAGACGGTTCGATGATTCGCTGACCAGGCAAAAGTTTTCCGTTTTTCTCTGCTTGCTCGATCATCGATTTGGCGATGCGGTCTTTGACCGAGCCAAAAGGATTTTGGTTTTCAAGTTTCGCCAGCAGTCGCACGCGAGGGTTCGGTGACAGACTAGAAACATCAACCAACGGCGTATTGCCGATCAGGTCAAGCACATTTTCTCTAATCACCACTCGGTCAGGATACCTGACCAATATGGTCGGATTTACTTATTTTAAGTATTCGTCGCTGTGAATTCAGCGACATTTAAGCCGCCAAGATTCGGCTTTCGTAAATTTGGCCGTCGACGATGCGAAAACTGCGGGTGCGCGGCTCGGCATCTTTCAATCCAATAATCACATAGTGCCAACCCGGGTCTGGGGCTTGAGCCACATCGGTCGCACTCGGGTAAGGCTCGGTATGCGTATGGCTATGCACAACACCGATGATCGCCAGCCCACGAGACTCGGCGTCGAGTTCGATTCGCAAGTGATCTCGCGGGTCAACTGTGTAAATAATTTTGCTCTGTGCGATATTTCGGCACGGGTGAAACTCGCGCGCCACATCACTACCGAACTCGCCCACCAGAAAACCACAACACTCGAGCGGAGTCTCGGCGAGTGCCAACTGTTTGATTTGTTCAAGTACCGAATTTGGTAACACGATTTGTGACGACAATTTTTGATTCGACATTGCCTTAAAAGGCTACAGGTACGCTTAAAGCACGCTATGAAACACGACAGCCCAGAGATCATCGCCAGCAATCGCAAGGCGCGACACAACTACACAATCGTTGATGTCATTGAAGCTGGCATTGTGCTGCACGGAAGCGAAGTTAAGAGTTTGCGCGAAGGCCAAGTTCAAATCGCTGACGCCTATGCCCACGTCGTTCGTGGCGAGATGTGGCTCGAAGGCGTACATGTCGCCGTCTATAGGTTTAGTCACGGTGTGGGCTCACATGAACCGATGCGCTCACGCAAACTGCTGTTGCATCGCGATCAGATTCGTAAACTTCAAGAGCGCATGGCAAAAGAGCGACTAACGCTTGTACCTCTATCTATGCTGCTCAAGAATGGTCGGGTTAAAGTCGAATTGGCACTGGCCAAGGGTCGTCAAAGGCAAGATCGTCGTCAAGCCATCGCCGAGAAAGAATCGAAACTTGAAATGCGTCGCGAAGCCGGCCGAATACGCAAAGGCACGGCCTAGACTTAAGTTGCTACGCAAGTTCAATGGGGCTGACAGGTTTCGACGTCAGATTCGATGTTCGAGCGTGCGACTCGAGTTGCTCAGACTCGTAAAACGGGGCAAAAAAATAACTGCCAACAAGCAGTTCGCTCTCGCCGCCTAATTAAGTGGCAGAGAGCAACCGTGAGCCGCAAGGTCGCACGGGGCCAATTCACCGCAGCCCGGCAACAGAAGCGGGGAATGACGTTGGGAAAGACCGATGACGTCGAGAAAGACCGATGACCGTACAGAAAGTTGTACCGCGGATTACCACTTCGGTGATGATCGACCGACCCGCCGGCGTTGCTGCGTAGCAACAATGCGGGAATAGTCGTATCACGGGCGCTCAACGGCTGATGGACGGGGGTTCGATTCCCCCCAGCTCCACCATGATTGGCGATTTCAGGCGAAAAAATTTTTGATCACTTCGAAATCGTAGATTAATAGACGTGAAGTTCGCACCAATTTCTGACCGCCTTGCCGGATTGGGCGCGGCCAAGTGGGCGGTGCACGCCGAAGGTCTGCGTCGCGCAAACTCTGGCGAAAAAATAATCATGTTGTCAATAGGTGAGCCAGATTTACCCCCGCCCGCAAGCGTTCTCGACGCGGCGGCTGCGGCCATGCGAAGTGGTCGCACTCGCTACGCACACGGACAAGGCGAACCACAAACACTGACAGCGATCGCAAAACACCTCACGCAGCGTTCTGGTTTGCCGGTTGCACCAGAACAAGTTCTTTACACGGCAGGCACACAGAATGGTCTTTGCACTGCGTTGCTTACCCTCGTACAAACTGGCGACGAAGTTCTCGTGCCCGACCCGTATTACGCAACATACGAAGGTCTCGTCGCAGCATCGGGTGCCACTTTTGTGCCTGTTGCAACTCGACCTGAAGACAATTTTCACGTCACCGCGCAAGCAATCGAACGCGCAATAACCAAACGCTCAAAAGTTTTGCTGTTAAATACGCCGAGCAACCCAACGGGCGCCGTGCTGACTAAAAAAGAAATCGACGAGATTGGGTCAGTCTGCGAGCGCCACGATTTATGGATCATCTGCGACGAGGTGTATGCCGACATGACGTTCGATGTGCCTTTCTGCTCACCATTTGATCGACCTCACCTTCGACATCGCACGCTGGCAGTGTCATCAATTTCAAAATCACATGCTCTTCCAGGCTTTCGCGCCGGCTGGGTTGCATCTCACCCAGATGTCACTCCTCGCCTCGTGCTCGTGGCCGAAGCGATGTTGTTTGGCTCACAACCATTTATTGAAGATGCGCTCACAGTTGCGCTCACCGAAAAGCACCCAGAAGTTGAACAACTTCGACTTGCCTTTCGCCAACGCGCCAAAACTTTAATAAAAGCGTTCGCAGACTCGCAAGCAATCACCGCGCGTATGCCCGAAGGCGGAATGTTTGTCATGCTTGACGTGCGTCGCACAAAACTCTCGGGCGAAGAATTCGCTTGGCGCCTGCTGCACCAAGAAGGCGTGACCGTGATGCCTGGTGAAAGTTTTGGCAACGGCGGTAGCGGTCACATTCGCATTGCGCTAACCGTCGATTCTGAAATATTGGGTGACGCATGCACCAGAATTCGCAAACTCGCCGAAAAAATCTGCGCAGAGAATGACTAACGCATGACTAACAACCAACTTCGTGTCGGTGAAGCGATAGTTGATTTGCTCGCCCGCGAATACGGCGTCGATATTGTTTTCGGCATTCCAGGTGTGCACAACATCGAGCTCTACCGCGGCTTGCATCGCTCTGGTGTTCGAGCAGTTTCACCCCGTCACGAGCAAGGCGCAGGGTTTATGGCCGACGGTTGGTCGATCATCACTGGTCGCCCAGGTGTCTGCGTACTGATAAGTGGTCCTGGTGTGACCAACGCGCTGACGCCAATCGCACAGGCGTATCACGATTCTCGACCGATGCTCGTACTCGCCTCGACCACGCCAACCGACGCACTGGGCAAAAGTTTCGGGCCACTACATGACCTACCCGATCAAGCAAAAATCGTCGAGTCAGTGTGCGCCTTCAGCCAAACAGTTACCGATCCGTCGCAGTTGCCTGCGCTTATAGAGCGTGCATTCAATGTTTTTAACTCTTCTCGCCCACGTCCTGTGCACATTGCAATTCCGATGGATGTTCTTGCGCAACCGTGTGAGCCATTCGCACGAAAGAAACTCGTCGCGGCAAAACCGAATGCTTCGCCAAACGAAATTCTTCGCGCCATAGAGATAATCAACACAGCGCAAAATCCAGTCGTGATCGCCGGTGGCGGTTGCGTGAATGCAGGTTCAGAACTTGTTGAGTTCGCCCAAGCTCTTGATGCACCAATATTGCTCACCGGTAATGCCAAAGATGTGGTGCCATCAAGTCACGAGTTGTGCGCTGGCAATTGTCTTGTGTTCGGCCGGGTGCAGCGAGACATTGAATCGTCTGATGTTGTAGTTGTCATCGGCACCGAACTCTCCGACACTGATCTCTACAACGGTGGTCGCGCGTTAAATTTCGCGGGCAAAGTCGTGCGTATTGATATTGATTCTGCACAAATTGTGCGACGCACAACACCCACAGTTTCACTTGTTGGCGATGCCGCGTCGACACTGGCCACACTCACTTCCCAGATCAGCAAGCGCACGATTGGTGACGGCAAGACTCGCGCCCAGACTTGGCGTGAGCACGCACGAGCAAAGACGAATGCCAAATTTGTCAAGTGGTTGCAAACAATCGAAAATAACTTGCCCAGCGACGCAATAGTTGCACTCGACTCAACGCAACTGGCTTACAGCGCTCACTGGTGGTTGCCAGCAACACACGCGCGGTCTTGGCTTGCGCCATATGGTTATGGCACTCTCGGTTGCGCGCTACCGATGGCGATTGGCGCGAGCATCGCCGCACCAAATCGACCAGTTTTGGCAATCGTCGGCGACGGAGGCTGGCTGTTCACCGTGGCCGAGATGGCAGCCGCCAAAGATTTGAACTGCAATCTCGTCGTGGTCTTATGGGACAACCGCGGCTACGAACAAATTCGCGAATCGTTTGACGACGTCGCTGCGCCACAAATGGGTGTCGACGTCTCGTCGCACGACCCGATCTCAATCGCCCGAGGTTTCGGTTGGTCCGCAAGTGAAGTCGCGACCCCAGATGAACTCGGGCAAAAACTCACCGAGGCTCTGCGCGGCGGTCAGCATCTGCTGAGGGTTCGTGTCGCTTCGAGTCACAAATAGCCGTCGTTAGAATGTGCGCGTGCACCACGTCATCGGCGTCGAACACGACAATTTTGTAGTCGCCGTCAAATTCAATTTTGGCACGCGACGATTTCACGCGTTGTGGTTGCGCGATAATTCGCTCGATGCCACAACACGAAACACAACAAACGGGCAGCGCCTCATCGCCCTCAACGAAATTGCCGAAAACACAACGATTGCCGATTGTCAAGTTGAAAAAGACGGGTCAGGCATTCGAGTCGAGTTTGCCCCTTGCGGCACGACGACAAAGTTCAGCGCCAACTGGTTGGTCGAACATCAATATGACGTCGAACACTCGACAAAACTTGGCTGGGTTTCGACAAGACTAACAACCTGGAACGCGGCGATGTCCGCAGAAGATCTCCCCACAATCACTTGGCCAGTCATGGCAAGTTCGCCAGCAGCTCTACGCCAGTGGTTGCACGGTGTATCGAAATATGGGGTTGGAATCGTCAGTGCCATGCCCACAAAGTCGGGCTTTCTTTGCGAGATGGCGCGACAGTTTGGTTTCGTGCGCGAGACGAACTACGGCGAATACTTCGACGTGCGTGCCGAAGTCACCCCGACAAATCTCGCCTACACCAACCTGGGTCTTCAGGCCCACACCGACAACCCCTATCGAGACCCGGTGCCGACAATGCAAATACTTGCGTGCCTAGAAAATTCGGTCGACGGGGGTGAGTCGTCGGTAGTCGACGGATTCAACGTCGCGCAGCGACTGCGCGCCGAAGACGAAAAAAGTTTTCAATTGCTCGCGCGTTACCCAGTGAGATTCAACTATGAAGGTGACGCGAGCGTTGCGTTGCATGCCAAGCGACCGATCATCGAATGCGGACCTGACGGCGAGATCTTGGCAATTCGCTTCAACAATCGCTCCACCGCCCCGATTGTCGACGTGCCGTTCGACGTCATGCCCAATTTCTATCGCGCGTATCGCCGGTTCGCCCAACTCGTCGACGACCCGACGATGGCGATCACATTCAAGTTGAATCCTGGCGACGCATTCATCGTCGACAACACTCGCGTTCTGCACGCACGGCGTCGTTTCGACGGGTCGGGACAACGTTGGCTTCAGGGTTGCTATGTCGACAAAGATGGTCTCGAGTCGACTTTGCGAGTGCTCGAAAGAAATTTTTCGACTAGCTCAGATCTGCCGGGGTCTGTCGTTCGTTGAGATGCAGGTCAGTACCCGTGTACGGATGTGCGAGCGCGACTTCTTCGTTCAACTCAACACCAAGACCGGGTTCTTTCGACGGAATGACATATCCATTTTCGAACTGAATTGGTTTTTTCAAAATCTTTGCGTGGAAACCACCCCAGTCTTGGATGCTTTCGAGGATCAAAAAGTTGGGTGTGCAAGTACTCAATTGAATATTCGCCGCACCTTCAATTGGTCCGCAATAAAGATGCGGTGCAATCTGCGCGTGATATGTCTCTGCAATTGAAGCAATCTTTTTGCCTTCAAGAATGCCACCACAACGACCAGTCGCCAATTGAATTATCGATGCTCCACCGACTCGCAACAAATGTGCAAATTCATATTTAGAGGTCAAGCGCTCGCCAGTGGCGATCGGAATGCTCGTATGAGCCGCAACCTTAGCCATTTCTTCAGGAGCATCCGGCGGAATCGGCTCTTCAAACCACATCGGGTCATATGGCTCAAGTTGCTTGGCCAAACGAATCGCGCCCGACGCCGTGAATTGGCCATGCGTACCGAACAAAATATCGGCGCGATTGCCAACGGCTTTACGAATCGCCGCCACCATTCGCACGCTTCGATCAATCGTCGCCAGCGACGGTTGTCGTCCGTCGTAAACCGAATATGGCCCAGCAGGGTCGAGTTTGACTGCCGTGAATCCACGCTCAACTTCACGCAGCGCGGCTTCAGCAGACATTTCAGGATCGCTGTACAAAGGGTGGTCTGAGTGTGCATCAAACTCATGTGGTGGATACAAATATGTGTAGCAACGCAAGCGATCGTGAACCTGACCGCCGAGCAATTCGTAAACAGGCTTGCCGGTATCTTTGCCGCAGATGTCCCACATCGCCATTTCTAGTCCGCTGACAACTCCAGCCGTGCTGAAGTCCGGTCGATGCGAGAAACCAGAGCCATAAGTACGTCGCCACATTTTTTCGATGTGAAACGGATCAGAACCAAACACGTATCGAGCAAAAATATCTTCGGCGACTTTACAAACAACTTGCGGAGAATAAGTCGCCGTATAGATCTCGCCAATGCCAGTAACCCCAGTATCAGTGGTTAGTTTTACGAAAATGAAATAGCGACCGCCCGTGCGCGGTGGTGGATTACCAACTACAAAGGTTTGTAACTTCTCGATTTTCATGACCCACCCTATTTCTATAGTTAGAAAACAATCACATTTCGCAATGCATCGCCGCGTTTAACGGCCGCAATCGCTTCGTTGATCTCTTCTAAAGGATATGTCTTGGTCACGAGTTCATCTAGTTTCAGTCGACCCTGCTCGTATAGAGAAATCAGATTAGGAATATCAACTTGAATTCGCGCTGAACCCATCTTTGAGCCGAGAATGTTTTGGCTATACGCAGCCATCGTGCCTGGGTCAATTTCTGACATCACTCCGTTTGCAGGCATGCCGACCAAAACGACAGTGCCCGACTTAGCGAGTAGACCATACGACGAGTCGAATGCCTGTTTCGCACCAACAGTGACGAACACATAATCTGCACCACGACCATCGGTGATTTCTTGCACGCGCTTGGCAACATCTTCTTTTGCTGAATTGATGCCGTGTGTTGCCCCAAATTTCTTGGCGGCATCAAGTTTCGAATCTGAAAGATCAATTGCAACGATTGACCGCGCGCCACTTACGCGAGCGCCCTGAACTGAGTTCAAGCCGACTCCACCGGCACCAATCACAACGACATGACTGCCCGGCTCAACTTTCGCCGTATTTGTAACTGCACCAAAACCAGTTATCACCCCGCAAGCGAGCAAAGACGCACTTGCTGACTTGATATCTTTCGAAATCACGACGACCTGAGATTCGTGCACAACCACATGTTCGGCAAAACTTCCGGTGCGCATCGCTTGCACAATCGACTCGCCAGACTTCGAAGTCAGCGGACTTTTGGCATCGAGCGCGAACGACGTTTCGCAAGTTACTGGCATGCCGCGCGAACATCCGCGACAGTGACCGCAAGACCTAATCAATGTCACAACGACTTGATCGCCAACTTTGACCGACGAAACACCCGCGCCCAACTCTTCGACAACGCCCACACTCTCATGGCCAAAAATCGCTGGCAAGGTGCCGCCCCATGCTCCGTCGGCGTACGAAATATCACTGTGGCAAATCGCCGTCGCCAAAATTTTTATGCGCAACTCACTGGCTTGAGGCTTCGCCAGATTTACTTCTTCGATTACTAGCGGCTTACCAAACTCGCGACAAACTGCAGCTTTCATTAACTTTGCCTTTCATAATATTTATTCTCGAAAGTCGCAAGACTCTTGGTCAAGAATCTCGGTCAACGCCGCGAAGTGGTATTCGGCAGCATTCGGATACTCTAGCCATTGTTTGCAAACCAACGCAGCAGTCTCATCGGGTATCAACTCAAGTTCGCGTCCGGTTGACAGCGCCAGCACTTGCAATTGCGATGCCTTCTCAAGATAATAAAGTTCGTCGAACGCCTCAGCCACCGAATTACCCACAACGATCACCCCGTGATTCGCCAGAAACAGCACGCTGCGCGACCTTCCCAATAGTTTGGCGACCCGCTCGCCTTCGCTAGCTTCAAGTGCCATGCCGGCATAATCGCGGTCATATGCAATGCGATTGTGAAAGCGACAGGCATTTTGGTCGAGCATCAAGAACTCAAAATCGCGTAAACAAGCTAAAGCGGTCGTATACGGCATATGAGTATGCAAGACACACGTTGCGTCAGGCACAAGTTTGTGTATTTGACCATGCAAGTTCATCGCCGTTGGGTCGACAATTTGACTATCTCCGATTCCAAGATCATCTTCATTCATGTCGACAAGCAATAAATCACTCGATCGCATTCGTGAAAAATGTCGACCCGCGGGGTTAATGAGAAATTTCTGACCGTCATCAGAAACAGCAACACTGAAGTGATTGGCGACAGCCTCATGCAAGTTCAGGCGCGCTGCCCAGCGAAACGCAACTGACAGTTCTGTTCGAGCATGTTGCTCGCGCGTCATAACTTAAATGCTATTGCAATCGAGCTGGAAACCCAGGTGCACGCAGATCTGTACCAAGCGCGTCTTCAAGAAGTTTGACGACCTGCGTCGACCATGCCTCACCGCCGTATTGAGCTTTGGCGCGAACAAAGGCTTGTTGCACCGTGCTCGCCACGTCAAGTGGCACGCCAAACTTGCGGCCATATTCCATTGCAAACCCCATATCTTTTAGTGCGAGATCCATAGTGAACCCGATGTCGTAGCTGCCGTTGAGAATAACTTGGCCTTCGGTTTCGTGGACAAAACTATTGCCTGAACTATTTTTGATTACTTCAAAAGCGACACCGAGATCAATGCCACCTTTTTTCGCGAGCATCAATGCCTCGCCACACGCCACGAGATGAATGAACGCAAGCATGTTCGTGATCACTTTGATAACCGCAGCACTTCCTAGTTCGCCAACATAAATAACTGGTTTGCCCATGGCCTCGAGTAGATCTTTATGTGCCTCAAAAATCTTCGGGTCGCCGCCAACCAAAACAGTGATATCGCCCTCGGCTGCCTTATGTACGCCACCCGTCACCGGAGACTCGAGCGAGTTGAAACCCAACTTGGTAGCAATTTCACCAAGTCGTAGCGTTTCGCTTCGGTCATTGGTGCTCATGTCGATCCACGTGGCGCCTTTAGCCAAACCACAAAAAATACCGTTTTCGCCATCGACTACCGCGTCAATCGCCCGCGGAGATGGCAAGCAAGTAAACACGACCTCAGATGCTTGAGCAACTTCTTTGGCATTGTTCGCCCACTTCGCACCCTTGGCGATTAGACCTTCGCCGAGAGATTTATTCAAATCATTTATCGTGACGTTGTGCCCAGCGCGCAACAAACTTGCCGCCAGATAGACGCCAAGATGTCCAAGTCCGATAAAACCGCAATTTCGTTTCGTTTTGCTCATAGTTGAATCCATGTCGTTTTGAGATTGGTGTAACCCTCTATTGAATGCATCGAGCGATCACGGCCCGTGCCGGATTGTTTGAATCCGCCGAATGGTGTAGTGATCGAACCCTTATCAAAGGTATTCACCCAAACAGTGCCAGTGCGCAATTTGCGCGCAATGCGATGGGCTTTCGTAATGTCACGTGTCCACACGGCCGAAGCCAAACCATATTGCGTGTCATTGGCAATTCGCACCGCTTCGTCGGCACTTTCGACAGAGATTGACGCCAACACCGGCCCGAAGATTTCTTCGCGCTCAATTCGCATTCCAGGCTTTACATTTTGAAATACGGTTGGCTTGATATAAACACCACCCTTTACCGGTTCAGCTTTCTCACCACCAGAAAAGACCTTTGCACCTTCGTTTTTGCCGATGTCGATATAACCAAGTACTCGTTCGAATTGCGTCTTATCAACAATTGTGCCCATCGCCGTGGTCGGGTCATATGGATCACCAGGTTGAATCGATTTGCCGACGTTGGTGATTTTTTCGAGCAATTCGTCTTCGACTGCTTTTTCTACAACAAGTCGCGTACCAGCGTGACAAGTTTGTCCGGAGTTATAAAAAACACCCCAAGCAATTGACGATGCTGCCGCATCGAGATCTGCGCAATCACTCAAGACAATTTGTGGCGTCTTGCCACCCAACTCGAGTGAAACTGACTTGCCGTTACTCTCTGCTGCATATGTCAAAAAGTAGCGACCAACCTCTGTTGAACCTGTAAATGCAAGTTTGTCGACATCCATATGACGACCAAGTGCCGCACCCGCTGTAGGTCCAAAACCAGGTACGACGTTTAATACTCCGTCTGGCAAACCTGCTTGCGAACCAAGTTCGGCAAAAAACAACGCCGAGAGTGGTGACTGCTCTGCTGGTTTGAGCACAACTGAGTTACCACCTGCCAACGCAGCGCCGACTTTCCACGACGAAATAATCAACGGATAGTTCCATGGCACGACAGCGCCGACGACACCAAGAGGCTCGCGCTCGATCAGCGCCACAGCATCGCGTGGCACCGGTGCAACTTGGCCGTACATCTTGTCGATGGTTTCGGCAAACCACTGCAAATTGTTGGCCGCCGACGCAATATCTACGTTCACCGAATCGCCAATCGGTTTACCAACATCCATCGTTTCAAGTAACGCGAGTTCGTAAATGTTTTCGCGCATCAACTGCACCCAGCGCAACATAATATTTTTGCGATCAAGTGGCGCCATTTCGCTCCACACGCCGCTACTGAACGACTTGCGCGCAGCAGCCACCGCACGATCAATATCTTGTTTGTCGCCCTCGGCAACATTTGCTACCACCGTGTTGTCGCGTGGATTGATCGACTCGAATGTCTTGCCGCTTGCTGAATCTACAAATTTGCCATCAATAAACAGTTGGGTTCGTGACACTTTTTGTGCCGCGCGCTTTGTCCATTCGTCACGACTCAGCAGATCGGTCATCTTTTCTCTCCATTACTTTTTGGCTGTTAATCAAGCCACGACGCTATCAGCGCGACCTGTCAGAATATAAGCGTGCATACAGAACAAGCGTCGATTACCCCGACTACTTGTCTATTGGCAATCGCCTCGGTGCATCGCACTGGTTCGACCTTGCTGTGCTCGATCTTGCGGGCCACTCACTTGGCTGGCATGCCTATGGAATATCTGAATATTCACACCAAGAACTTCACGAATTTTCGTAACGAAAACAATTTGCCCAAACTCAATTTGCGTGGCGCATTGATCGGTGCCGTGCGAAAGGTCACGGGTCGCAATTCATGGCGCAACATCGATTATTTCTCTGAATCTTCATGGCGGGCGTACTTGAACCGAGCCGCCGAATTGAATACGACACCAAATGGAGTATTCGGCATCAAGATGCACTACAACCAATACGAAGAGCACATGTTGCAACGGGGTATCGACGCCAATTTCTGGAACGCGCCAATCAAGTGGGTGCGCATTACCCGCGACAACGAAATACGACAGGCAATTTCGCTCGTGCGTGCAGAGCAATCGAACCAATGGAACAGCAATATGACTGCTATTCGCGAACCTGTTTACAGCGAACAAGCAATTGTTGATGCGCTCAAAACGATTTCGACTGCCAACAAAAATTGGGACGCATATTTTGCCAAGCACTCAATTACCCCGTTGTTCGTAACTTACGAACAACTAACTCGCGATATGAATACCACGGTTCGGCGAATCATGAGCCACATCAACACGCCGATTGAAACTGTGCCTGAACCTCAAACCAAGCGACAATCTGACGGCGCCAGCGCACAGTGGGAGCAACAATTCTTGAACTCCCGACCCGAATTTGCCTCGCGCGCTGCCACAATATAAGAGTGAGCGTTTCGGCGATCTTCGATCCAACACAATGGAGTCAAGTTAAAGATTTTTCTTTGCGCGACATCACCTATCATCGCGCAAAAGATCAAGGCACTGTTCGTATCGCCTTTAATCGCCCAGAGGTTCGCAATGCATTTCGCCCGAGCACGGTCGACGAACTTTACCGCGCACTCGATCATGCGCGTCGAAGTGTTGATGTTGGTTGCGTGTTGTTGACCGGCAATGGTCCTTCACCCAAAGACGGTGGCTGGGCATTTTGTAGTGGCGGAGACCAACGAATTCGCGGACGCGATGGCTATCAATACGATTCTGGAGACGAAAACAAATCGAGCACTGGTCGACTACACATTCTCGAGGTTCAACGATTAATTCGCTTCATGCCAAAAATTGTTATTTGTGTTGTGCCGGGTTGGGCCGCTGGTGGTGGCCACAGTTTGCATGTCGTAAGCGACTTGACTTTGGCTAGCAAAGAGCACGCAAAGTTCAAGCAAACCGATGCCGATGTCGCAAGTTTCGATGGTGGCTTCGGCTCGGCTTATCTTGCGCGCCAAGTTGGTCAGAAGTTTGCCCGCGAAATTTTCTTTCTCGGTCGCGAATATTCTGCCGAAGATGCCCACCGTATGGGCATGGTCAATGCTGTTGTCGATCATGCAGACCTCGAAAAGGTCGCTCTTGAGTGGGCCCGTGAAATCAATGCGAAAAGCCCAATGGCCCAACGCATGCTTAAGTTCGCCTTCAACGCAATCGACGACGGCCTTGTCGGTCAGCAGATTTTTGCCGGCGAGGCAACTCGCTTGGCATACATGACCGAAGAAGCTGCCGAAGGTCGCGACTCGTTCGTTGAAAAACGCGACGCTGACTGGTCAAAATACCCCTGGCATTTCTAATCTTGCGACGCTTGCGCTACATTTCGCAATGATCACAACGATTACTTCAAGTCAAGACCCAAGACTCGACCCGCTTCGACTAAACGAACGACAGCTCACAACAATCGCGCAGCGCCGTTCGACAATTGCTGCTGGTCGATTCATTGCCGAGGGTGACCTCGTCGTTGCCCGGGCTCTCGATGCTGGCTACAAACCCGAAGTGGTGTTGTGCGATGCCGAACAAGCCGAGCGCTTGCATCTACAAGTTTCTGAAATGGGTGGCCAATGCTTAACGGCCGATATTGAAATTCGCCGCGAAGCAACTGGTCTTGGGGTGCCACTTAGCGCACTCGGCGTCTTCTTTCGACCCGAACCACAAACAGTCGACCAAGTTATTTCGCACGCTCGGCGCATCGTTGTTGTCGAAGCGGTTGACAACCCCAGCAACATTGGAGCCATAGTTCGCTGCGCAACTGGTTTGGGTTGGGACGGTCTGATTTGTGACACAACAAGCGCTGATCCACTTTCACGCCGTGGACTGCGGGTTTCTATGGGTTCGGCATTCAACTTGAATTTTGCCCGTACGAACGACATTGTTGCAACACTCAAAGCTTTGCAGGCTCGTAGTTTCAAAGTTTTTGCGCTGACACCAGATAACAACTCAATTGATATCGACCAAGTCAAACTTGCGTCGGCTCAAAAACGCGCAATTATTTTTGGTTCAGAGCGCGCAGGTCTAAGCGCACATGCACTAGCCTGCGCCGACACTCGGGTCAAAATTAATATGAACCCAAAAGTTGATTCTCTCAATGTTGCCGCCGCCGCGGCGATTTCTTGCTATGCACTGCGCTAACGCAAGCTAACGCAAGCTAACGCGGATAATCTGCCGACGAAATCGGCAACCCTGTGTCGTTGCGCAAGTGCTCTGCAGCCTTAACGAAATACTCGGTCATCGTTGCGCGAAGGCTGTCGTCAGTAACTAGTTCGTTAACTGCGCTCAGCATATGCACGAGCCAGCGATCGCGTTCTAAATTGCCAATGCGAAACGGCATATGTCGCATTCGCAGTTTTGGATGACCACGATTTTCGTTGAACAGCATCGGCCCACCCCAATACTGGGCAAGAAACCAAGTTAAGTGCTGGCGCGCCTTGACCAGATTTGCTGGGTCTTCGTAGAGCACGATTAAAACTTCGTCGCCAGCAACTCCTTGATAAAAACGATCTACGAGCCTTTCAAAGAATGAAAGACCACCGACTTGATCGTAGAGCGAACTATTTGAACTCAGGGTCTTGCCAGTCTGGAAACAAGTTTGGCATCTCGGTTGAGACTTTCATCGTAAAGTTCGCCGCTCGCTTTTCGAGAAAACTCATGACGCCTTCGCGTGCATCGACAGATTTACCGCGTTGCAAAATGCCACGCGATTCTGCTCGATGAGCCTCCATCGGATGTGATGCGCCGAGCATTCGCCATAACATCTGTCGCGAAAGCGCAACAGAAACAGGTGCTGTGTTTTCAACGATCTCTTTTGCCAACAATTGTGCCGCACCAAGTAAATCGCCGCCTGAATGAACGCTACGCACCAGCCCCGCATCACAGGCTTCGTGTGACGAAATCATTCGACCGGTAAACACCCATTCAGTGGCCCGCGAAATGCCAACGACGCGAGGCAGAAACCAAGATGAACATGCTTCGGTGACGATTCCGCGGCGGGCAAAAACGAAACCGAATTTTGTGCTGTCACTCGCCAAACGAATATCCATCGGCAATGTCATCGTTACACCAACTCCGACAGCGGCACCATTGATTGCCCCGATTACGGGTTTCAGACTTTCAAAAATCCGCAGTGATACAAGCCCACCCCCATCTCGTGGAATGTCTTTCGCGCCAGGCACATCACTGCCACCCCGACTAAATGTTTCACTGCCGGCCGATAGATCTGCACCGGCACAAAACGCACGACCAGCACCTGTCACTATTACCGCTCGCACTTCGTCGTCGGCATCTGACAGATCGAAAGCCGCAATTAGCTCATGCAACATCGTGTTGGTAAATGCATTGAGTTTTTCCGGACGATTCAACGTGATCGTCGCAACATTGTCGTCGACTACATAATTGATTTGACTAAACATCAAGGAAGCGCGTCGCCGCAATTGCCGAACCCACCGCACCGACAAAGGCACCAATGGCCAACAAAACAAACATCACCGAAGTCAAATAACTATCGGGCACGACAAGCGAACTGATACCCGTGCCTGGCTTAAACCCGGTGACGCCGCTTGTCCACGCTGAGTTCAAAAGCCACAGACCCCCGCAAGAAACAATTCCACCAATTAGGCCTTGCAAAAGGCCTTCCAACATAAACGGAACTCGAATAAACCAGTTTGTGGCGCCAACCAATTTCATCACTTCAATCTCACGGCGCCTAGCGAACATTGCGGTGCGAATCGTGTTCCAGATCAGGCCGACAGCAACGAGCAACAGCACGAGCGAAGTAATCAATGTCACGACTCGAATAAAGTTTGACAAAGTTGAGATCACCTCGAATTCGTCCTCTGCTAGCGCAACGGCTTCGACTCCGGGCAACGTTCGATATTGATCGCTCAACGATCTCACGAGTGTCGGATCATCTGAAAGTGGAACCACTTTAAATTGTGTCGGAATCGTCTCTGGCGTCAGCAAGCCGAGCGTGACTGGGTCGCCCGCAAAAATTCGCTTCGCCTCCTCATAACTTTCGGTCTTGTTCAAATAGCGCAGTTTTTCGACGTCAATAATCGTTGGTGATGCGCGCAATACCGAGTCAATTAACGCAATTTGCTCTGCAGAAGCATCGCTTCGAACAAAAACAATCATCTCGACATCGCCGCGCCACTGCACCAGCAAATTCTCGAACGCCCGTTGAATCAGAAAGGTAGCCCCAACCAAAAGCAGCGAGACTGCAGAAGTCAATACTGCTGCAGCGGTCAGAGTGATATTGCGTCTGAAACTCTCCCAAGTTTCGCGAAAAGCGTAGGCAATTCGTGAAAACATCTACTCGTACACTCCGCGCTCTTGATCACGCACAATTACGCCACGATCTAATTGAATTACTCTTCGGCGCATGGCATTGACTACGCGGTGGTCGTGAGTTGCCATCACCACGGTCGTGCCAGTCTGATTAATTTCATCTAGCAACCCCATGATGCCTTCGCTGGTGTTTGGGTCAAGGTTGCCAGTTGGCTCGTCAGCCAACATTATTAACGGTCGATTGACGAATGCTCGAGCAATTGAAACGCGTTGCTGCTCGCCACCCGAAAGCTGATTCGGAAACCTGTCTTGCTTGTCTGCCAAGCCGACCAAATCGAGAACAATCGGCACTTGTCTTGCAATCACATGTCGTGGCTTGCCGATTACTTCGAGCGCGAATGCCACGTTTTCGAACACCGTCTTATTAAGCAACAATTTATAGTCCTGAAAGACATTGCCCATGCTGCGACGCAGATGAGGCACTCGAGAAGCCGGCAATTCGTTGATGTTTTGTCCTGCCACCCAAACATCGCCACGCTCGGGTTGTTCTTGACGATTGATCAGGCGCAACAGTGTCGACTTGCCCGAACCTGACGGCCCAACCAAAAACACGAACTGGCTCTTGGGGATATCAAAAGAGGCGTCTCGTACAGCAACCGTTTCGGTGCCATATATTTTCGTCACGTTTTCAAGACGAATCATCGCGACAAACTTACCATTGTCGAATTGAACCGCCGATCAGGCTTATTCGCTATCAGAACGCCGCCAACGAAGAAAGCCTTCCATGAATTCATCTAAATCACCATCGAGCACTGCCGTCACATTGCTGCTCTCGACGCTCGACCTTAAATCTTTAACCATTTGATAAGGCTGCAAAACGTACGAGCGAATCTGACTTCCCCATCCAACTTGGGCTTGTTTACCAGCGATCTGCGAAAGCGCCGCTGCTTTTTCTTCTTCGTCTTGCGCAATGATCATTGCCTTCAACCGCTTCATTGCATTTTCACGATTTTGCAATTGACTTCGCTCTTGTTGTGACGATGCCACAAGTCCGGTTGGCTCATGAATCAGCCGAACCGCAGAAGAGGTCTTGTTGACGTGTTGACCGCCCGCACCTGAGGCACGAAAAACCTCCATGCGTATGTCACTTTCATTGATCTCAAGTTCGGCCTGATCAAGTATCGGCCAAATTTGTACCAAAGCGAAACTTGTCTGCCGACGACCTTGATTATCGAACGGGCTAATGCGCACGAGCCGATGTGTGCCACGTTCGCTAGTCAACAGACCGTATGCGTAGCGACCACGAATAGTCACGTCAGCCGACAAGATGCCAGCCTCGGTACCAATCGAAACATCACCGATCTCAAATGCAAAACCGCGACGCTCGGCCCAACGCCGATACATACGCAACAACATTTCGCTCCAATCTTGAGCATCAACGCCACCATCTTTAGCGTTGATCTGCAAAATTGCATCGCACTCATCGTGTTCGCCTGTGAACATGCTGCGCATTTCAAGTGCGTCGAGTTGACTGCGACATGCTGCAATACCTTTTTCAAGTTCTGGTTCTTGAGTTGCGTCATCTTCGGCTCGAGCCAGTTCGTGAAGCACGAACAAGTCGTCAACAGTCGCCGAAAGCAAATTGAACTGATCGATGTCGGCTTTCAGCGCGGCGTATTGCGAATTTATTTTCTTCGCATGTTCTTGGTCGTTCCACAAGTCTGGCTTGGCGACCTCACCTTCGAGTTCAACGAGCAGTCCTCGCGAAATTTCGATATTCAAATACTGCGCGGCTTCACCAATACGACGACGCAAATCTGCAAGGTCGCTCGAAAAATCTTTCATGATCGGTGAACCGCCTTAATTAACGCGGCCGTGGCACATTTTGTATTTTTTACCAGAACCACACGGACACGGTGCGTTGCGTGGTGTCTTTGACCAATCTGGTTGACCGAGAGCACCACCGCTGGTCGCTGATTTAGTGCTCGGTGCTTGGTCTACATTTTCGTCAGACGTCTGGCGAATGTTGCTCAACTTACTGGCAGGTGCCGAGTTGTTGATCACTTGTACGTGCATCACATATTTAACGAAATCTTGCGCGATGCCCTTCATCAAGGCGCCGAACATTTCGAAGCCTTCGCGCTGCCATTCGACCAATGGATCTTTCTGGCCGATCGCTCGCAAATTGATGCCCTCTTGCAGATAGTCCATTTCTTCAAGGTGTTCACGCCATCGTTGATCGATTATTTTCAGCATTACTTGACGCTCAACTTCGCGCATCACGGGTGCGGTCATTTCGGTCTCGCGCTTGGCATAAAACGCACTCGCGTCGGCCATTACAAGGTCGTAAATTTCATCGGTCGAATCACATTGGGCGACTTTTGCGGCACTGATTTCAGATGGCCAGAATGTGCGCAGTTCAAGAACCAAACCGTCGATATCCCACTCGTCATCGGCTTCGGCAACACAATGAGATTCAATCAATGCATCTACGGCTTCGGCCAGATAATCCATAGCTGCTGACTTGAGATCAAGACCCTGCAAAATTTGATCGCGTCGCAGATAAATAATCTTGCGTTGCTCGTTCATTACTTCGTCGTACTTCAGCACGTTCTTTCGAATCTCGCCGTTGCGCTGCTCGACCGTGCTCTGCGCTCGCTCAATCGCTTTGGTCACCATTTTTGCTTCGATCGCTTCGTCATCAGGTAACGCTCGACCCATCACCCATGAGAGCGCCCCTGTGGCAAATAATCGCATCAATTCATCATCGAGACTCAAATAGAAGCGACTTTCACCAGGATCACCTTGTCGTCCAGCGCGTCCACGTAACTGATTATCTATGCGTCGACTTTCGTGGCGCTCGGTGCCCAAAACATAGAGACCGCCAAGTTGGCGAACCTTGTCACCTTCGACTTTGCAACTTTCAGAATGTTTGGCAAGTTGCTCGCGATAACGATTTTGGGCTTTGTCACGCGCCGTCAAAAAATCTGGTGGCATCGAGTCGAGTGGTGCCGGCAAAGCAAATTCATCAAGAAGTGTCATCGGATCAAAACCCTCTTTAAGCACATCTTGGCGCGCGAGACCTTCGGGGTTTCCCCCCAACAAAATGTCAACGCCACGACCAGCCATATTTGTCGCAACTGTAATTGCACCCAAACGACCGGCTTGAGTTACAACCATCGCTTCACGCGTGTGTTGCTTTGCATTCAAAACTTCATGTCTGATACCACGTTGCTGCAACTTTTTCGACAACTGCTCGCTCTTTTCAACGCTTACAGTGCCCACCAAAACTGGTTGACCCTTGGCATGTTTTAATTCGATGTCGCGAACCACCGCATCCAACTTTGCTGCTTCGGTTTTATAGATCTGGTCGGCATGATCAAGACGCACCATCTCACGGTTTGTTGGAATCGGCACAACCTGCAGGTTGTACGTGTTCATTAATTCTGCGGCCTCGGTTTGCGCAGTGCCCGTCATGCCGGAGAGTTTCTCGTACATTCTGAAATAGTTCTGCAATGTGATCGTTGCCAGAGTCTGGTTTTCTTCTTTGATATTTACGCCTTCTTTGGCCTCAACCGCTTGGTGAATGCCTTCGCTCCAACGACGACCCTCAAGAATGCGGCCAGTAAATTCATCGACGATTTTTACTTCACCTTCTTGAATTATGTAGTCCTTGTCACGCTGATACAAGACGGCCGCCTTAAGCGCAACCTGAAGTTGGTGAACGAGATTTTGTTGAACTTCGTCGTAAAGATTCTCGATACCTAGTTGCTTTTCAACTTTCTCGATGCCCGATTCTGTTGGCACAACAATTCGCTTTGCCTCTTCAACGTCGTAATCGACATCGCGAACAAGAGTGCGCACGATCGCTGCGAATTGATAATAAAGTTTTGCGGCATCTGCGACGCGGCCCGAGATAATCAGCGGTGTTCGTGCTTCATCAATCAAAATTGAGTCGACTTCGTCAACTATCGCAAAATTAAAACCACGCTGAACTTTGTCTTGCAAAGTCGCTGCCATATTGTCGCGCAAATAATCGAAACCAAATTCGTTGTTTGTGCCATAAGTAATGTCGCTCGCGTAGTCAACTCGCTTTTCTGCTGCGCTTACACGCCGGCCAGGCACAACCAGACCTACCGACAGACCCAGCCATCTGTGAATTTGTCCCATCCATTCGGCGTCACGCTGGGCCAAGTAGTCGTTGGTCGTAATTTGATGCACGCCTTTACCCGAGAGTGCATTCAGATAAGCCGGCAATGTCGAAACAAGAGTCTTGCCTTCACCTGTTTTCATTTCGGCAACCCAACCTGCATGCAGTGCTGCACCACCCATCAACTGCACGTCGTAATGACGCTGGCCAATAACACGGGTCGCAGCCTCACGCACGACCGCAAATGCCTCGATCAACAAGTCGTCAAGGGTTTCGCCTCGCTCAATTCGTGACTTGAACTCAGCGGTTTTAGCTCGTAGCACTGCATCGTTTAGTGTCGAGTATTCGCTGGACAATGCATTTATCTCAGGCAATATGGCGGCGAGAGCCTTTACTTTCTTGCCTTCTCCGGCGCGTAAGACTCGGTCGAGGATTGCCATAAGACAGTTGATGCTACAGCCATGCAAGTAACCAGACCAGCCCCTGCTTGATTCAGCGCATGAGATGCGCTGTTTAGAGTTGCACCGGTTGTCACCACATCGTCGATTAGCAATACGTGTTCAGCGTCTAACTTTCGCGCGAAAAAAGTTGGTCCAACGAGTCGCTCATTGCGCGACTTTCCAGTTTGAGGACGATCCGACAGTCGAACCAAAGCCTTTCGACACGGCACGGCTAGGTGCTTGGCAACATATCTAGCAATCAACTCAGCGTGGTCGTAGCCCCGTTCAACTTTGCGCTTTGTAGTTGTCGGTGCCCATGTCACTAAATCAACACTTTGAAGCGTTCGACTTTGTTCAACGCTCACCCGTCTAACGAGTGCGTCACCAATGAATCGCAGACTCGACCTTTGATTGCGGTACTTGAAATTCAAGATCAACTTTCGAATCACCGAGTTGTACTCGAAAGCAACGAGCACGTTCCCGTGATATTCGGTTTGCTTGTCGTTGAGATTAATTAAGCAATCATCAGCAACTTTCTTCGAGCATGAAGCACAAATCGATGCGCCAATTCGACCACATGCTGGACACGTTGCACCCACAAGGTAGGCAAAACAATTCTCTAACGCGATCCCAAGAGCATTTATCGAGTTGATCATTTTCGTAATTGTGTGTGCCGAATCTAAGCGCCGTGGCTAGTGTAAATACGTGCAAGAACAACAACTTAAGTTTCGTGACAGACTTGGTCAGCGTCTTGTTCGATGCGTTTTTGGTTTGGCGCTATTCGCAATTGGCATCTCTTTGCAAATGAACGCAAACATTGGTGCGCCACCTTGGGATGTATTCCACCAAGGTGTTGCCAAGCAGACCGAGATCTCAGTGGGCAAGATCATCGTGATGACAGGCTTCGTTTTGCTTTTGCTCTGGATACCGCTCAAGCAAAGACCTGGGCTCGGCACGATTCTCAACGCACTCGAAATCGGTTTGGTTGCAGATTTGGCACTCGCAATCATCCCCGAGCCAGAAAATATCTTTACTCGCATATTGATGGCGGCGCTCGGCATTGTCATCGTTTCGATTGGTACTGGCTTCTACATCGGTAGCGCTCTCGGACCTGGGCCTCGTGACGGCTTGATGACTGGTCTTGCCAAACGTGGCGTCCCAATTCGAATTGGGCGAACCGCGATTGAAGTCACGGTCTTAGTTGTGGGCTTGTTGCTCGGTGGTCAAGTCGGCGTAGCAACCTTTGCTTTCGCTTTAGGCGTGGGCCCACTCGTGCACTTCTTTTTGCCTCGATTGGCAATTAATAGCGGTAACGCTCGGCCTTGAAAGGCCCGCTTGGTTGCACACCAAGATATTCAGACTGCTCATCGGTCAGTCTTGTCAACTTTGCCCCGAGAGAATCAAGATGCAATGACGCAACTTTCTCATCGAGATGTTTCGGTAGTACATAAACACCCAGTGGATAATTTTTGGTGTTATTGAACAATTCAATCTGTGCGATCACTTGATTGGTAAACGAGCAACTCATAACGAAACTGGGGTGCCCAGTAGCGCACCCGAGATTTACTAACCGTCCTTCTGCCAAAACGATCACAGAATGCCCGTCGCCAAATGTCCATAAATCGGTGCCAGGCTTTAGCTCGTCGCGTGTGGCGCCACTTCGCGACAGTCCCGCCATATCGATTTCATTGTCAAAATGTCCGATGTTGCACACAATCGCGTTGTGCTTCATTTTCGACATGTGTTCAGCCGTAATAATTGCCTCGTTGCCAGTAGCTGTTACAAAGATGTCAGCAACCTTAAGAACGTTCTCGACTGTGTCGACGCTGTAGCCCTCCATTGCGGCTTGCAAAGCGTTGATCGGATCAATCTCTGTAACGACAACTCGCGCACCTTGCCCGCGCAAACTCTGCGCGCATCCCTTGCCGACGTCGCCGTAGCCGCAGACGACAGCCATCTTGCCCGCGATCATCACATCAGTTGCACGATTCAGCGCATCAATTAGCGAGTGACGACAACCATAAAGGTTGTCGAATTTGCTCTTCGTGACACTGTCATTTACGTTGATCGCAGGAAACAAAAGTTCGTTGTCCTGGGCCATTTTGTAAAGACGTTTCACACCGGTTGTCGTTTCTTCAGTGACACCTTTGATCAGTTTCGACATTTTTGTCCAGCGGTCTGGACTCGTCTTCAAACCGCGCTGAAGAAGACCAAGAACGATTGCGAGTTCAGGGTTCGACGCCGTCGTCGGATCTGGAACTGCTCCCTTCTTTTCGTATTCAACACCCTTGTGCAACAACATCGTGGCGTCTCCACCGTCATCCAAAATCATGTTCGGACCATCGCCATCAGGCCAAGTCATCATCTGGTCTGTCGCCCACCAATATTCTTCGAGAGTCTCGCCCTTCCATGCATAGACCGGCACACCTTGCGGGTTGTCTTGCGTGCCATTCGGGCCAACTACAACAGCGGCAGCTGCGTGGTCTTGAGTTGAAAAAATATTGCAACTTGCCCAGCGGACTTCGGCGCCCAAGTGCGTCAAAGTTTCGATCAAAACAGCAGTCTGAATCGTCATATGTAAAGAGCCAGAAATTCGCGCACCCTTTAACGGCTTGGATGCACCAAACTCTTTGCGCAAGGCGCGCAAGCCTGGCATCTCATGCTCGGCAAGGTGAATCTCTTTTCTGCCAAACGGCGCAAGTGATAAATCTGCAACTCTGTAATCTTTGCGTGCGGCCAGTGATGAGGTCATTTTGCTCCTGTTTTTATATTTTCTAAAACGTTGGTTTCAGGTTTAGTTGAGCCACTTTTGCCATTATTCGCTCGTGCTCCACTTGATTTACGATCGCGGCTTCATCGATCAACATCACAGGAATACCTTGGCGAACTTCGTAACGCATTTGCAGACGAGGGTTGTACAACATTTCTTCATCGGCAAGATAAAACAAGTTTCCTTTATCTTTCGGACAAGCCAAAATCTCTAGCAACCGCGAATTTACCGACGAATTTGGCGATGACACGGCTTTCACGATAACACTTGCGGTGGTTAGGCGGTGGCTATGCCGTGATCAACATCAACAACTCAGCCACATGTTCGTCACACTCTTCGCGTGTTGCCGCTTCGAGATTCAAGCGCAGTAGTGGCTCGGTGTTTGAAGGGCGAACATTGAACCACCAGGTACCGCAGTCAACGGTGAGGCCATCAAGGTGGTCTTGCGGATATTTGGCGAACTGCTTTGTCACGCGCTCGATCACTTCGTTAATATTGCCAACCTGAGTATTTATCTCGCCACTATTGGCGTACTTTTCAAATGGTTTGCGCAACTCGGATAAAGACTTCCCAGTGCGACACATCTCGCCGAGAACCACCATTGTCGCGATCAGACCGCTGTCGGCTCGATAATTATCGGCAAAGTAGTAGTGACCAGAATGCTCGCCAGCAAAAACGGCACCTGTTTGAGCCATCACTTGCTTCATATAACTATGACCGTTTTTTGTGCGAATTGCTTTGCCGCCCAACGACGTGATCGTCTCAGGCACGATTCGCGAGCAAATTAAGTTGTACAAGATTGTCGCATTGGGATTCTCGCGCAAAAATACGGAGGCCAACAAAGCAGTCGTCGTACTACCAGAAACGCTCTTGCCCTTCTCATCAACTAAAAACACCCGGTCAGCATCACCATCGAACGCAAGACCAACATCGAATTTGCCAGCGACAACCCGTGCCTGCAGGTCACGTTGATTGGCAGGCTGAATTGGGTCGGCGGGATGATTCGGAAACGTTCCGTCGAGTTCGCCGTACATTATTTCAACTTCGAACTCTCGTAGTCGATCAAACACCGCAGGTGCAACCAGCCCACCCATTCCGTTTGCAGTGTCGGCGACAACTCGCAGTTTTGAAATGCTGTCAACGTCGATAAAACTCACGACATGGTCTACGAACTCGGCGAGCATGTTTTTCTTTGTAACTTCACCTTGAGTCTTTGCCGCAGCCGGACCGTTGCCGTTTAAAACGTCTTGGGCGATCACCTTCATCTCACGCAACCCGTTGTCTATGCCAATAGATCTGGCGCCTGATAAACAGCATTTAATCCCGTTGTATTGAGCCGGATTGTGCGAAGCCGTAAACATCGCACCAGGCGCATTCAATTTGCCGGAAGCGAAGTAAAGCATGTCAGTACTCGCAAGACCGAGATTTATTACATCAACACCCTGCTCAGTAAGGCCGTTTTGAAACGCCTCGATTAGAGCCAGTCCGCTCGGACGCATATCGTGAGCAACAACGATTGTTTTGGCATCCGAAAATCGTGCAAACGCAACGCCTAGTGCGTGTGCCGACGTTGCGTCGAGCTGATCGGGCACTGTGCCACGAATGTCATACGCCTTGACAATCGCATCTAGATTTGGCACGAGCGTTAAGACTAGCGGCTCAACAAATTGCGTTTTCGTTCAACTTGGCGACCGCGCCAGCGAATCGCCATTGTGGCAACACCAAGAAATGTCATGAAGTATGCAAAAAAATCTACGAACGAATAGCCGTAGTGCAACCGAACTTCATTGCCCGTCGGAATCACAACCATCATGTTTGGCGCAACACGAAACGGGCCTTCTGCATTTTCTGCTTTCCAATTCGGAAAATAACTCATTCGCACAAGCACAGGCACTCCAACTTTGTCGACAGTGAAACTAATTGCTTCATCTTCCAGCACCGTATTGCTGATCTGCACTGGAGTCAACTCGACCTTCTCTATCGTCTCTGACGGCTTAACAATGTCTACTCTGCGAGACGAATCTGTCGGTTCACCTTGGCGGCGATTCAAGTCGACCACAGCCTCAACTTTTTGCCAATTGTCGGGGCCGCTTGCAGCCGGCATCGCCGCCCAATCTTCAGGATGCTGAAACCAACTTGTGCCGATCTCAAGCCATCGTTCTTTTGGATCTCCAATTTTGCTCGTAACGATCACAGGTTGAACCGACATCGGCACAACCAAATCACTTTCTTCAACTTTGTAAATCACCCATGGGCCACTTTGAGCAATTTTTACCAACGCCGCTTGCATGTCGGCTTGACGTATTGCTTCGGCTGTAAACGCCATGTAATAACGAACACCAAGAACTTGCAGATAGCGCACCCCAAGACCCGCGTTGTTGTCGTCATAACGCAACTCGCGAACCGGGTTACTGCTCTGCTTTGACATAGCGGCGGCGGTGATGAAGTGATACGGCGTCGTTCCTGCGGCTTCAAAATTTAAACCTTCCATAGAACCGATGCATCCTTTTGTCCAATGCGGCAAGAGCATGAGCGACATCGTCGTGCCGTATTTGTTCAGCTCGCCGTTGTTCTCCCACAGCGCACGACCACAACCCAAGTTTGGGTCATTACCAATATTTTTCATGGTCTCAACAACAGCCCGATACTCGGCATATGCACTCTTGCCCTCGTAGCCGGTGAAATTCCATCGTGCCCAACCATCAACAAATCCGTCGTTGGTCGCCTTGGTCGACACGAAGCCCCACCTATATATAGTCTCGCCAGCCGCATTCGTCGTGATTTTGCCAAATGGCATTTCTTGAAACCGAAAACCGATTATTCCAACAACCAATACGGTGAAGGCGGTTATCCAAGACAGGTTGAACTTTGGGTTTTCAGAGATTGATTCGAGAGGTTTGATGCCGTCAACAGATTGCTCAACCAACGCTTTGCGACCGAGTTGCTGCAATCGATAAAACGTCGTCAACCAAATCGCCGATTGATATATGCCAATAATCATCAAGAAGTAACGCAACAAATACAAAAATGGCAACAATCGTGGATTCCATAACAAGCCGATTACTGGCAGACTCTCGCGCCCAAAATAGACGCCAAGTACCAAGACAATGCAATAAGCGCCCATCCACATGCCTGTTTTGTTGCGCATCTTGACGAAATTTGCGAACGCGACTACTGCAAAGCCAGTGATAACAACATCCCAAAACGTCGTCAACGGAAAGTACATGCTCCAAAACGAATCACTTGCACCACTCGGGCGAGGCTCATATTTCATGTCTGTCATATATGCATGACCTGTCAAGAACGGCAGAACCCAAAAAGACGAAAGCAAAACCGCGGTGACTGAAACCGTCAACGCCGTCATCGCACTTCGGCGCTCAAACCAAATAGCGGTGAGCAAGACAATGCCACCAAAAACAAAAAGCAGGACGATGCCGTGGCATAGCGCACTTAGTGCGACGACTAATGCAGTGAGCATTTTGCCGCGGTGTTCTTCGAACGCTCGAATCAATAGTCCAAAACCTAAAATAGCAAGCGACAACGAGATCGAAAATGAGAACTCGCCCGCCATTGTCGAAGCAATGTTGCCGCCGTAAATCGTGAAACTCTCGTCGTAAAGAAAAACGACTGATGCAAGAACCAGCAATTCTGGGATTGGAAACAAAAATTTTGCGAACTTTCCAAAAAGCCATGTACACACCGGCAATGTCAAAATACCGAGAACGGCAATAATCTTGAGTGCGATGCCGTAAGGCAAAAGAAGATCGACCAATAAAACCGCCAATGCCGGCACGACCATATAGAAGCGATACATCGGAAAGCCTGAATACCAGTCGTTGCTCCAACCCGTGAGACGAAAATGTGGGAGCAGAAAATCTCGCAGATAAGCAGGACCGTAGACATGTGCACCCATGTCGCCACCTGTTGGCGTGTTGTTTCTCAGAATCAACTCGGGATGAAGAGTCATCAGCAACATAAATGTCGAACCAATGACAACAATCGCCGAAGTTATCTGCTGGGCCGACCAACGCTTTGAAAATAGATTTTCCACTACTGACAAACTCTATACATGCGCAACTGTTTGCTTTCTAAAGAATTGCGACTAGTAAAAGTCCTGTTGCGTTGAAAGCAACATGGGCGATTATTGACATACCCAGTCTGTTTGTTCGATAAAAACAAAATCCCAATACAAGGGCAAATGCAATCAATCCCGGCATCTCAACGAGCCTTAGGTGCACCGCCGCAAACCAAACCGCGGCAATCAACATCGCCACTTTGCGACTGAACCGACTATTCAAACTCGACTGAATCAAACCGCGATAAACCAATTCTTCGATCAGCGGTGCACCAACAACTACTACCAATATTAAAACGAGCATCCATAAACCCGTTGCGTTTTCAAATAAGTCTCGCGCACGCTTTTCAACAAGTTCTGGAGCAAACCTCTCGGGAAACGCCACGCGAAATGGCCAAGTGACCAAGCCAACCAACAACAACTGACTTGCAACACCAATTGGCACGCCCCAAAGATCGACGATACGAAAACTCAAAAAATAGTCTCGCGAGAAATCTCCAGTACCGAATTTTCGAGAAACTAGGTGCAAACCAACCATGAATGGCACCCAGAGCGCAAGAGCCGAAAGTCCTAGAAACCATTTGGGCTCTTGTCCAGAGATTAAATCTGTATTACCGGTCGCGACCAAAATCGCTGAGCTCAGTATCAGTGCAACAACATAACTGGCGCACCACGCGAAAATCGCGATTCTGAGCGTAATTTTCGTTGAACCCGCGGGCTCCTGACCATAGGGCGGAGCCCAGGGCGAATGGTTCATCCCGCGAGGCGGTTTGGCATTACAACTCTAAATCGGTTGCGGCGATCTTCTAGCCTCCAACCTGACGGAGCCGTAATTCTTACACCGTGGCGATCACACAGGTCATAGGCGTGCGGGTCTCGCTCAGCGGTCAAGTCATCAATCCATACGAGTGCACGACTGTATTGATAAGTCAAAGTGATTGAAGCAAGTTCATTGCATGTACAACGCGAGCATCGACGAACCATTACATTTACATTAATTGATGAGACCGTCGCCACAGTGGATTTAGATGCGGTCATCAGCGAGACACGAGACAGTAGCCATTGTGCACTCCGATAATCGGGTCGTATCATTGAAACCGTGACCAAACTTCCACCCCCACCGCCACCTGCAAAACCTTCGTCACCGAAGCGCAAACCTGCTGCCCGCAAAAAGCCGTCAAGTTTTTTGGGTAAAAAGTCGAACAAAAATCCAAACAATAAGTCCAACGTCAAAAACGAAAACGACAAGCCGGGCATGCCCCGTTGGGCAACATGGGCAATCGTCGCAGTTGTCGTTCTCTTGATCGCTGGCCCACGAATTTGGCCGACCTCGAATGCCACGAGTTTTACCTACACCGAATTTCTCGAACTCGTGAAGCAAGGGCAAGTACAAAAAGTTGAGATCAACAATTTGTCGAATCAAATTAGTGGCACATTGAAAAACGGTGGTGAGTTTGTCACCACTGGTGCAGTCGCTCTATCAGATGCCGATGAAACTCTGCTCAAAGAAAAAGGTGTCGACTATGACTATTCGACGCCACAAGGAAATTTCTTCACGAATCTGATTCCGTTGTTATTGCCTTTCCTCTTGATCATGGGTTTCTTTTTTTGGATGCAAAAGCGCGCCATGGGTCAAGCCGGAAGCATTATGTCGATCGGCAGAAGTCGCGCGAAAAATTACAACGCGGACAAGCCTGCAACTACTTTTGCTGATGTCGCGGGATATGACGGTGTCAAGCAAGAGATTCGCGAAGTGGTTGACTTTCTAAAAATGCCGGAGAGTTTCAAAGAAATTGGGGCACGCGTTCCAAAGGGTGTTCTTCTGGTCGGCCCTCCAGGCACGGGCAAAACTCTTTTCGCTCGGGCGGTTGCCGGCGAAGCCGGTGTCGGCTTTTTGTCAGTTACCGGTTCTGACTTCATGGAGATGTTCGTCGGCGTCGGTGCGAGCAGAGTTCGCGATCTCTTTCAGCAGGCGAGAAAAATGGGTCGAGCAATCATCTTCGTGGACGAAATCGACTCAATTGGTCGTAAGCGCGGCGCCGGACTCGGTGGCGGTCACGACGAACGTGAACAAACCCTCAATCAATTGCTTGCCGAAATGGATGGCTTCGAAACAACTGAAGGCGTCATCGTCATGGCTGCAACAAACCGTCCCGACATTTTGGACGCTGCCCTGTTGCGACCAGGTCGCTTTGACCGACAAGTAATCATGCCGCTGCCAGAGTGCGAAGAACGCCTCGCGATTCTCACCGTGCACTCAAAGGGAAAGCGAATGGGCACCGATGTCGTGCTCGACACGATGGCCAAAGCCACGCCAGGCATGAGTGGTGCCGATCTTGCAAACCTGGTCAACGAAGCCGCGTTGCTCGCAGTACGTCGCGGTTCGAAAGTTATTGAACATATTGACTTCGAAAATGCCCGAGACCGTGTGATCATGGGCGCTCGCCGCGAGAGTTTGATTCTCAACGCTGAAGAAAAGAGAGCCACTGCATATCACGAAGGCGGACACGCAGTGCTTGCAACTGTTTTGCCTCACAGTGACCCGTTGCATAAAGTCACGATTTTGCCGCGTGGCATGGCACTCGGTGTTACGTGGACGCTCCCAGAAGAGCGACACACATATTCGCGCGACTACTTCAAAGACATGATCTGCAAAGCAATGGGCGGTCGCGTTGCAGAAATGATCGTCTTTGGCCACCTAAACAGTGGTGCCGCCAATGACCTCGAACAAGCAACTTCTATCGCCCGCCGCATGGTTCGTGAATGGGGTATGAGCGACGCCGTCGGACCAATGGCATGGAGTTCGCAACAACAAGTGTTTCTTGGTGAAGACCTAATGACCAACGGTCGCGAATATTCGGATGAAACTGCACGCATGATTGACTCTGAAATCAGCCTGATCTTGCGCGAACAAGAGGCTCGAGCCAAGGTGTTGCTCGAAAAGAATCGCGCGGGTCTCGATCTAGTCGCCCAAACGTTGCTCGAACAAGAAACCATCGACGGAGCAACAGTCGCCCGCTTGGTTCAAGAAGGTCTCGGACGACCTCAAATTGTTGAGCCGTCGCCTGGTGCAACTCCTAAAGCGAGCGAGTCAAACGAAAACTAAATAATCTCAGTCGCCATGATTATCATCGCGACATGGCGGCACGTCGCTCAACACATTTGGATCTCGACATTTTGCGAGCGCCGCCCAAAGATCAGTAGCTGTTAGCGGTCCGACTGTTGCAAATCTCACTACTCCTTCGACATCGGCAATTACGGTTGTCGGCACAGAATCAATCTGGTATCGCGCATGCAAGTCGCGCATTTCGAGGAAGTCGACAATTTCTACAGCAACTTCGTTGCTTTCAAGCACCCGAGCCTTGGCTGCGACGTCACGGCACGCATCGCATGTTGACGAAGTAAATACTGCAACTAACCACTTCTTGTCTGTGCAAGAAAAGTCTTTTAAGTTCAACTGAAACGGCACCGCTCCACGCACTTGGGCTGGCGCGTCAGATTGGCGCCGCCGCAATAAAAGGCTCGCTCCACCCGCAAGACACAAAACCAAAATCGCAAAAATAGTTCGCACTATTTGCCTGCGATTGTCGCGATGCCACTAGATCGGTGAGGCAACGCAAGCACACTTGAAAAACCGATCAGTTCGTGTCCACGATTGACTTCGCGTTGTACGACTATTTCATTATCTGCCTCAATCAACATAGGCAAATCTGCGCTGGTGGTTGGAATCTTGATTTCTAAAACCGCAGCAGCACCCAACTCGATTTTCTCAAGACCTTCGATGGCGACTGATCCAGCGGGCCCAATTGTTGAAACTTTGAGAATTGTTGGCAGCGAAGTCGCATTGAGAACCACCAGCGCCCCACCTGCCGACGGCACCCCGCTCGCAACAGTCCAGATTCTAGATGGCGCCCCCACTGGCGCACCCAAAATTGTTGTCGTGCCAGTCTTTTTATCTTCTCTGCGACTTATAACTTGCTCAACAACAACATATTCGGCGTCTGAATCTTCATCGCTGGTGACAAAGTCA
>Ga0214923_10001429_pt1 | contig 33917 bp, 21 predicted proteins | sample LL1510_MetaG_FD_177993 | JGI IMG/M metagenome (GOLD analysis project Ga0214923, IMG submission 177993) | Freshwater microbial communities from Lake Lanier, Atlanta, Georgia, United States - LL-1510 | ecosystem: Environmental > Aquatic > Freshwater > Lake | place: USA: Georgia | collected...
TGGTATGGAAGGTGGTGCGCTTTCATGCACACCTGGCGGGCGCAGCTGTATCAGCAGATGCAAAACACACTAGACGCCATTACTGATGCGCATATTTCTGCGCTCTTTTGGGGTAACAAAACACCATCTGAATATCCAAACATACGTATGCACTACGTAAAATGGGGACTGGCACATTATCTGGCACGTTCAGGGCTCCATATTTCACTACTCATGGGCATCTGGAGCACCATCTTGCGCTTTGTGCCGCTGCCGCAGTGGTGCCGTGCCCTGTTTTTAACCGGAGCGCTGAGCGTGTACAGTCTTCTGTCATGGCCAAGCATCTCATTTAACCGCGCCCAGTTATTATGGTTTTTGTATCTTGGGGGATGGATTTTACAAAAAACCGCCACGCCGCTTTGGGGGCTGGCACACATCGCTCTGTGCATTGTGCTCACCAATCCGTGGCAAGCAGGGTGCCTTGATTTTCAGTTGAGCTTTTTTCTGACGTTTATACTCATGCTGTATGGCTATCAAAAGAGGACTGGGTGATGTGCTGCGCAGGAGGATTGCATTGCTGCGCGCAAATGCGTTATACACTCGCTCCCACCCTATTTTCGGCACAAAGGTATTTGCAATGAACCTTCATCTCTTTTGTATGGCAGTGTTGTTCTGCACAAGTATCCTGCAAGACGCACTCTACGCACGTATTCCCCTTAGGCGCGTTACCACAGAAGCGGTAGCACCGCAAACACCAAATACCTCTCCACAAAAGCGCGATAATGGCCCACTTAAAGAGTGGAGTGTGCTTGTTTATATTGCAGCAAACAACGATTTACACAGCTTTGCAGATGCTAATGTAAAACAGCTGATGGCGCTTGGCTCCAATGAGCTTATTAACCTGGTGATGCAAATTGATAAGTTTGGCACTCGCGACGTCGTGCGCGCATTAATCACAAAAGGGAGCACTGATATCTATTGGAAGGCCTCCAATGCATCTCCCGCCCAACGAGCAGCGCAGCCGGAATTTTATAACAGTGGCTCAACGGTGAACTTTGTTGATTTTCTGCAAACAGCTATCCAAAAATTTCCCGCCAAAAAATACTGCGTTATTGTGTGGGATCATGGCTCCGGGCTGTTTGATCCGCTCCAGTGGCGTACCTTTGCAGGAGGTAGAGAGACGCGCGGCGTTGCCTTTAACGACACGTACAATTATTACTTGTCAAACACCGACGTGACCACTGCATTACGCACTGTTTGCCAAACATCGCTCAACGGAAAACCAATCGACGTACTCGGTCTTGATACGTGCGTCAGTGCACAAATTGAAATCGCTAGCCAAGTAAAAGGGCTCGTACGCTACATGGTTGCGTCACAAGAATCAGAAATTGCCTATGGCTGGAACTACACCAAATGTTTTGCACGTGCGAGCAAAGAGGCGCGATCACCGTATGAGTTTTGCACCGATATTATCGATGCATATAAAGATGAGTACGCACGCATGCTCCCTGATTACACGCTGGCAGTCTATGACCTTGACACACGAGAGAGCAATCAACAGCGCACGTTTTTTGAGGCCCTTGAAGAGGAAATCAACGCACTCTCAACACAACTGGTCGCGCTCCTGCAGACACCACAAAGTAAACTAATCAAGCAGCTGCTTGCCGATATTCGTAAGCGCAAAAATCTCTCGTGTGAATTTTATTCTTCTGAGTACATCGATTTAAATCTCTTTCTCATGAGTCTGCAAAATAGCCTGCGCCAAGCGCTGAACGTCTCCGATTTTAAAAAGCAGTACACCGAAGCAACAAAAATGGTTCAGGAGTGTATCGCGCACTGCCTGCAGGCTCTGGACTTGATCAACAAGGTGATTCCGTACTGGGTTTCGGGGCCGGCTTTTTCTGGCAATCCGGTCAAGGCTCGCGGGATATCAATCACCTTTCCACCAAAGACGCTCTACAGCGCCTATGCCAAAACAGCATTTTTTCAAAATAACCAGTGGTATCCCTTCTTGAAAAAGTACCTCGGGTATTAACGGAAGCGATGTACCTGCAGCCGCGCGCCATCTGGCTCAAAGAAAAAAGCTCTTGTGGGAGCCACCATTGCAGCCGCTGCAAGCGCGTATCTTCTGGCAGAAATCATCCGCTCAGCAGCAAAGCCCAAATCAAAAAAAACACGCACTTTACAAGAAAAATTGGCCGCAAAAAAGAAGGGTCGCGAGCTCGGCAAAAAGAAGAAATCTTTTGATTACCGCAAGGTAACGATTCCTGTCGCTATAGCCGCACTGCTGGGTGGTGGCACGTATGCATGGATACAGCGCCCACGCGCCTAGTCCAATGCATTTGGAGTGCTTGCTCTGGCATTTTTCGAGAAATACCCTATAGTGTCGCCCCAAGTGGGGGGGGATCATGAGTAAGATAGTTTTGTTTTTAGTGTTTGGAATTGCGCAGGCGTGCGCTGCAGCGGAATGTGGCTTGGAAATCACCAAGGGCCCTACACCGTGCGATAATGAGCGAGAAGCACTTCTGTACCTGGACGCCACGATACAACTTCTGACTGACGCAATGTCAAACCATATGAGATATGGTGGATGGGACGCACTGCTGTATGCCGTAAGCCAAACGTATACGATCAAAGGCCTAGCATACCGAAAAGAGGGCATACGCAGCCTTCTCAAGGAGGCAGCATCACCCGAAGAATTGATCCAGCGCAAACATCCCGAACTTGGCAAAAATATACTTGAAATACTCGATACGAGAAGTGCTCGGGCCAGCGGTCTTCTTGATGTAGTGTGGCCTCACCTGTCCGATGACGATAAAACAAGGCTGTGGCGTCTGATACGAGCACAAGATTGGATCGATGCTATCGATGAGACATTTATCAATGATGATCCCACCCATCTCGAAACGTTCTGGCGTGAGCATCCCCATAGTCGCGCCACTAGGCTGCTCACGCGCTGCTCGTGGGATAAAAAAGAGGGGCGCGCCGCTTTTTTTGAGGCTATTGACCGCAAAAAAACAAGGGTGGCTGCAGCATTGCTCGCAGATGCAGACAAAGCGGGCCTCTGGGAAAATGCAATTGTTGCCCAGATGTACCCACGCAGGCAGGCGCTGAAAGACCTGTGGGTTGCCCTGTGGGAAAAAATAATCGATGCATTAAAAACCCCACCGGCAGAAGACATCATCGAAAGCACGCTATCAGAAATAGAGGCTTTTTCTAAAACCTACGATCCATCCCGCAGCATGCTTTTTGAAAAGCTGTGGTCCAACGAAACCAAAACAGTTATGGAAATAAACACCCTCCAAGAACATGAAAAGGTCGCCCAGGTGCTTGCTCAGGCACTTGCAGAGGCCTCCCCACTCACTATACCAGATGAACCTGCGGCGGGGGCCATAGGCATTCTGGCATAACCATGGTATAGATGCCTCGCTATTCATGAGGGGTATTACCATTATGACAACCATCTTAAAACCATCAATCAATACGGCGCTGGCCTCTCTTTTTGCAAAACCAGCCGAAGAAGCCGCACAACGCACGGCAAAGCTTCAGATGCTGCGCTCATACTACGCCGCATGCACTCGTTGTCCTCTGGGCAACCTCGGCCGCACACAAGTTATATTTGGTGAGGGAAGCAGCACTGCAGATGTCATGCTGGTTGGGGAAGCCCCAGGAAGAGATGAAGACAAGCTAGGACACCCCTTTATTGGACGCTCCGGCCGCTTGCTTACTAAAATCCTTGAGGAGCTTGGCCTTGCTCGCACTACATTGTTTATTTCCAACACCGCCAAGTGTCGCCCGCCGGAAAATAGGCAACCGACACTCGCCGAGTCAACGACCTGCATCAACCACATCCTGCTACGCGAGATTGCCATTGTGCGCCCACGCATCATCTGCACTCTTGGCGCAGTGCCTACGAGCGCTTTTATCGAGTTAGACGGCGCTTTATCGCCGTGGCGAGGAAAGTTTTTGCACACGCCATACTTTGTCCTGATGCCGACGTATCATCCCGCATATCTACTGCGCAATAACACGGCAATTGATACGGTAAAAAGCGACTTTCTGCGTGTTATCGAATACATCAAAACATCCGCAATTGTGCCATTTTGACACACACTTTTCCCCAAACGCGCCAAAAATGTGGATAACTATGTGGATAACTTGTGGATTCACTGTGGATTGGATGTGGACAACGAAAACTTATCCACAAGTTATCCACACTTATCCACAAGTTATCCACAATGAAGCCTGGAGTGCTTTTTGCCGGCACAGAAGTCTTTTAGTCCGCTGAAGGGCGAGTTATCCACATTTTTCGGCTTCCCTATTACTATTATATTAATAACAAGTTATTGATATAAGAAGATAATAATAGGCAAACCCTAAAAACCAAAAAGCTCTCTAGCTTTGCTTTTGGTGATTACTTCACTTTCCTCGCAAAATGAGTACACTACTTACCTGTATGCTCCGGGGTGGAACTTAAGCCCCGGATTTTTGTTATCAAAAAAGTGGAGTTGGAACCGTGAATCTTGCCGAAGTAATCGAATCGTTGCTCGAAGAGCGCTCTTTAGACCGAGAAAAAGTAATCGGAGTGGTGCGTGATGGTGTACTTGCTGCCTATCGCAAAAAGTACCCGCACAGCACGTTTCATACCCGCTACAATAGCAAAACTGGCGACATCGAAGTGTTTGTTGAAAAAGAGGTTGTTGAGGGTGCGCCGGATGCTGACGACAAAATTTCTCTGCGCAAAGCATTGCTGATTGATAAGAGCGCCGTCGTTGGTGGCAAGGTACTCGAGGAAACAGATCTTACGGTAGGGCGCATTGAGATGTCCGTTGCGCGCCAGTATATTTCCGGTGGCATCAAGGCTCTTGAGCAAAGCGGTGTCTATAACGAATTTAAAGAAAAAGAAGGCACGATCATAAATGGCCGCATACACAAGCGCGAACGTGCTGGTTTTGTGGTGCAAATAGGCGAGACCATGGCCTTCTTGCCCAAATCATGTTCTATTCCCGGCGAGCAGCTGCGTGTTGGCTATCCGGTGCGAGCGCTTTTGAAAGAAGTGTTGCCGGTGGCTCGCGGTGATAACCAATTGATTTTGGATCGCGCATCAGGGCTTTTCGTCCAGCGGCTTTTGGAGCTTGAAATCCCAGAAATTTTTGAAGGCTTGGTGACCATCAAGCAAGTGGCTCGTGTGGCTGGCTACAAGACAAAAGTGCTTGTTGAGTCAACCCGTCGCGAAATTGACCCGGTCGGCACCTGTGTTGGTGTTGGCGGGGTTCGTATCCGTCCGATTTTGAAAGAACTCGGACAGGAAAAAGTAGATCTTATCGAATACACAGAAGACCTTGAGCGCTTGGTGGCAACGGCTCTTAAGCCGGCAGAAATTGACCGTGTTTTTATCGATGAGGCTCAGGGTAAAGCTACCGTGTGGCTTGCCCAAGACCAACGCTCTTTTGCGATTGGTAAGCAAGGGCAAAATATTTCGCTCGTTTCTCGGCTGACCGGACTGCATGTGCAGTTGCAGGATGATGGTACAAAAAATGACCAATCGCTTTCTGACGTTGAAATTGAAGCAGAAGCAGGAACAGGAGAAGAATGAGAGAAACGCGTGTACTTGATTATGCCAAAGATAATAACCTGGCATTGCGTGACGTGCTTGAGACGTTAAAACAGAACGGTCATCGCGTCGCAGACCAAAACGCAACGTTGCAGCCGGAAATGGTTGCACTTCTTGACCGCACTATTGGCGGTTCGAATAATAAGCGTCCGCGCTATACGCAGCAACCGCAAGGTGACCGACCGCCTCGGCCACAACAGCAGCGCCCACTCGGCCATCGGCCTTTTGGGGATCGTCCTGCTGGTGATAGACCGGCGGGTAGCAGGCCACAGGGAACTGGTTTTGTGCGTCATCAACGTCCAGGAGTTCCGGGTGCGCCGGGTGCTGAAACCCCTGCGCCAGATGGCGAACGCCGTCAGTGGCGACCACGGCCTACGACAGCGCCGATGGTTCCTCGTCCTGATACACCGGGTACGACACTGGTTGATAAAAAAAATACTACCAAAAAAACAGCGCCAGCGCGTAAGCGCGTTGATAAAAAGCGTGGCGAGCGTCATGACGATACTGAGGCAGCCCAAGTACAGCAGCACAACAATCGCTTGAACCGCGAAACGTTGATTACGCCACCGCTTGTTCAGCAGGTGACTATTGAAGGCGATTTGTTGTTGGCCGATTTTGCTACGCGTGCAAAAAAAGCACCGAGCGAAGTAATTTTTGTTTTGCTGAAAAACGGTATTGTAAAAAATATTCAAGCCATGCTGACTCCTGAGGATTGTAAAATTCTGGCAACGGCTTTTAGCATGGAGCTTACGGTTACGCCGCAAGCAAAACAAAAAGAAGTGATGAGTGCTGCGGACAAAGTTGTTGCAAGCGACTTGTCTGAGCAGCGTCTTCCGGTGGTGGTGGTGATGGGACACGTCGACCACGGCAAGACAACGTTGCTCGATTATTTGCGTAAAACAAATGTGGTGGCCAAAGAAAAGGGCGGTATTACACAACACCTTGGCGCCTACGAAGTAAAAGCCGGGAAGCGCAATGTTATTTTTCTTGATACGCCGGGACATGAAGCGTTTTCTGCAATGAGAACGCGTGGCACGCGTATTACTGACATTGCCGTCATTATCATTGCGGTAACTGAAGGCATTAAGCCGCAAACGGTTGAGGCTATCAAGCTTGCTCAGCAAGCGGGAGTGCCGATTGTTGTTGCGCTAAATAAAATTGATAAATTGGACTCTCAGGCGCAACTTGATGCGCTGTATACGCAGCTTACGCAATACAATTTGACTCCTGAAGAGTGGGGTGGACAAACTGTCTGTGTTAAAATTTCTGCAAAATCAGGCCAAGGGGTTGATGACCTTCTTGAAATGCTTGGTCTTGTTTCTGACATGCTTGATTTGCGTACGTCAACTAAAGCTCCTGCGCGGGCTTTTGTGCTTGAAACGCAGCAGCTGAAGGGTCATGGTCTTGCCGCAACGGTTATTTGCCGTGAAGGGGTACTGCATCGTGGTGATTACTTTGTCTGCGGTGAATCGACCGGCAAAGTACGCTTGCTGATTAATAGCTTCGGTTCCTTTGTAAACGAGGTTGGGCCATCCATTCCGGTGCAAGTAGTGGGCTTTGATGAAGCTACTGGTATCGGTGATTATTTGGAAGTGGTTACGCCGGCGGTTTACCAGGACGCGCGTGCACAGAATCATGCTGGCTCTTCTGCGCCATCGCTTGCTTCGGTGGTGTCTTCATCAACGGTTGCATCTACGGAAAAAACGCCTGGCTTGCGCCTTATGTTTAAGGCGGATGTCCAAGGATCATGCCAAGCGATTATTGATGCCGTACGCAAAATGGAGCACAATCCAAAAAACAAATCGATCCGCGTTGAATTGCTTTCCTGTGATGTTGGCCCGATTACTGAAGGTGACGTTATGCGTGCAGCAGATGTGGGGGCGGTATTATTTGGGCTTCATGTAAAAGCAGATAAAAATGCCCAGCTTGCTGCAAAAGAGAAACGTGTTGAGATTGTTTTGCATGACATCATTTACCATCTTTTTGAGCAGCTTGAAGAGATGATCAAGACGGAACGTCGTAAAGTCGTTACGCTGGTCGAATCTGGTAAGGCCGAAGTACTTAAAGTGTTTCCTATCAAGGGACATAAGGTTATTGCTGGCTGTATGATCAAAGAGGGCATACTCAAGGTAGGCGATAAAGTGGTGTGCACTCGTGCACGCCAAGAAGTTGGCAGCGGCTTGGTGGTAACGCTTCAGCGTGACCGCAAAGAGGCAAAAGAAATTCGTGCTGGCAATGATTGCGGCTTTGTGACTGATACCTTTCATGATTGGCAGATTGGTGATCGGATCACAATCTTTAGTCATGAGCACGAGGCTGATTAATTGTTGATAGGTTGGACTGATGGCATTGCCACGGCCCATGTGACTGTCTTGAGTGCTTGATTGAGCGCGGCGACTGCGGTGTTGTACGCGGCTACCGACTGTGGACTATTTTGTTTGGTTGGCAGGCTGCTTATTTGCTCATTAAATGCTGGAATTGACGATGACAGGGCTGTCTGGAAAAAGCCCAGATATACTGCGTTTGGATTTAGTACGATCATAGTTGATGAAAGTTGTGGTGTGGTTGGCGCACCGGCCAGAGCATTTGTGATAGCTGTCGGGGTTATTGCTTGTTGTATCCAGCTTGCTAAGGCGGTGTAGGTTGCGGCCAGTACATCAATTGGCTGCGCGGTACTTATGGATAGCTGGGCGTTGGTGTTGTTAAGTATTCCAAAGCCACCACCGATCGCCTCGGGGTTTTCAACAAGTTGAGGTACATTTTGCAGGCATCTGCCGAGCTTTGCCGGGTTGGTAAATACATCATTAAAGGCATGCGCGGCTGTTTTATAGGTAGCCAAATCAGGGACTTTGCTCAAATCAAGTTGCGTAATGAGTTTTGTGTTGATGGCGTTGATCATTTGGTTGAAGAGGCTATTTGCCCAGGTGGCACGTGCGCCTTGCTGGCTGAAATCTGTTGAACTGGCCGGTAGATCAGCAAAAACCGTATCTTTGAAAAAAGCGAGATTGCTATTAAAGAGTGTATTAATTTGATTCAACGTTTGTGTTGTTGCAGTCACATACGCTGGTGTGGGCTGCATTTGGCCCATGGTCACTGTCGCGGGGGCGCTAAAAAGCGTGAGGAGCGTGCCAAGGGTGTCGCCACTACCCGTAAGTCCTGCTGGTGCAGATGAAGAGGTAAACGCGCCAAAGCTTGCCGGTACGGCAGGGGTGGGCGATGGATTAGTCAAAAAGATCGGCGAGCAAGCATAAACTTCAGGGCCACTGATGCATCCCGGCATTTGTGCGGCTGGCAAGAGGGTGGTCGACACACAAAGAACTGTGCAGAGCGTAATGAGCGTGGCGCGTGACATGGCGGTGCTTTTCACCAGAAAAGAGTAAAACTGACGTAGGATTAGGTTACTTCTGGGGCAGAGATGGACGCAATGTGTTGCTGGAAGTGGTCAAAAAGGGGCGTTAGACCAAGGGCCCTTGAAAACTCCCTTGCATTTGGGATATTATATGTCTCGAATGCAAGGGAGTTTTGTGTATGCAGTACGTTCATCGGTATCTTGAAGAGCATGTTTTATTCATGGCGCGCCATTTTAAGGTGGTGCTTGTAGTGGGGCCACGCCAGGTTGGCAAAAGCACATTGCTCGCAAATCTTTTTCCTCATTTACCGATAGTGACCTTTAGTCCGGTACATGATGTGCAGGACGCGCGTAAGGACCCTGAATTTTTTTTGAGTCGCTTCAAGGGGCCGGTTATTCTTGATGAGGTACAGTATGTGCCAGAGCTTTTGGCGTACATTAAGCTACGTGTTGATCAATCACCAGAAAAGGGCCAATACTTTTTAACAGGCTCGCAAAACTTGAGCCTTTTGAAGACTGCGTCTGAGAGCATGGCTGGCCGTGTGGGGACCATCGAACTTGCACCGATGGTGTTTTATGAACAACAACGTTGTTTTACGCTTACTAAAGATGGTTTGCGCCCACGTCATTGGCTCGAGCATTATTTAGAAAATCCGCATACCTTGCCGGAGAAAAGCGCTGGAGTTATTTCAGGTCCTTTTGTGACTGAGGCTATCTGGCGGGGTGGCTATCCAGAGCTTTTGGAGGCACCAGAGCGATTATTTTCTGAATATTTTAAGAACTATATTAAAACCTATGTTGATCGCGATATACGGGTGCATGCTGAAGTAGAAGATCTAATGCGTTTTAATGATTTTGTTGCGCTTCTTGCGGCTATTACAGCTCAGGAAATAAATTACAATCAACTTGGGCGTGAGATTGCAGCAAGTGGTAAAACGGCGCAGCGGTGGCTTAGTATTTTATATGCAACATATATGTGGCGTGATGCGCGGCCTTTTGTGGGAAATACCATTAAACGTATTACGCAAAAGAGCAAAGGCTACTTTGTTGATACAGGATTTGCCTGCCAGCTCTTGCATATTCCATCACCCGAGAGTCTTATGGGACATCCCATGCTTGGGCACCTTTTTGAGACCTATGTGAGCAATATGCTGGCAGTTATTATCCAGCGACTTTCTTTTTCGGTGGGCGTGTACCATTGGCGTAGTTCTGGTGGTGCGGAGGTCGATATACTTCTTGAGTGTAACAATGCGCTCTATCCTATTGAGGTCAAAATCAAGAGCAGGCTAACTGGCAATGATGCGCGTGGCATTAAGGCTTTTTTCGAAACGTACAAAGATGGGCGTTATCGGTTGATGCCTGGAATCATTGTGTACACTGGTACTGAGTGCTATTGGGTGGTTGAAAATGTGCTTGCGGTGCCATGGAATATGTTGTGCAAGGATTAAGGAACTACTGTTTCTCTATCAAGCGCCGCTACGATGCGCTGTGCGCGCATTTTGTGTAGTCCCTGCTTAACTGCCTCATAGCATGCAGAGCTACACATATACTCATAGCGCTCAAAGCACTGTCTGCAGCCAATAAACTGGCTGTTGCAGCTGGCATTCATGCAGTTTGCGTACACATCAGAGGGCTTTTTACAGATATCGCAGTTGGTAAGAATGTCGTCATTGACCTTGAGGGCAATGCGATCGTCAAAGACATAATTTTTGCCGCGGAAAAAGCCATCCGGATATTGTTCGACATACCGGCAGATGCCGCCATTGATGTGGTAGACCTTTTTGGCGACCTTCTTGACGTTCAAATACGCTGTGGCACGTTCGCAGCGAATGCCCCCCGTGCAATACATCAAAACTTCTTTATCCTTGAATTTTTCTAGGTTGTCGTCGATGTAGCGGGGGAAGTCACGAAATGATTTGAGGGTAGGGGTCACTGCGTTTCTAAAAGCGCCTATACGGGACTCGTAATCATTGCGCGTATCTAGAATGACCAAATCTTTGTTGTTTTCTATGAGCAGGTGAACATCTTCAGGGGAAAGGCGCTCGCCGGCATCGGCAGCGGTTAATTGGTCAGGGTTTATGCCAAGCGCAACAATCTCATTGCGAACTTTAATAGAGAGGCGTGGAAAATCTGCTGCAGACCCCGGGCTTTCTTTTAAGTCAACATCTCCAAAGAGCGGATGGGCAAGGAATGCTGCTTTAAATGATTCGATTTCTTCAGCGCTGCCGCCAACCGTACCGTTAATGCCTTCAGTGCCGATGATGATACGGCCTTTTAGGTTCAGGCGAGTGCACAGGCCACGCAGCCACAGCATAATTTCTTGGGGGTTTGTAATGGTAACGTACTTGTAATAGAGCAGAATAATGCCGTCCATAAAGGCTCCTTGATTGTTTTTTAAAGCTTACTTGCGGCCAGTATAACGGAAAATTGCGGGAGGCCCAAGGGCTCAAGCGGGTGCCACGTTACCTTCCGAAACAGCGGGGTAGATTTTTGGATTGAGTCAGGGGCATATGAATTGCAGGTCGCTATACGAGCTATTTGAGTGCAAGAGCTTCTCAAGCGATATATCAAATCGATCCTCCTTATACGCATGATCTGCTGATCTGAGCGTTTGAATAAGATAACGTGCTTCCGTACCCGCCAAATCGCCTGTGTAGTCCCTGGCAAGGCGCCACAGTATTTCTGCCCGAAGATTAATAAACGTATTTCTAAGGAGCCTATCGATATCCTGCACTGGTCCTTTGGGGGCTTCTCTAAGCAGTGTCTCAAGTGTTGCAAACATTGTGGCATTGCGGACTATTGCGAGCTCTTTAAGTATATGAAATGAGAAATGCTGTGCGTTGTATTGAGGCGGAGCGCCATTTTGCTCTACTGGCGCTGTGGTGCTAGCCAGTTTGTGTACGTACGCAGTAAGCAAGGGCTGGACTTGACCTTGAGGGATGGCTTGCTGAAGAGGGATAATCATGTTTCGCAGATAGGGCTCTCTTTCCTTTGGCGCTTTGCCGCTTAGTTGAGAGTGAAGAGCAATACCTAATGCCTGGCTGGAGAATGTTTTTTGCTTTTCTCTGCCTTTTGAAAAGTGCGAGTAGTGTATCTCGGTTAGGTGTAGTCCTGCTCGGCCTATATTCCGCAAGCCTTGCGCAAGGTTGAAGATTGGATCTGTAGATGAGTCACGGCCTTTTTTTCGTGCTGTATAGTCCTTGTCTATCCATATAAAGGCGCTTTTTAACAATGTTTGTTTTTGCACGCCATCGAGATTTTCAAGCAGACAATTGAGCGCGGTCTCATTTGCAGCTGCTCGTCTAAGGGCACGCGCGGTTGGCATGATGCCATGGTGCCTGAACTTTCTTATGAGCTCAACGTGCCCTCTAGCTGCCCATTCCAGCAGTCGCTCGAATAACAATTGTTTGAAGTCTGCAGGGAAGTCTTGATCTACTAGAATTTCTGCTAAAGCTTTTTGGTTTGCCTGTGACAGTTGCACCTCACTCCCGGGGTGCTCGAGTCGTACAAGATGATTGAATTCTTTGCTAACCTCAGGCATGTTTATAGCAGATATGAGCTCTTTTTTTAGCATATTCTCATATAGCTTTTTATCTTTGTGGCGAACTACATCTATGCTTAATGCTCGAATACGGGTTTCAGCTTGCGGTGATATGGGTTGTGAGCGAAGGGCATCTACTGGATTTTGGAGCGGGTTTGGTTGTTGCATTTGCGGGGCGGGGGCACCTTGGTTTTTTCGTGGTGGTCTACTTCTTAATTTTAGGGCTGCAGAGACACCGGCGGCTGCACCTCCTCCGGCAAGGATGCCAAGGATTGTTGCGAGTTTTCTTTGGCCTTTTATTGCTTTATGCAAGGCGTTTTTTTGCGCCTTAGTCAGCGTATGTGCCTTTGTTTTTTTTTGGGTTTTTGCTGCTGCGCGAGCGGCTATGATACTTCCCATCCCAAGGCCTGCGGCAATCGTGCCACCAGCAATTAAAGCGCCTGTAGCGTTGGATAGTGGCGATGCGTTATGCCAGCAGGTAAGCATGAGGAAGAGTAGGTAAGTAGATTTCTTCATTATTTAAACTATAAGAGGTTATTTAACCTAAAATTAACACTTTCTGAATTTGATTGTAAGTAGTTTGCCTAGTATTTCCAAATTGCTCTCTCTAATTTGCAGGGCCTGCTTCATTTAAAATTAGCTGCTACCGTGTGCTTGCGCGCGTTACTACGCCGTCGCGGTACCTCCCTTGGGCGGGCCGCTATGGCGCACTGCGTCAGAGCAGACTCTTTGGCTTAGCCCACCTTCGCCATAGCGTTCTTAGCCGAACGGCTACGGTGGATTGCACCGCGAGGCTCCGACGGACTGGCGTCGGTGCAATGAGTGGGGCGTAAGTCCGTCGGAGCTGCCCGGCCAAGGGCACCACAAGCGCAGATGGAGGCCTCATAAAAAGAAGCTCTTTGCGATAGCGAAGACTATGTACAAATGCTTATTACCTGTTTACCTGGTGCCACGCCCTAAAAGGGCTCTGCATGACGATAGATCCACGTCACTCAGAGGGGGCGTTAGCCAACGTGGAGCCACGCCTCTTATAGAGGCTCTGAATGACGAAGTACTGCGCCAAAATAGGTTCGTTAATAAGACATGAGGACACGCCTTAGGCGGGAACCTCGCCTCCTAAGATAGCGTTACGGATGTGCTTGCTGGGTCTGGAGGAGGTGCGTTGCAGGCGATTGCCCCAGTTATTTGAGCGTACGAGCTCCTCAAGTGAGATATCAAATTGGGGTTGATGCGTACGATTTGCTGATTTGAGCGTCGTAATCAGATGGCGAGCATCTTCGCTTTCTATATCGTCCGAATAGTCCCTGGCAAGGTGCCATAGTATTTCTGCGCGAAGATTAATGAATCCTTCCCTTAAGAGATTATTAGTATCGTGCTCTGGCTCTTGTGGGGCTTCTCTGAGCAGCGTCTCAAGCGCTTCAAACATTGTGGCATCGCGCATTATTGCGAGCTCCTTAAGTATGTAGAATGAGAACCTGTGCCCTTCATGTTGAGGGCGAGCACCCATTGCATAACGGTCGACTAAATCGTCCATTGGATCTATTGGCGCTCTGGTGTGGGTCAGTTTATGTATGTACGCAGTAAGCATGGTCTGGGATTGGTCTTCAGGGCCAGCCTGCTTAAAGGCCTTAACCATGTTTCGTAGGTAGGGCTCTCTTTGGTCTGCTGCTTTGTGTTGCAGTTGAGCATGAAGGGCAATGCTGAATGCTCTGTTGGATAATCCCTTTTGCTGTTTTGTCAGATTCAGTCCTGCCCGACATATATTTTCTAAATTTTGTACAAGCTCGAAGATTGTATATCGAGTTATGATCCGGCCTTCTCTTAGATTTTTGTACATTTCATCTACCAGCATAAATCCACGTTTCAGTAGTTTTTGTTTTTCCTCCTCAGCGATGTTTTCAAGGAGGCAATTGAGTGTAGCCTCATTTGAGGCTGCTTGGCTGAGAATTTCTGCGGTTGGCATGATACCATGGTTCTTGAGCTCTCTTATGCGCTCAACGTTATTTGCCTCTGCTGCCCACTCCAGCAGTCGCCCGAATAACAATTGTTTGAAGCCTGCAGGGAAGGTTTGGTCTATGAGAATTTGTGCTAAAGCCTCTCGTCTTTGTTGTGGCAATTCTGCTTCGGTTATGGGTTGATGGAGTCGTCGACGTTCAAGATACTCTTGGTTAAATTCTGGTTGGTTGGTCGAAAATATTAGATTTCTTTTTTGCATTTCTTCATATAGTTCCTGGTCTTTGAGCCGCAGAACTACCTCTAGGCTTAATGCTTCATAGCGCGGGCGGTCTTGCAGCGGTATCGATCGTCCCTTAGTGGCATCCAGTGCGGCTTTTGCCATTTGCAGGTTGCCCGTTTGTACGGCGAGCTCAAAGGCCTCTGTTGGATTTTGGGGGGCGTTTGGGTGTTGCCCCTCTGGGGTTGGGTGTTGCTGCCTACTTCTTAATGTTATCGCCCAAGGACGCCTGCAGCAGCACTTCCTCCAGCAAGGATGCCAAGGATTGTTGCGAGTTTTCTTTGGCCTTTTATTGCTTTATGCAAGGCGTTTTTTTGCGCCTTAGTGAGCTTCTTGGCCCTTGATTCTTTTTGGGCTTTGGCTGCTGCACGAGCGGCTATGATACCTCCAATTCCGAGGCCTGTGGCAACGGTGCCACCAGCAATTAAAGCGCCTGTGGCGTTGGATAGTGGCGATACGTTATGCCAGCAGGTAAGCATGAGGAAGAGTAGGTACGTATATTTTTTCATTAGTTAGCGCCTTGTTGGGTGTTTATTTATCTCAAAATTTAAGACATTCTTGGTTTTATTGTAAACGGTTTGGTTATTGGTTGCAAATTGCTCTCTCTAATCTGCAGGATCGTTCTCATGTGACTTTCGTGAGTGGCCGCCCACGAGAGCCTCAGAACGCTTTAACGAAAATAGCCTGCGAGGTGGCGAGCCTTTTTTGCTATAAATGCAGAAAGTGGTTTGCTCGCAAAATAGCTGGGATAGGTGCGGTCGGCTATTTTTAGGGTCTCGATTAGCCGTCTTCCATCAAGCGTATCAAGTCGATCGCTATAATCATCTATGAGGCGTCCAACAATTTCTTTGCGCAGATTCTTAAGCGCGCGCGGCAGCAAGAGATCTGCAGCTTGGCCAACAATACCTCTTAATAAAAGCTCTAGCTCGGCAAACATTGTTTTGTCGTCCAGCAGTGCTAGTTTTTGGAGCAAATAGAATTGCATATTTCCTCGTATATCATCTTCTAATGGCTTGCAAGCCAGGCGCTTGGCATAGACAGAAAGCGCGCTCTCGTAAGGGATTTGTGTAGAGTCTTCATGTTTGATAATCACGGGCATGGTCAAGAGGTGTTCTTGTTTTGCCTCTGTGCTTTGAAAAAGGCTGAGCTCTTTTTCCAGTGCTATCTCAAGCGCGCGGCCAGAAAGGCCACCACGTGTGGGGATAACATTGAGGTCTTGCATAATGAGGCCAGCTTCATAAAGTTGGTGCAATCTTTCATGGCCAAAATCGTCTCGTGAAAATTTTTTATCAAGCTCCCTAAAGGCCGCATTGAGCAGTGTTTGTTTTTGGTTTTCCTCCAAGCCGGTTACCAGGCTTGCGAGCACAGGCATAGTGGCGGCTTCTGCAATTATAGCAGGGGTTGGAAGTATGCCGTTTTGCCTCAGATGAAGGATGCCATCGCAATTGTTGTTTTGTGTTTGTTCAAGGAGTCGCTGCTCAAAGAGGTCTTGCTTGAATGCTTGAGAGAATGATGGATTTTCAAGAATGGCGCGCAAAACTTCTTGGTTTTTAATAAATCGCATGCGAGGGCGTGCCACGTGGCCCTCATAAGCCGCAAAATCAGCATTGACCGGGAGCATGCCGCGCCTCACCAGATCATCGTACAATGTGCGATCATCCAAGAGTGCTACGCTTGCGCTGATTTCGTTGACTTGCCGGCGAAATAATGGGTTTTTCATGTGGTGCTGCGTGTATTGCCCAAACTCCTTGGCCCTTTGTGGGTTTTTTTCTTGTACAGCCCGCACAAATCTCTCAAGTCTGTCTGCTATAAGCGGATTGTCGATTGGCGCAGGTTCACTCGCCTCCTCCGGTTGCTGCTTGGACAATGCTTTTATTGATGTACCAAGGCCTCCTGCAATCAGAGCTCCTCCAGCCAGGGAGCCGAGCACTGTAGCAATAGTCTTATTGCGCTTTATTTTTTTACGTAAATTGGCTGCTTCTTGCTTGGCCAGAGGGGTTTGCCTGAGCTGTTTTTGTAGCTGTAGCATATTCCATGTAGCGACTATGCTGCCAATACCAAGGCCTGTTGCAAGAACGCTGCCAATAACAAAAGGGGTTTGCGATGATAGCGGCCGTGCCATGTTTCCATTCAAAAGCAAGAGGCAGCAGAGGGCTATGGTCTTTTTCATGGGCAAAACACTAACTTAGTTTTGTGCTTAATCGTAAGGGTTTTGCCATTTAAGATGCGTTGTGCTAGTGCCGCAAAATTGACAGTTCAGAACTAAGTTTGTTAATTTGACCACGCCTTAGTCAAATTAACAAAGCGATATTGAAAGACGCGTAGATCATGCAAGAAACCGCCATGAATCAAGCCTCTTTTATAAAGACTATTTACGATTACTATCTTCTCCACAAGCGCTCGTTTCCTTGGCGTGATGTAGACAACCCCTATTACGTGCTCGTGTCTGAAATAATGCTCCAGCAGACGCAAACTTATCGGGTTGAACCGAAATTTGCCGGGTTTATTGCGCAGTTTCCAACGCTTGAAAGTCTTGCGAGCGCGCCGCTCAGTGCCGTTTTGGCTGCATGGCAGGGCCTTGGCTATAATCGACGCGCAAAATTCTTACATCAGGCGGCGTGTCAGATTGTGGCCCAGCATGAAGGCAGCGTTCCTTGCGACCCGGCAGTATTGCAGCAGTTGCCGGGCATTGGCGCAGCGACGGCGGCCTCGATTAGTGCCTTTGCTTACAATACGCCAACGGTGTTTATCGAGACCAATATTCGTGCCGTCTATATCCATTTCTTTTTTCCTGACCGCAGCGACGTCCATGATCGTGAATTGCTGCCCCTAATCGAGCAAACGCTTGATTGCGTGAGTCCACGGCAGTGGTATTACGCCCTTATGGATTACGGAGTCATGCTTAAAAAAACGCAGGTAAATCCCAGCAGAAAGAGCAAGCATCATACCAAGCAATCTCGTTTTGTTGGCTCAACACGCCAGGTCCGTGGGGCGGTGCTGCGCGCCCTGCTGACGCACCATCATCTACCGCTGCCTGCACTGCAAGCGGCAGTACGCGATGATATCAAACGATTGGTGTCCATTGATGCGCTGCAAAGTATTGTTGATACGCTTGTTCAGGAGGAGATTCTTCAGTGTCAAGAGCTATCCTGGCAGGGTGAATTGTGTTGGACGGTCAGTAAGACGTGAGGTAGTTAAGTGGCCAAGCGCAATGACATCACTTGGCTGATGGAGCAATTGACGCTTGCGATTGGAGACTGCCAGCGGGCGCACACTTTGTGTTTGGATAACATTTTGTGAATTGATAAAGGCTACCTTGCTTTGGAGCGCACTGCCATAGGCGATGAGGTATTTGCTGTTGTTTTGAATTTGTTGAAACGTAGTTGCTAGATAAAATTCATCGAGCGGCCCGGTAAACTGATAGGTAGATGGGGCTCTTTCGATTATTGCCCGTCCGTAGGTGTAGAAATTAGAGCGTACGCTAGAGGCGTTATAGCGCTGCATAATGAGCGGCGCGGGGGCCAGTAGTGAGTAGGCGCCGTTGTCAGTGTTTGCGCCAGTCAGTGGTGTGTATTTGTTCCAAATGGCAACGGGTACTGAGGCTGATTCGGCATTGGCATCGTCCGTCGTGGTATCTCGCAAAAAAAGAACATTTCCGCCACCCTTAATTAGATCAAGCTTGCTCGGATTAAGGGTTAAAAAATAATTTCCTCTTGCCACCAGTGGGCCCATGGCAAGCATGCCAGCACTTGAACTATTTCCCTGTGCCACATGGTTATGACAAAAGGTGCCATTGAGCAGATTAAAGCTGATATTGCCGACATCAAATAAGGTCTGCAGGGTCCAGGTGTTGTACGGCGCGCCGGTTGGATCGTCGCCAATATCTGTGGTCCTGTTTGGCGTGGTGCCGTTAATCGTGCCTGCTTTATTGACGGTTCCCACTGCAAATCCCATAAACCCCTGATTGCCAATATAACAGAGAGCGTTGCTGCCAATTATAGAGAGCGTGAAGTTGATTTGCGTGGGGTGGATAGCAAAGGGTTCATCAAATCTAGGATGCAGAATTAATGGGTTATTGCTGTTGTTTGGATAGTTGCTGCTGACACCCAAATTGTCGCTGCCACCGGTGATGATATTGCCGACTTGAAAGCTGCCACCGTTCGTGGCATTGTCGCCAATATAAAGTGCGCTGCTGCCATCGAGCTCGATGGTAACATCAGTCACGTTCTGGTCAAAATTTGCCTCAACACTGACCAGGGCTGAGTTCATGATCTGCATTTGCGCATTGTCTGTCAAACTAATGGTCCCAACACCAAGAATTTTAGTGCGCACGAGATCACTGCCGCTAGCAGCATCGCTCCATTGTGTGCCATTAATAGTTGGTGAGCCTTTGAAAATGAGCTGAGCCTGATCCTGAAATATTAGTTTGAGTTGATACGCGCGGTTTTCTGGTGTGGTATACGGGAAAATCAGGCGTGTATTGGGCTCAAAAACAAGTTGCGTTTGGCCACCAAATACGATTGTTTGGCCTCCGGGAACGTTTGCCTGATTAAAGGCTGTTAGATCAAAAGCGGTGCCGGATTTTATAGTTATTGCTTTTGGGGTTGGTGAGGTAAAAACGGTAGTGTTAAGACCGATGGTTGCAGGTGCCGTGGCAGGAACGCAGCGGGTAGGGTCGGCGGGATTAACCCCGAAATTGCTCGAAGGAATGAGGGGAGTATTGCCAATGATGGTAATGTCGCTATTGAGTGGCAGAATACTGTTGCCTTCTGCGGTGATCGAGGTGCTTCCCAGTACTGAGGCGGATTGATCTGATGAACTATTGAGATTTCCATTGCCAAGACCTACTACTGCATTGTTCACATAGATTGAGGCGTATGCCTGCGTTTTATCATCTGCGGCAGTGACAACTTCTCGAGAACGCGTGCGAATATGATCATCTGTCTGAGTGAGTACATAGGTGTTTTGGCTGCTTGCAGAAGTACCAAGTTCGGCGCTGACCTGCTGATTGAGAAGACCGCTTGAGGTGTCGGTTGCATCGATAGTGCTTGCCATATATGCCTGTGCTGCGGGGGCATTTGGCTGTGTTGGTGTGCCAGCAAAAACCGTTTCAAATGTGCTTCCGCCAAGGCTAATGGGGACTTCAATAGCATTCATGATGCTGAGCAAGGTGTTGTATGCCGTAGTGTAGTTGCGCAGCGGAGATGAGCCCGTAGGAAACGTATGATAATCAGTATACCCATTACTACTTAAATACGATTCTACCCCGACGCGAATATCATCAAAGGTATTATTAATACATATAACGGCAGCTGCGGCGTTTATAGCAGCAAAAATGGTGCTGTTGCCTGCCGCCAGGGACGTTGCCAATGCTGAGATGATCGCAAGGCGCCCCGCTTCGCGTTGTTGTTGATCAGCGGCAAGGGCAGCATTTGCCTCAGAAGTTCCGACATTATAAAGATTTATTTGTTGTACAAAGCGGTCAAGCGCGAGCGGGCTCATAATGCTGAGCGCCGAAGAAAGGTTTTTTAGAAAAGCCGTTTCCTCTAAAAAGAAATTTGCAAATGGTGCGATATCGCTATTTTGGACATAGTCGTGGATGAGGTGATAGGCACCGTAGGAAAAGTTAGACAAGCTTGGATTGCTGATGTCAAAGGTGCCAGCCATATTGGTGACAATGTTATGAGCAGCGCTTTGTACACTTGCAATCAGCGCGTTTTGCTCAGCGGTGGTCAGTGTTGTTGCGTTGGCGGCAAGAAGGGGCGTGAGGGCGTTTTGTAGTGCAATGATTAATCCGTAATAGCCAGTTCCTGCTGCAACGTTTCCTCGAAACAGTTGGAGGAGTGATTGGGCTCCATGCATTGAATCAAAAATGTAGTGAAAATAAGGAATCGATGTTGGGGAGAATAGTCGCCCTGGAATGTCTACAGAGATGGCAGTTAAGTCGCCTATGGGATTTACTATTGCATCAACACCGGTCAATGTGTTGATGATGTCTTGTGCCGTATTGTACTGGTCAAGGTACGTAATCTTTTGCAGTGCAATCGCATTTAACTGTACTTTTACCTCATTCCAGATTTCTTCGTAGGGGGCAAGGGTTAAGATGTCTTGACAGTTGTTTGCAATATCGTTTACCGCAAGTTGTGTATGAAAGTAGTCAAAATCGTACGATATTAAGGCGATATTGGTTGTTGGTGAGCTTGCGGTGATAGTTGCATAGCGGATGGTTGTCGCATCAGGGTCGTCGGTAATCGTATGCGACCAAATAACGTTAACGCCGTTAGCAACAAAAAGGGCGCTTAGCGGTGCGCCAGTATAGATAGTGATAGCGCCGTTATCATAAGATACAGTAAATCCCGTACCGTCTTCAGGTGTTGGGGAGAAACCATAGGTATGAAGGACGGTATCTCCTTTTTTTAGTGTGATGGTAAATACTGCGAATGTTATTGGCCCGCTTAGGGTGTCTATGGTACTTGAAATGTTGCCCATCGTGAGGGTATAGGTAGCTGAACCATCTGTAGTTGGCTCTGGTGAAAATCCAATGACTATGGTTTCTTCTTCCGGGGCAAAGCGCAAACCAAATGCTCCCTGTCCTGTATTTCTAAAAAACCCTCTGGTTGGCATCCACCAGGTAAAGGTGCTGCTCGTTGGGGGAAGGAGAAAGGGATCGGCATTATAGGCAAAATAGAGGTAGTTCCATTCCTGCCCGATATTTTTATACGTGTTTGCTAGTATTTGAGCTTGCGTAAAGGTTGGCAAAATGGCGCTATACAGATCTAGGCCACCATTGCTACTGGTCAGTGCGCTTATCTCCGTTTGCATTGCCGCAACACTACTTTGCCCCGCAGTAATACGTCCTGTTAAGCCAGTTGCCGAGCCATACCCAGAGGTTGATGTCGTCTCGGTGAGCGCAAGATGCGCCAAGAAGCCGCTGATGCCCGCCGGCGTGCCGGGAATTACAGGAAAGAGATTTTTTTTAGTTGTTGGCCCCCCGTAGCTGATACATGCCCACAGCTTGGTATCTGCATCAAGCTGCCAGATACTCATGTCACTGGTGCGCTGGTATACGGGTACGCTTTCATTGCCTTGCTGCATCCAGTATTCTCCCGTCTGCAAATTTTTCCAGGCATAGACGGTTTGCGTTCCCCCCTGTTGTTGTCTGCCGCCACCGAGCGTAATAGTTGTTGTTGTATAAAGCCAATCTTCATGCGTCGTGGCGTTGCGCCATACCCAATTGGTGCCGGTTGATGCTGCGGCATAGCCATCGCTATAGGAGTTTCTATAAACATAGTTCCATTGATTGTCGTTGCCGCTTACCTCATTCCAATTCAGTGTTGTGTAATCGAAGGTGTATATCACGTTTGAACCAAGAAGTATCCACTGATCATTTTCAATATGATATTGCCAATGAAAGCCGCTGTTTGTGCTGTTTTGCCACCAGCGATCGGTACCTGGGTGTTGTTGTAAGGTGGTCGTGGTGCCAAGGCCAGTGCTTCTATTAGTAAGCGTAGTGCCCGCGCCACTGCCGGATTCTGTTTGCTGCCACTGTTCTCCGGTGGATGAAGCAAATTGGTACAGTGTATTAAAACTATAGGTGGCGCCACGGCCGAGGGTTATCCCTGCCGTTGGCAAGGTTAATTTGAAGTCAGTTGCGTTCAGATCGAGCGTATTCGTGCCATCGGTCCATGCATAATTTTCAACAGAAGGCGTCAAGGGATCGAGAATAAAAAGGTTTGTGCTGATGTCGACGCATGTTGCGTAGATGGTGTCATATTGCAAGGCGAGAAGCGGTGGTACTAGGGGCGGTAAATAGGCTACCACGTGCGTTGTTTGATTTTTCCATGAGTAAGAGGCGTAATCAAAGCCATAGGTGTCAGATGTTTCCATGTTTTGCCACTGGTTGGTCCCGGGCAGAAACTCCCAAAACGTGCTTGTTGCTTGATTGAGCCATTTGTTTTTGTTTACCAAAGTCCAGCGATTTGCGGTTGCTCCTGGCCCGGTGTAGGTTAGCGTTTCGAGCAGGGGGTCTACCGCCCAGCTCTCAGCGTTGCTCGTATTTGTCCAGGTGAATGTTTCGTAATTAAATGACCATTGCATGCCGGTGGCATAGTCACTCCAGGCATTGGTAAAAAGGTTGTGCTGCCATTGTCGGGTGAATGTGTTGTTGCTTTGATCAATAATGGTGTGCGTCCAGATAGGTGTGGGGAGGTCGTTGCTTGCACTCCACTGATCAAGATTGGTTAGGTTTTTCCATGTTGCGTGAGAGAATTGTCCCCATACATTTGGGCCTCCTGTGACCTGCCATTCTTTAGTAGCAAAGTTATATATCCATTGTTGTGAGCCGATTTCAAAGTACCATTGTCCAACAACCGTTTGTGGGTATGCGTACACGTCATATATCCAGCTGACATTCGTTGTTGTATTGGTGTATTTGAGGGGGCCAGCAAAGGTGTCGCCATCTAAGGGAATGCTGAGATCGTATGCGTACTGCTCGTCGCTGCTGATGGTTGCGGCTGCTGTTTGTCCGCTTACCACCCACGGCAGGCTTGCGGTTGCGTGAGGGGTGACCAGCAGGGTGAGGCAGAACGTGGTAAGAATTCTAAAAAAATATTGCATGGACTGACCTTTGAGTGACGAGCACCTACACTCGCTTTGGGTATATTTAATAGGGGCTCAGGATTTACGATGAGTGAAAGAACTGTCAATTATTTAACGTTTGTTTCTTCGATGCTAACTGATATATTAACGCTGTTTTGTTTACTTCTTTGCATAGTTGCATGGGCTACTTCATATGAATGTCTTGCGCTTTCTTCGTGTCTCCACCGCCCCCTTTAAGCCGCACCTTTCTTTTTTAGGCGCGCATACCTTTTTTTGTGCCATGTATGTGCTTCTTTCTGCCTATGCGCTTAGGCAGCTTATCAATGCCGTGTCGCGCAATGATCTTTCTGGTGCGTGGCAGAGTGCGCTCGCACTTGTTGCGCTGGAGGTCGTCTCTGAATTTTTGTGGCGGGTAAAAGAGTGGGTGTATTTGTATATGCAGCCGCAGATGCGTAGTCACATTACGGCAGTTTCGAGTGCGCAATTATTCAAACAACCGTATGCATTTTTGCAACAGCACTTAGTCGGATCATTGCTTTCAAAATCTGCTGATTTAATTGCGGTGCCAAAACTCATTGAGCTTTTTTTGTATGAGTTTATGCAAAGTGTGCTTGCGATTATTTTTTCCGTTGGTGCGGTGTACCTGATACATCCATGGCTTGCCGTAATGCTTGGTGCCTGGGTGGTTATGCATAGTCTTTTTGTCTGGGTTGGAAGCAAGAAAGTTAAGGAATATGCGCGCGTCTCTGCGACAGCAACCGCGCGTGTGCGTGGTGGCATTGCCGACATGATCACCAACATCCTGGTGGTAGTGACATGCGCGGCGCAGCGTTATGAAGCAGCACGCATCGGGGTCCTTCAGGATGCCCATGTGGCAGCAAATCGTAAGCGTCGGCTTGCTAGCTTGCTGCTTGATATGGGACAAGGGTTTTTGGTGTGGATTTCCCTGACTGTATGTATCGCGGTGCTTGTCATGTTGTATACCAATGATTGTATTACCCCAGGTGATTTTGCGTTTGTGCTGAGTGTGAATGATCAGCTAAAGAACAATATATGGGCGATTGGTGTTGCCTTTAACAAATGGGCAGATTTGTGGGCTGGCCTGGAAGCTGGTCTACGCACCTATTTTAGGCCGTACACGCTTGTTGATAAGTCACAGGCACCTGATATACAAGTCTCTCGTGGTGCTATCACGTTTGATCGCGTGTCGTTTACGTATGCATCTCAGCAGGAGCTTTTTCGTGATGTCTCTTTGCAGATTCCGGCAGGGCAAAAAGTCGGTCTTGTCGGCTATTCTGGTAGTGGAAAGACGACCCTCGTGCAGCTTTTATTGCGACTCTATGATGTCAGTAGTGGTGCCATTTATATTGATGGTCAAAATATTGCAGAGGTTACCCAGGATTCACTGCATCGTGCTCTTGCTTATGTGCCGCAAGAGCCATTTCTCTTTCATCGCAGTATTAAAGAAAATATTGTGTATGGCATTGATGGGGTGACTGATGCTATGACTATTGCGGCGGCGCGCGCTGCCGCAGCGCATGAGTTTATTATGCAATTGCCGCAACAGTATGACACGCTTATTGGCGAGCGCGGTGCAAAACTTTCTGGTGGTCAGCGACAGCGCATTGCTCTTGCGCGTGCACTGCTCAAAAAAGCCTCCATTCTTATTCTTGATGAGGCAACTGCGGCGCTTGACGTGATGACTGAAGATACGATTCAAGTATCGCTCGAGCAATGGTTTTGTGAGCATGCGGTGCATAGCAAGCAAACGGTGCTTGTCATAGCGCATCGCTTTTCGACGGTGCGTCACCTCGATCGCATTTTGGTGTTTGATAATGGCAGTATTGTGCAAGATGGCACGCATGAGGAGCTCATGCAGCAAAGTGGGTTGTATGTGCAGCTGGTGCAGAAAGGGATTGAGTAATGAATGGCGTAGTCTTTGCATGGTGCGCTCTGCGTGGTATGCGTTGGTATGTTGCTTTGACGATGGCATGCACCGTAGTCACTGCCCTATTTCATGTCTCATTACCGGTGCTTGCAAAAGGGTTGATTGATGCGGCAGCAAGCCGTGATAGCACCTCTCTTGCGTTGTTTGCCTTTCTTTTTTCTGCCGGCTGGTTTGTGGACTTACTGGTGACGTGGCGCAGCATTGACTTTGCGCTTATGAAGCTTGTTGGGCCTTTGCGCAAATCAGTGCAAACGCTGGTCATGCAGCGATTGTTTGCTACTTCTTATGCCTTTTTCCAAAACCACTTTTCCGGCGCCCTTATGAGTGCTTTAAAGGATCTTGAGGATGGTGTAGTGGGCATGCTCTGGGCGTTTAGTTATACGTTTTTACACCTCTTGTGTGTTATTGCTTTTTCGCTCGTGCTTGTTGGTCGTGTGAATATACTTTTTGCCTATGCACTTGGTGCATGGATACTCGTATTTTTAGTATGCATTGTTCTTACGTTGCGGCGTTTTAATTATCTTGCCGTTGATGCAGCGCGTATCGGCGCGCGCATTTTTGGGGTGCTTTCTGATGTGGTTAGTAATGCCCTCGGCGTTAAGTTGTCGGCGACACACGCTCATGAACTCTCGGTTATTAAGCAGGCGGCAGATGCGTATACTGATGCCTCAGTTAAGCGACGTTTGTTTATGTTGGTCATAACGTCACTGCAGTCTCTTTCGTTTTGGGTGTATCAAGCAGTGGCACTGTGGTTGCTCTTGGTGCTTTTTGCGCGCAATGCCGTTACCGCAGGAGATTTTGCATTGTTGCTTGGTTTGAGTCGAGGTCTTTTCAGTCTTTTGTGGCGCTTGAGTGATGCACTGCGTGATTTTGCCGAGGCATGGGGCGGAGTGCAAGCGGCATTGGAGACTTTTTGGCAGCATGCGCATGATGGGCTGAAGGGACACGCATACCTTTTTGCCTCTCGTGGTGCTATTGAGTTTAGACAGGTTTCGTTTGCCTATGGCACGCAACCTGCGTTGTTTTGTGATGTCTCAGTATATATTCCTGCAGGACAGAAGGTTGGTATTGTGGGATATTCGGGGGGCGGCAAAACGACGTTTGTGCAGCTCCTTTTGCGGCTCCATGCAGTATCTGGTGGCTCTATATACATCGATGGACAGAGCATTGCAGAGGCAACGGAAGAGTCCCTTCACCGAGCAGTTTCGTATGTACCACAAGAGCCACTGCTCTTTCATCGCAGCATTAAAGAAAATATTGCGTATGGTATTGATGATGCTTCTCATGAGAGCATTGTGCGCGCCGCTAAGCGTGCCGCAGCGCATGACTTCATTATGCAATTGCCTGAAGGCTACGAATCAACGGTGGGCGAGCGCGGCACAAAGTTGTCTGGCGGTCAGCGCCAGCGTATTGCCTTGGCGCGCGCTTTTATGCGTGGTGGACCGATTTTAGTGCTTGATGAAGCAACATCAGCGCTTGATACGCTTACCGAGAAAGTGGTGCAGCAGGAGCTAGCCCGTGATGGCAAGGATGCACACACCATGTTGGTCATAGCCCATCGCTTGTCGACGGTGCAGCACTTGGATCGCATTCTGGTGTTTGATAATGGCGCTATTGTACAAGATGGAACGCATGAGGAGTTGATACATGCTGATGGTATTTACCAGCAGCTGTGTCACGCGCGGCCGTTGTGATACTGCTGCCATGCATACAGGCCACTGCCCGTGGCAATTAACGCGGCAAGAGGGATGGTGATGCGGCGATAGTCAAACCGCTTTTTTCTTTGGATTGATCTAATTTTTGCTTTTTTGCGTGCAAGATGGCGTATGAGCTCGGTGACGAGGTATGCGGCGCCTGCGCTTGCAAGAATGCCACCTCCGATGTATTTCTTCTTGCTCGGAGCATGGTGTGCTTCTTGGGAAGGCTGCTCTTCACTCCACCACGGTTCTCGATCATGTTCTTTGTAGAGATCAGAGATAGGCAGAGCGATGTTCTGATCTGGCGTTCGTGCAGCGCTGCGGTTTTCCTCAATAGGGAAAGCCTCTTTTTTTGCGCGCAGTAACGCCTGTACCGCTTCTTTTTTGTGATGATGGCATGCGTGCCAGAAGGCATCATGGCCAGCGTTGTCTTTGGCGACAAGCAGAGCCTTATATTTTTTTGGGGGCATTGTTTCTTTGAGCGCGGCAAGAAGTGTTGCGGTTCGTGTGGTATTATCGGTTTCTGCACTTTTCATAAGAAGTGTTTCTCCCTGAGTATCGGTGGTGAGCAGTGGTATGTCTGCGTAATCGAATTGGTTCAGGATTGTGCGCAGAAAGTCGAGGATACCTTTTTTTATACTGATTGGTGATGGGCTTTGTGGTTGTGCATAAGATGAACAGCGCTCGAGAAAATCGATATGCAGGTCAGCTTCTTTTGGTGTTGGATCAGAGCATACTTTTTCGCGGCCCCAGCTCTCAAGTGATGTGCGTAGTGATTGGTTGATGCTGCTCAGTTCTCTTGTATAGTCAGCAGGGCTTGGGTTTGTGATATAGAGATCCAATAGGCTAAAAATAGCGTGGGTAATAAAATCCTTTTCTTCTTCGCAGGCGGCAATTATTGCTTCTTCTGGTGCTGGCGAGGGGCCTCTTGAGCTTGCTGGGGTGGTATCTGGTAATGGCGGAGTGGTGGCAGCAGGCATTTTTTCGGTGCCTACGCCGAGCCAGAGGCATGAGATGCCCATCAATACTATCCAGCGACTTGTCATATATCCTCCTCTTATCCTTCTACCGTACCAAAAAACTAATTTCCCAAACCATTGAATGGGAAAATTCTCTTTTACTACCATCCGGTTCTTAAAAAAGCGGAACGTAGTCAAAGGATCCACGCATGAACCGTTATGCTCTGTGCGCACTCACTTGTGGTGTTATGTTTTTACAAGGCCTTCCAGCACTTTTTGCTGCTACTGGGCCTGGTACTATCATTCTGGCAGAGCCAAATGTTGAGATCGCACTCAGTGGTCGTGTGCGTCATGAAACATTCAATTTCACAACGCCACTTATCTTCCGGTACGACTATTTTGATAGATACACGTTCCAACGTGCTCGCTTCAATATAAATGTTGATGTTGCATTTGGCAAAAAGGCTCAAATACCGTCTATTCTTGATGCACATTTGGGCATGCTGACGTTTAATGTTATAGACAATTATACCGGGTATACGCCGATCATACTTGAGCCGATTGCTTTTAATTCGAAAAACTATGTCAAAAAAGCCGACATCGGTGAGCACAGTCATAAAAGTACCGTAACGCTCTTTTTCTTTGAAGATGCGTACCTTGATATCAAGCTGGAGCGCTTGATGCCAACGCTCTGGCCGATTCATTTTAAAATTGGCTCTTTTTCGTACCTTGTTGGGCGTGGCGTTGCGCTTGGGGATTATTACTTTAATGCCGTCAACTATTTGGGCTGGGAGGAAAAAGGCAACCTTGGTAATACGGCGCAAAAACCAGCAGGGTTTGCTGTAACCATGGGTGACGAGCAGTCGTTGGCGCTTCAGTTTTACTACTCAAAATGGAAAAAATATACGCAGGGGCCTGATCACACACGCAAAGCAACCAAGGCAAATCGTCTTGATCGTGATCACGATTTAAATGATCCGCGGGTCATTGAGCGGGGACACAATGCCGACCGTGATGTGTTTGCGATAAAGGGAATACTGCGCAGTGGTGGTGGACCTGATGATAACTACAAAGCGTACATTGAGCCGTATGTAGTCTACGTAAATGCTCCGGAACTAAAAATTGAGTTTGATGGTGATGCGAGCGCGCGCATTGGTACTGCTGGCTGTATGCTTGATTTGCAATACAACGGGTGGAGCTTTAACGTCGAAGCTGCCGCGCAATTTGGTACACAAGTGGTTCATCCGATTGATCGCAACCATATCATGTATGGTGATGCGTATTATAAAGAAGCGACAACCGTATTTGGGGATAATGGTGCCGGTGTATACGACCAGCCGAGCGAATCGGCAATTCCGGGGCGCTTTGATAAAACCATGGGTACCATGGCAAAATATAACAGCCACATTTTAGTCGGTATTACCACGGATGAGGGCTACTCTCTTAATTCTGGCGAAGCATTGCCGTATCGTGCGTACTATGTGTCCGATGACTTTGACCATATTAACGCCGCGCGCGCCGTTAATGAGCAGGGCCAGCTGATTCGGTATAGTGCACCGATCAACCCGGATGACAGTCAGATTGCTGGCGCGTATGCAACAAGTGATCAGATACCATCTCCAGGGTTTGATCAAGGGCACAAGGGAGCAACGGGGGCAATAGCAGAGGGCTTTACGCCACCATCGATCTATAACCCATACTACTTTATCTCTGGTATCGATGCGTACGACAATCTCTTTAGCGCGGTGCGTGTGCCGCCAAACGGCGCTCTCTATAACAGCGATATTCCTTTTGGTGCTGGTCAACGCTTTCGGCCAAAATACACCCTTTCGATGCGCGGCGTTATGTGCATGGCAGATCTCTCGTATACCTTTCCTGATAAGTATTTAACGCTTTCTGGTGCAGTTGGGTATGCCGGTGGTGATCAGTATCCGTTTGATAACCCGGTTGATAAAACATATCGCGGCTTTATGCCGTTTCGTGATGCTAACTACAAGGGCGTTTCGGTTAAATCGTATGCCGTCCTTGCCGCTCGTCGTATTGCGCGTCCAAGTACCTATGCCACCTTGTTGCTGTATGCGCCCAACAACTACGAAAGTACCACAAATCTCCAGTACTTTGGTCTTAACGCAACGTTTAGACCGTTTAAAAAACGCGAGCGGTTGGTATGGGAAAATAATCTACTGTATTTCTGGGAGGTGGTTCCGCCATTTGTATGGGATAAAAACGCCGTCCGTGATTTTGGTAATGATAATTACAACGGTATGTGGTCGGTATTTCAGCAGAATACGCACTTTACTGGGTATCAAACTGATATTCCCGCAAGTAAGCAGCTTGGTCTTGAATTTAACTCAGTACTTACTTGGACACCGGTTCCCAGCGTTGAGGTGCACGCCATGTTTGCCCTCTTTGTGCCAGGCAAATTATTTGTTGATATCGACGGCACCCCCAATGAATACGCTATTCGCTTTGATTCTCGCGGTGATGTTCATTTGGATAGTCTGGGCAACAAGATGGCGCTGGGTGGCTTTATCCGTCTGACATATTATTTCTAGGAGCGTAGCATGAACATGAGAATCGCAACATTGAGTATGGCTTGCGCGGTAAGTATAGCGCCGAGCCTCATGGGCCAAGCACCCTTTGTGATGCATAAACATCAAACCGGTCCGTGGTACTCCAACAATTTTGGTGCCAGCGCGCAAGATCATTTTCCTACTGTAAAAGCAAGCGCGTTTGCGCAAGAAGCGGCTGATGGTAAGCAAACGGGGCCAGTTCGGTTACTGCGTGACGATATTGATGTCCTTTTTAGTGGGCGGATTCGTTATGAAGCACAGCTTTTTAATCGTCCGTTAACGCTGCGTGACGACTACATGGACATGTACGGTTTTACGCGTAGCAAGCTTAATTTGGAGTGTACGTCGCAATACGGGCGCAATAGTTATGGCAAACCGGCTGCGCAAATGCGTATGCGCATGACGGCGTTTTATCTGTGGGCTGATCCGTATGTGTACACCCCAGTACTTTCAGAAAAAGTGTATGTCGATGGTACCAACTTCTTGCGTCGCGCAGAGCTTGACTCACATACCCATAATGGCGTTGTGCCGCTGATCTTTTTGGAAGAGGGTTGGGTGCGAGTAAATTTTGATTCCTTTATGGAAGGCCTTACGGTGCCCGTGGCGTTGCAAGTTGGTGCATTTCCCTTCATTGTTGGCCGCGGCGTATCGCTGGGCAACTACTTTGAGGGCGGGGTAGAGGCATTTGGTTTTGAACGTAAAGGTGATATTGGTAACGTGCCGCTGCAACCCGTTGGTGTGCTGGTGAGCATTGGCTCTGGCGAACATACAACCATTGAATTCTATTACTCTAAGTGGCAAAAACGCTCTGATGGTCCCGACTGGACGCGTGAGCCGGTAAAAGCAAAACGTCTTGACCGTGATGATAATACCGATCCGCGTAGTATTGAGCGTGGGTTTAATTCTGACACGGATATTTTTGCCGCACGCGTCGGCTTTAATGTGGCGCCACTGGAAGATCATACCTTTTATCTGGAACCATATGGCGTGTTTTTAAACGCTCCTGAACTCAAAGTGGAATTTGATGCTGACTCATCGCTGCGCCAAGGAACGGTGGGCGTGATGGCAGAATATTCCTCGGGTGGGTGGAGCGTAAACGTGGAAGTTGCCGGACAATATGGCCAGCAAAATATGTTTCCTATTGATCGTAATCATTTGGTGGTTGCGGATGCTTATTACACCGAAACGGCTACCCAATTTGATGGTAATATTCCGCAATTTAGTGCGGTGGCGGGGCGTCTTGATAAACAAATTGGCCAACCGACAAAATATTACAGCCACATCTTTTTGGGGGTGACTAATCCGACAACCGAGGTCTCTGAGTACTTGCCATATTCTGCTTATTATGTTTCTGATGAAATTCGTGACATCAATGCCAACCGTGCTGTAACGGAGCAGGGTGCGCGCATCTTGAAGGATGATCCAGAAACGCAAGACAATGATGATCCGACCACGCATATTGCGGGACAGGTCTATCAAAGCAAGAAGTTTACCTACAACACCGATGCGGGTCATCCGCCTGCCTATCAAAATGCATCGTTGTATAACCAATATCAATTTGAAACCGGCATTTCGTATTATGACACGGTGTTTGGTTTGCTTGGCACTACGCCGGATGGCACACTCTTTAACGCAAATCTGCCATTTGGCGCCCTGCGTCGCTTCCGCAACGGCTATCATGTAACCAACACGGGCGCAATGCTGATGATTGATGCTCGCTATGTTTTTCCTGATGAGCGCGTAAACGTATCGTTTGCTGGGGGCTATATCGGTGGGTGTGCCTATCCGTTTACTACTGACGAGAAAGACAAGCAAACACGCCACTTTATGCCACTGCGCGATGCTAACTATGTTGGCAGATACGTGACATCGTTTGTGATGTTCTACCCACGCAAACTACCACGTCCAATGGACATGGCGGACAATGATCTTTTTGCCTCAAACAACTATAAAACACTGCAGAATCTCCAGTACCTTGGGGCTAGTTTTCAGTGGTATCCTGATGATTCCGGCACCGTGCTGCTAGAGGGGAATGCTATCTACTTCTGGGAAGTAGTGCCGCCACATGTATGGGATGTTAAGGCAACACGAACGTTCCCTGATAACTCAGCACCAGGCAAAGAAGATTCTATTTATGCCTATGTACAATCCGAGCAAGCGCATTTTGCCGGTGCTGCAACCACGCAGCTTGCCAGCAAGAACCTTGGCCTTGAGTTGAATATGATTTTGAGCTGGCGGCCGTACAAGAGCCTGCAGTTTGATTTGCGTGCCGGTATCTTTGTTCCTGGTCAGCTGTACACTGACGTTATTGGTTGTCCAAATATCAATACGCGCCGTATTGATGAAAAGGGCAATTGGTATTATGACAGCCTTGGTGATGCCATGATTAGTGGTATGCAGGGACGGGTGACGTATCGCTTTTGATGCTTTTGTATGCCATAATGAAAGCGTATTACTCACATTAGTTGGCGCTAAATATGAATTCGATAGTTAAAAATAGTTTTTTTATCCTCAGCCTGGTATTGGTCGTTGGTGTGCAGGCGGCGGGCGCAGAGTTCAGGGGTAATCCCTATCTGGTGACTCCTCAGACTCTTGACACAAGTCCTGAGCAGCAAAGATTGCAGGCAATGGTCAAGGGGGTAACGCGGGGAGATATAGTTCGAGGCGCGCCGGGCGTTTCTTTCTGGGGCAAGCCAGCCCTTTGGACTGCGCTGTTTGTTGCCGGTGGTGGTAGCTTGATTGCGGGTGCCATAGTGCTTTTGAAGAAGTGGCATACACAAGAAAAGCAAATCAAAAAAGAAATAGCGGCTTTTCCCGCGCGTGCACCGATGCTGCGAAAGAAGCTTAATAAAGTTAAAAAGGCGCTAAAGATCACCGGTGCGACCATGATGGTGCTGGTCGGCGCTTCTATCGTTGGTATAGGCGGGACCATTGCGGCTGCTCCGTTTATGGTTGGTCAGTGATGAAAAATATCTTATTTTTTAGCGTGCTCTGTACTTTTGCTTCTGCTATGGAGTTGCGTGCGTCGTATGATGGCGTAGACAGAGGTGTAGCAAGATGGCTGGGGGACAATGAGGATGTGGCGCCACTTTGGAAGGCCGTCAGGGAAAAGCCGCGAGGCCTACGGGGGCTCTTTTATGCAAAACAAAAGGCGCAGGCGCGGGATGCATTGATTGCGGCACTTGAAAAAAAAATTAAGGAAGCAGATCGCAAGGCAGGGGTGTCACCAGACGCTCAGCCGGGATCCGCACTTGAGCGCAACGAGAACTATGCAAAATGGAACATGGACACACTGGCTCCACGCATTGCTCGGTGGGCGGCGCGTAGAGGTGTCGAGACCGAGGCTGAAATGGGGAGCGCTGTTACAGCGCTTAATAATGGAGCTGGCGGGGCGGGCCTCGACCAGTGGCTTGGTCATGCAAAGGC
>Ga0214923_10001430_pt1 | contig 33905 bp, 46 predicted proteins | sample LL1510_MetaG_FD_177993 | JGI IMG/M metagenome (GOLD analysis project Ga0214923, IMG submission 177993) | Freshwater microbial communities from Lake Lanier, Atlanta, Georgia, United States - LL-1510 | ecosystem: Environmental > Aquatic > Freshwater > Lake | place: USA: Georgia | collected...
AACGACCGATATTAAGTCCGTCAGGGAAGGTGAACACCAGGCTGGATACTTAACCCGCAACAATACAACACCAGAACCAGAAACAAAAGAACCGCGTCCAGGCGATGCCGCAATATGGGGACAGCAAGGCCCATTCAACATGAACAGCATATTGGCAGGATCGGCGTTTCAGTCAGTGCGTGGTGAGCAGGTTGGGATGAAGCCAAGGGACGCGGGATTAACAGAAGGCCCGAAACCTTCTTCATATATTGCAGACCACGAAAACCTTAAATTGCAGCCATGAAAATACCAGTAGACCCGATTGATAGAGAGGCTTTTTATATTGATTTGATTCAGAAATGCCTTGTTTCCAGAGAAACGAGGAAATCTGATTATGCATCATTGCGTAGCTGGTATTTGTTTGGGAATGATCCCAACGAACCGCCAGCAATGTATAACAAAATCTATCCGCACATAGATCAGCTTTGTTCTTTTCTATATTCTGCGGAAACGACAAGATTCTCTATTGATTTGGGCGCTGAAGTACACGAGGGGGAATATTCAAAAATTCCCTCTTTAACTCGTGCGCTTAATGACGAGTGGCTTAACAGCAATGCAGACCAAGTATTTAGCAGCGCCGTTTCTTGGGCGCTGACTTACAACAGTTCATTTATCAAACTGGTAGTGAACAGAGGTATCCATCCCTACATGGTAGAGCCTTCATGTATTGGCGTGCTGCGTGAAGATGTGCCGAGCATGGATAGACAAGAAGCAGTTGTTCAGACTTACTACATTACCCGCAGTGAGTTATATAGTCGTTTGTATTCTCATCCTAAGCGGGAACAGATTGTGTCCAGAGTAGGATCAGCGCCGCACGAGAGAACAGAAACGCCTAACGGGATTGATCGCATCATCATGTCGCAGGTCAGCCCGACAATGTATGGGAACGTTAACATTGACCTATCAGGGATGAACCGCTACAAGGCTGAGGTGTCAGAGCCTACCGTGGAAATGCGCGAGTTGTGGGTGTGGGATGATGAGCGTGAAGATTATCAGGTAGTCACGATTGCTGACCCTGATGTAATCATTTATGACAGACCAGGCGAACAGCTATTCCTAAAAGGTGAATTGCCTTTTGTGCAAATTTGCCCGTCCCCTCTTTACGATTATTTCTGGGGGCAATCGGAAATACAACGCCTGATTTATTTACAGCAGATGCGTAACAAGCGCATGTCCGAAATTATGGATTTGCTGTCAAAACAAGTGAACCCTCCTACCGCGTTGATTGGGTTCACGGGCATGTTGGATGAAAAAAACTTTGCGCTGAATAGAGCAGGTGGACTTTTGGCGACAGATATGCCAAGCGCAAAAGTAGAAAAACTGGCACCAAACATTCCTCAAGATATGTTCAAAGAGATTGCGGAAATAGACGCAATGTTTGAGGAAGCATCAGGAATTGTTAGCGTGCTGCAAGGTCGCGGTGAGTCAGGTGTTAGATCATCAGGCCATGCAAGCCAGCTTGCCCGATTAGGATCAAGTAGGGCAAAACGTCGCGCTCTTATTATCGAAGATTCGCTTGAGAAGCTGGCAACAATGTATCTAAAGCTGATGCAAAGATACGACCCAACACACTTCACAGATACAAACAAACGGAAGTTCATTGCAGAGCAATTTACGCGGGATTACGTTGTAAAAGTGGATGCCCACAGTAATTCGCCTATCTTTATGGAAGATTTACGCAATCTTGCCTTCCAGTTATTCAAAGCGCAGGCGATTGATAAGGAATCATTGCTTGACCTATTAGAACCCCCGATGAAGCAGCATTTGAAAGAAAAACTGCGTAGAGCAGAAGAAAAACAGGCAAAAATGCAGGAACAACAGCAAGCGCAAGAGGCTAAAGCGCCCAAAGAATCTAAGCAAGAGCAAAAAGCAAAGTGAGGATATATGTCAAAAAAAACATCAATGACGAGGGCAGGAGATCAGCCGAGAATCACTAAAAAGCAACTTTCTGCAAAAACATATTCGCCTCGCTTGACTTACACACAAAACACAGTTAAAAAGACATCAAGCAGAAATGTAAAACGTTAATGCTTGAGGTTTGGCTGAGTTCCTCTTTTAATTTGGCCGCTGCTTGAAAGGTACCATCATGGCACGCAAAGCACGCAAAGGCCGTAAGGCTCGTAAGTAATCCTAGGATTGCTTAACCCCTAGGGGGGAGGGGTGATCCCCCCACCAGACAAGGGATAATATGAGCGTACCAAGCGACAAACTAATGGAGTTAATGAGGCAAAGAAAAGATGGACAGCCTCAAGGCGGGGAACAAACGGCTGATGTTTCTAGCGCAACCATGTCTATGTCTGACACTGGTACGCCGCCGATGGCGTCGCCTATGTCTACGCCTGAACCAACGATGGGAAGCAGAGAGGGTGCGCTTGTGAATCTTGGAATGGCGCTTGATCTTCTAGAACAATCATTGCCTGCTCTTGGATCGGAATCAGAAGAAGGCGCGAGCGTTGTTAATGCAATTCGCGTTTTGAATCGAGTCCTTGGATCGAAGAAAGGCAAAACAAATGAATTGCAGCAATCTGAGATTCTTCAGATGTTGCAAACATTGCCGCAAGCTGGCGGCGCTTCACCAGAAGTGAGAGCGTTAATGCAATCACAAGGACAAGGCGCATTAGCCGCGCCTCAACAACCATAAGGAAATATCATGGAACTTTTCAAACCTAGAGGCGCTGCACTTCGCAAGCCAACAGACAACAAACAAGAGTTCGGCACTGTAATCAACACTCCTCGTTATTCTGAAATTGGCGGTCTTTCCAATTCTGGAAAAATCGCAGCTTCCAAAATGGGCGCTGTTGTTAAGAAGCCAACAGACGGTAAAAAAGTTATTTAATCGGCAAAGAGGCTAATCTATGTCACTCGAAAATCTTTCATTTGAAGCCAGAGATGAACTGGCAGCATTGGCACAACAACTTGCAGAGCATCCAGAAACTAGAAAACAGTTTCTAAAGATGACAAAGCAACTGAAGCCAGAGCTTACTATTCCTGAATTAGACATTGAGGAATATACGAACAAAGCGGTTTCTTCTGCCGAGAAAAGAGTTCAAGAGCTTGAATCAAGGCTTAGAGAGCGTGACGCTGTTGAAGAATTAGAGCGTCGTCGTATGTCTTTGATGAAAAAAGGATTGATTCAAGACGAAAGCGATATTCAGAACGTAGAGAAGCTGATGCTAGAGCGTGGGATTACTAACCACGAGACAGCAGCCGAGTATCATCAATGGATGAAACAAGCGGCTGTTCCAACCTCGTCGAGTTACAACCCAAGCCCGATGAACAAATTTGACCTTTCCAATTACTGGAAAAATCCTCAAACCGCAGCAAGGAATGAGGCGTTTAAAGCACTCAATGATCTTCGTAAACCTACGAAGCCCATAGGGTTATAAGAGGCTTTTACTAACTTTCGGAGATAAACATGCCTATTGGTGGTGGTATTCTTCCGGCAGCGGGTACGTCACAATACACGGAGTTAACCTACGTTACTCGTCGTGCGTTTGTCCCGAAGCTGGTAGTACAAATCTATAACTCAACTCCTCTGCTTGCTGCATTGATGGCAAACAGCCAATCTGCTTCTGGCGGCGCATCTTCCGTTACTGTGCCCGTTCAAGGTTCGCAGTTCGTTAATGCACAATGGTCTGATTATTCAGGATCATTCGCGCAGCCTACTGTTCAGCAAGGTATTACCAATGCTGAATTTAACTTAAAGCTGATGATTACTCCCGTCCCATTCTTGGGCATGGAAGGCTTGGCGCAGCAAGATGCGGCTATTATTCCTCTCATCGAGGCGCGTATGAATGACGCGACCAACGTGATGATGGATGCAATGGCCACGGCTTTGTACAACAACACCACGAACAATCAGCAGTTTATCGGTTTGCCAGGTGCTATTGATGATGGAACTACTCTTGGCACATACGGCAATATTGCCCGTTCCGGCTCTGTAAATACTTGGTGGAGATCAAAAGTCTACGCCGCTGGCTCTGCAAACCCCACACGGCAAAACGTTTTGCAATACCTTTCTGGTACTGTTAAAAACGGCGCTGAAGTGCCTACTTTTGCAGTTTGCGGCCTAGGAACTTGGACTTTGCTGGCACAAGACTTTGTTGGACAAGAGCAATATGTGATTTCTCCCGGTAAAGGCATTGGCTTTGATAGTGATCCTGACGGGCCACAATCTGGATTCCGCGCTTTGATGGTTGGCGGCATCCCTGTGTATGCTGATCCATATTGCCCTGAAGGAACTCTGTATTACATCAACTCGAACTATTTGAGCCTGTACATCCATGACAATGGATCGTTTGTGTTCACTGGTTTTGAGTCTACTCTACCCAACTGGCAAATCGGCTATGTTGGTGCTGTGTTGATGATCGCTGAACTTGTTAACGTCAAGCCACGGTCAATGACAAAAGTTACCGGCTTCAACTATTTGTCTCTATAAGGGGGAATTTAAATGTCACTTAGCACAAATAAAATTCTTCTTGCTAATGCCACAGCTAACACTGTCGGCGCTCTTATTCAGCCCGTGTCCGTTGCCAGCGTTGGCGCTGGTAATGCTACGGCTATGCTGAATAGCAAGGTGATCCCTACTGGTACTTACATGGTTCCAGCAACGGCCAACGTTACTATTGAGATCAATGCTTATACCGGCACTGCGAACTCTTGGACAACGTATTTAGCGAACAACACTTCAGGGGTAATTATTTCTGACGGGTTCAACGTTCGTGCAAATGCGGTGACAGGTACGCAAACCGTTACTCTGTATGGATTCAACGAGGGAACTGCGGTTAGTGGTACATTCTTGAGCTAATGGGGGTGTTGAATGATTAGCAACGCTGTCGCAACAAGATACCCGAACTCATTTGGCAACTATGCTATCGCTTCAAACGTTGCCGTATCACTTAGCGCAACAGGTAACGCGGTAGCTGTTCTGCCTGTTACTGCTGGCACAAACTACATTATTCGCAGAATAACTGTGGCTAACGCCAGCGGTAACATCGGAACAGGTAACGTCACAATCTTAACGAGCAATGATGGCAATGCATCAAACGCCGTGTCAAACAATGTTGTTTTGTCGAGTGTAACAAGCACCACGACATTTCAAGATATTGGTTTGGCTACTGCTGCTGCCACCGCTGTTTACAGTGCGGCTGCACTGTTTGTTAAGGTGAACACTGCCGTTACTGGAACCTGTAACATTACCGTTTATGGCGACGTAATCAACCTATGAGCGATTTTGTTTGTGTTTTGAATAAAAGTGGGTTTCCATTGGAAGATGGTTACAATGGAACCACTTGGTTATTCAGGCCAGAAATACCGGTAAAAGTGCCGGTTGACGTTGCTCGTCATATTTTTGGTTATGAAGTTCAAGACAAAGCAGAATTTGTAATTAGGTTAAATTGGGTAAAAACCAATAACGACTTACCGGCTGCATTGGAGAGATTATCTAAATTTGAGATTTCACCATATCAGCCAGAACAGAACCGTTCCTTAGCCTCGACGGTTGGCCAAGTAACCCCAATCCTTGAAAAAGGTGCGGGGCGAAAAGCTACTATCAAGGCTGCATAAAAGGTTATGAAATGGCTACCCTTACCTCGTACATCACGGAGGTTCGCAGGCTTTTGCACGACGCCAATGCGGATTTCTGGCAAGACAACGAACTAACGGACTTCATCAATGATGGCCGTGAGAAGGTTGCGAGGGATACGGGATGCACAAGGACACTTCAAGTAAGCAGCACTCCAATTTCGCCTAATAATACGGCTGCAATACCATGGGCTGCTGGCCTTGCTGTAACGGCGGGGCAATATGTTTTTTCAAACATATTTACTTATCAAGTCACCGTTAGCGGAACACTTGGCACGACTGCGCCGCCCTATCCCGCGGCTGGCGCGTCTACATTCCCGCCAAGTACCAGCTTTACTAACGGAACTGCGACACTTCTTTACTACGCACCCACGGAAATAATCCCGTTTTCTTGCCTGCCAAGTGGCATAAATACGCTTGATATACTTAATATCAATCTGTATTGGGGTAATACGAGGGTTCCATTACGCTATTTACCGTGGACTGGATTTAATAGCCAGCTACGTTATTGGCAAAATTACGTTGGCCGACCCATATGCTTTTCGGTGTTTGGGCAACAACAGATTTACATTTCACCAAGCCCAGATCAATCTTATGTGATCGAGCTTGATACTGTTGTTTTGCCTGCCGCGCTCTCATTGGCTACCCCAACGGCAACAGATACGATTATTGACCCATATACAACGCCGGTTTCTTTTTATGCGGCTTACAAAGCTAAGTACAAAGAACAAAGCTACGGCGAAGCTGAAATATTTAAACAGGAATACATGAAGCACGTTCAATCTGTGCTCAGTTCTGTGTTTACAAGACGAATCCCTGACGTATACGGAAGTTAAAAATGTCGGCAACAGAGCAAAAAAAGTCTTATGCCGTAATCAAAAACTTCAAAGGCTTAAATACAAAAGCCAATAGAACCGCAATTGATGAAAGCGAATTTGCATGGATAGAAAACGCCATGCCAATTGGCTTTGGGAATATAAAAATTATTCCTGCTCAGTCTTACGTAAAAGACTCAAGCAATAATGCAATAACGTTTTCCTCTACTGTAAGTTATTTGACTTCTTGCAATATAGGATTGAACGATTATATTGTAGCTTCAGAGTCTAACGGAGGAATGGAATATTTTAACGTCAACACAAGCACAAAAGGCACGATTGCTGCGTCTAATACGTTTTCCGCATCTGGTGTCAGTGCTGCACAATTCAAAAATGAAAGAATTGTTATTGCCGATCCAGACAAAGGTTTATATTCTTGGGATGGAAATAACGTTGTTTCTATTGGTTCTGTTGGTTTAATTGCGGTTAGCAATGCTGGATCAGGGTATACATATCCACCAACGGTAACAATTAGTGCGCCTAACGATGCAAACGGCATACAAGCGACTGCTGTAGCTACGATTAGCGTTAGTGCTGGCGGCGTGCAGGCAATCAACATTACAAACGATGGAACTTCATACGCGCAAGTTCCAACGGTAACCATTGGTGCGCCTAATTTGCCCAACGGGACGCAAGCTCGCGCAGTGGCAAGCATTTCAGGCGGAAAAATATTTTCCATTCAAATAACTGATCCTGGTTCTGGATATACGTCCGTTCCAAGCGTATCTTTTACTTCTTTGTCTGGATCAGGCGCGGCGGCTACCGCTGTGCTAGCGGCTGGCGTTGTGAGTTCTGTTGCCATTACTAACGCAGGTAGCGGATACACAAGCCCGCCTACGATTACATTTAGTGGCGGCGGGGGTTCTAGTGCTGCTGCTGTGGCTGAACTGGTTACATTTAAAACTGGAACAGTGCATATCCTCGTCACGAATGGCGGCAATGGATATGTTTCGCCTGTTAGCGTTTATATTGGTTCTGTGGGTTCTGTTGCTTGGGCTGCTACCACTGCGGTGACGCTTGGGCAAATGCTTTCTTACAGTGGCCGTTATTACATGGTCACAGTGGCGGGAACAACGGGCGCATCAGGCCCAACGCATACTTCAGGCACAGCAACAAACGGCACAGCAACGCTCAAATATGTCACAGTTACAGATGGCGGCGGCACTGGCGCAACAGGCCAGGTTGTTGTTAGCGGCGGTGCAATCACAAACATAGCGACCGTCAACGCTGGCAGTGGATACACCAGCGCACCAAGCGTAAACATTGGCGACGCAGGAACCGGCGCAACTGCTATTGCAGTAGTAAATACAGATCAAATAGTCGATGTGGCCACGTTTGCTGGCCGCGTATGGGTTGCATACGGTAGAACTGTTGCTTATAGCGCGGCTGACAGTTACAGCGACTTTACGTCCGTTTCTGCTGGATCATTCACTATTTCTGATTCAACGCTACACGGAAAAATCAAAGCGTTACTTTCTTCTAATAACTTTCTTTATGTTTTTGGCGAAGATAGCATTAACGTTTTTTCTGACGTTCGCGTTTCATCTGTTGGAGAAACAGTATTCGCAAACGCAAACATTAGCGCGAGCGTAGGAACGCGCAGGATTTACGCAATATTCCCGTATTTCCGTTCTGTTTTATTTATGAACGATTACGGAATTTATGCGCTTGTCGGCTCCACAACAAACAAGATCAGCGACCAATTAGACGGAATTTTTCCGTATATAGATTTCACGCAGCCCGTATCCGGTGGCCAAGTATTGTTAAACAATATTTTGTGCGCGGTGTTTAGTTTCACGTATAACGACCCAACGACAGGAACAGCCAGGCCAATTCAAGCGGTGTTTTTTGAAAAGAAATGGTTTATTACCAGCCAAGGCAATATTTCTTACTTAACATCTGTTCCATATAACGGTTCTGTTTCTTTATACGCGAATACAACAAATAACTTATACAAACTTTATTCAGACAGTTCGGCAAATATTACTTCAACGATCAAAACAGCATTGATGCCGTTGGGTGACAACATAAGAACGAAGCAAGCGTTAAAGTTTGGCGTTGAAGCGACAATTAGTTATGCCACAGATTTAACCGCAACAATGGATAGCGAGCAGGGGAAAAGTCCAAGCTATTCAATAGGATCAAAAAACTCAACCACATGGCTAACAACTTCTGGCCAAGTATCAACGTGGGTTGCTAATACTGGCGCAACATCAAATTGGATAAATAGCGGATATACGCTTTATAAGTCTGACGCGCAAAAATACGGAAAATATTTAGGTTTGACAATGACATCAACAGCGCCTAATTTTACGGTGCATACTTTTGAATTTGAATATGAATTGAGGGTGAGGTTCTAAAATGCCAGTGCCGAATACATTTGCAGGAAATACAACAAACCTGCTTTCTAACCTAGACGCCAATTTTTCATATTTAAACACTCAAATAACGTCCGTTTCTTCTCAATTTTTATCCCCCACTTCTTATGGCGCGGTAGGGAATAACGTCACAGATGACACGGCGGCATTTTTATCCTTAGAGGCAGCTAACAAAGGCGCTCAAGTAAATTTGCTTGCCAAAACATATTTGGTTACATCATTACCATCAAATTGCAGATACTTTAACGGAAATTTTAGGGTTGGAACTTCAACTTACCCGCAGCCAATTACGCCTTTGTCTCATCCTTTAGATGGTGGCGCTGTTGCGATTGATGAAAACAACAAAAACCACTATTGGCCAGGGCCAGTAGGCCAACCTTCTAGCGGCGACGTTTTAATCAGAACCTACACTTATGGGTGGCGTCATAACGTGTCTTTGAGTTCGCCAGTCATGTCTGAATTGTCTTATGACGGTGGGTTGACTTGGGAAAGCCCAAGGATCATTTATGACGACCAGACAAGAGAGCCACGCGGACTGGTAGGCGGGATGATTACAACGTCAAGGTATGGCGTGTTTTTTATCATTCAAGATTCATCAGGAACAATCCAAGGAACAAGGTTTATTTATACAGATGACAGTGGGACTAATTGGAACACAATAACCATTGCGACCACTGCATTTTATCCTCACGGTGAATATGTTTTTGACGATAGCGGCGGCGTTAACGTTTTTGGCTATGGAAGCGGCGGAACAATTTATAAAGCAAGGACAACAGACAATGGTGCCACTTGGACAGTAACGACAGCCAAAGCAGGCGCTGTGCCTCTGACGCAATTAACTGAAGTGTCTGTTGTAAAGATTGCCGCATCAAAATACATCATGTACGCCAGAAATGACGCTGGCGGTGATATGTATGCATCAACATCGACCGACCTAACAACATGGAGTTCTTGGGTAGATACCAATTTGGCGCTCGGCGTTAATCCACCGCTTGCTTTGGTAGCGTGGGGCAAGCTATGGGTTTATATGTGCGCGAGAAGATCAACCGGAATATCTGGTTGGGAAGATAAGCTACTCGTTGCCGAGCTTGACGCAGATGCAACATATACGGCTGGCGGCGTCGTAGCTTCTGGCACGCCTTTGCGTGTTTGCGTTGCCAACAAAACGGCAATGATTGGATACCTTACAGTTTCTCAATTAAGAGATGGCCGTTATATTGGGTACATGATTGATGGAGAAACGCTAACCGGCTCCGCCAATCCATCAACATCAAGAATTGTTAGGCTTGGTGGTCATCCCCCTGTTGTTACTGCGCCTTCAATTTTAAAAGTAAGAAGAACGCAGCCGACAATAACGCATAATCCATCATTTGCACATTGGACTAGAGCAACAACATTTACGGGAATTTCAGGCGGGACAAAGATTGCTGACAGGTGGTTTTTGTCAAACATAAGCGGCGCGACTGCTGACATTTCTCGCGTTGATACTGATGATACCGTTGTTAAAGTTCTTCCAAATTCTCCGCGTTATGCATTAAATATTCAATCTGCTGTGGGCGGCTCTGGTCGGGCAATAGGCCAAAGATTTTATGCCAGAGAAAGAATACGACCGATGCTCGATAGGGTTGTGACAATGACCTGTATCCTGCGCGGGACAATGCCTGGTTATTTCTATTCTCGCGCAACCTTGAACTTTGGTTCAGGTGGTTCTGCTACTGCAACAACAACCGCAAATACATCTGCAACTGCGATGAGTGGCGATTTAACTATGTTGGTTGCCACTTTTTACACACCAAACGCTGACGGAGCAACATGGGGGACAAACCCTTATCTTGCTTTTGATCTTGTTCAGAATGGCGCTGGTTCTGTAAATGCAAATATTTACGGCTTGTGGTGGGATTATGGCGACCATTCCATCCCGCTTGACCCAATAGATTACGATGCAGAAAGAACGGTGCTAGATCAGTATTGCCGGAAACTTACATTCCCTGCGACTGGCTTGGTTGGCCTTGCTCGCGGCAATGGCGGCGCAAACACTGAAATAGAAGTTAAGTTTCCAACAATGATGGCAACGCCAGCATTTACGGGAGATTCAGCTACATATTTGCAAGTTAATGGAACCGCGCTTAACGCCATTTCATTTGATTACATAAGCCAACAATCAGCAAGAATGATTGGCACATTATCATCTGGAACATTGGCCGGTAATGCGGTCGGAATTTGCAATGTAACAACAGGGAATACTTGGTCGGTGCTTGTCGATGTTGGATTTTAAACTTGTTATGCATAATGAACAGCCAAAAAGGAGGATTGTTACCGTGACGGAAGATAAAATTTCCCTCATGATTGAATTGGCTGTTTCTGATGCGTTGCAAACTCATGAAAAAAAAATGTTTCATCGTATAGATGAAAAATTCAATCAATTAAATGAGACAATAAAATCGGCGTTTCCAAGTGGGGATGTTCATGGCCACAGGGTTGCACACGAAAAAGAAAACGAGCAGAAAGAAGGATGGAAGAAGCTAAAAGCGGAACTGTTATCTAAATTTTTGTCTGCTGGTTTGTGGGTTGCGACAGGTTGGCTGGCTTATTCAATTTGGCAGTCTTTTAAACATGAGGTATTGAAATGAGTTCTTACTGGATGATTTTGCCTTACTTGTTTTGGAGATTTTTCTGTGGACTTTGATGCCGCTTTTGTCAAATTGATTGGCAATGAAGGCGGGTATGTGAACAATCCAGCCGATCCAGGTGGAGAAACAAAATACGGGATCAGCAAAAGAGCATATCCGGCTGAGGACATTAAAAACTTGACGCTAGATCGAGCAAAGCAAATCTATTTGCGTGATTATTGGGGTGCTGCTGGATGTGATGCTGTGCCTGATTGCATCAAATTTGATCTATTTGATATGGCGGTTAACAGCGGCGTGAAGCAAGCCATTAAAACACTGCAAAAAGCTGTTTTTGCTGATGAGGATGGTATTTTGGGAAAAAATACACTCATGGCATTGAATGGTTCAAGTGCAGATAAATTAACCGCTAGGTTTAATGGCGCAAGGCTGGAATTTATGACCAACTTGACGAACTGGAATTCATTTTCCAAAGGTTGGGCGCGAAGAATTGCGAAAAACTTATTAGGCGAAACTTAACATGAACTTGGATTCTCTTTCATACGTCAAATTTGGTGATGTAGACGGATTGGGAGAATTTTTGTTTGAAAACGGGATGCAGCACCAGCTTTTCCATGACATTTTGGCCGAAAAAGGCGTTTATTCCCCAAAGTTTCCATTGATTGATGCCGATCCATCGAACTTGGATGATTGGCTTTTTGTGCACAATCAAGAGCATCAGGCCATTGCATCAGCTTTAGGATTAGATAACCCTTTTGATTTATTGGATTCCGACTGGAACGTAGAGGATGATTTCTACGACTGGTTGAGTATCCACTTGAACATACACCAACAAATCATTTCCGCGTTAGGTATTTCCAATGGATGAAAAAAATGTGTTTGCTGCAATGCAGCAAGAGGCAAAACCTAAAGAGGTGCCGACGAACGAGATTCTAAAGCGGGACACTGAAAAATCAGGTGGTAATTGGAAAGCCGTTTATTCTGCGTTGCGTCAGCAAATAAATAATAACTCTATGCGGATCATGAGAGCAAACAATAGTTTGCTTGTTTATAAAATAATTCAGCCAGGTGTTATTGAGGCACATTTATCAACTCTGGATAACCCTAATGTGTTGTTGAAAAGCGTCAAAAGTTTTAATAATGCGCTGAAAAAATCAAACATAAGGCAAATAATTACGAGGACAAATAACCCTCAAATTATGAGATTGTTGCAAATGGCTGATATTCCAGTTTCAGTGAGCCAGATGCCTTCTGCTGATGGCAATGTGCAGTACAAATTACAGATACAGGTGATTTAATGGGCGGCGTTGTTGATTCAGTAATGGATGTGGTTAGCAAGGTAACGGAGAAAGCTGGCGATGTTATCGAGAAAAAGATAACAGGCTTTATTGAAAACCCTTTGCCTACTTTGGAGACAATGGCGCTTGAGGCCGCTGGTATTCCTGAGCCTATCGCGTCTGCAATGGTAACTGCTGCTAATGGTGGCGACCTTAACGACATTGCAAAGTCTGCCGCCACTTCTTATGTATCCGGTCAAGTATCAGGCATGGCAGGTGGATACGCCAAGGAAGCGGGGAAGGCGGCGGGATGGAGCGACGATATTGTAAAGATAGCGTCCAGCGCATCAGGAGCCGCAGCAAGCGCGGTGACGAAGGCTTTGTCTAGCGGAAAAAGTTTTGAGGATGCGTTAAAAGCTGGATTGCAGTCAGCGGGTATCGAATCAGCGGCGGAATTCGCGGGACAAACGGCAGCGGATATAGAAGAAGCGCCGCCACCACCAAGCGAAAAAACGACGCAGCAACAATTACCACCAACTGATGAATCAGAGTTTCCAGATGTAGGAACTATTCAAGACACAGAGAGCAAAGCACCCGAATCAGAATATGCAACAGATGAGGCATTTGCTAAAAAGTTTAAAGAAGGTAAGGATGTCGATTATTCCAAATACTTTGATACTGGAACCGATAAAACAGTTAAAGGATTGGTGAGAGGCGGCTTGTCAGAATTGCTAAAACCTTCTGGAATTTCTGGTGTATATCCATCCAAAACATCAACAGTGCTATCACCGGATGTTGCAACACAAGTAAGAACAGTGGGGACAACTGGCTTAGGTGCGTTCCGTGGGGCGGGAGAAATAGAACCTCAAGCAACTGGAAAGCCTCGCCAGCAAGTATGGAATGAGGCTTCATTAAGATTGAAGGATGCATTAGGGGCATGATATGGCAAAACAATTAACGAAATTAGTAAAGCCTGGCGTTAGCGCGAAGAATATAGCCGCTTTATTGCAAAGCAAAGGGCGCTATGGGGACACGATTTTAGCGCATATCACACCTAAAGAAGCGGCATTATTAAAGAAGCGCGGCGGTAGCGGTACCATCAACCCTGATACGGGTTTGCCTGAGTTTTACAATAGCGATGATATGCCAGATGAAGGCCAGTCTATTCCTACTGACTTTGGGGATGAGCCGCAGCAACAGGCGGCTGCTGATACTGCCCAAACGTATCCAGTTCAAGATACGTCCGGTTCCGATGCTTATCAATATCAAGACACTTATGGCGGGTATCCTTTTGAGCAAGCCGCGCAACCGGCAATGGATCAAACGCAGGCAGAGACAGCAAGGTTAGGTGCTGCGCCGTACCAACCTGAAATGCAAGCGTATGCAGGTGGCGTTACTCCGACTGGTGAATACGCGGCAGAAGAAGCAAGACTTGCAAGGCAAGAAGCAGCAATACCGACAGAAGTTCCGAAGCAAAAAGGTTTACAGGAATTATTGGGGTCATCGACATTGCAAAAACTTGGATTGGCAGGATTGCAAACAATACCCGCTGCATTGATGGGCAGGAAAGCAGCGCAGCAAGCAGCACAGACAAAAGCAGAGCAACAGCAAATTGCGTCCCCATATCAACAAATGGGAAGGCAATTACAGGCGCAAACGCAAGCAGGGCAATTAACTCCGGTATCACAGCAAGCATTAGAGGCGGCAAGGGCGCAATCTGCACAGCAAGTACAGCAACGCGGCGGCGTTGGCGCAATGCAAGCGCAGATGTCGATGGAAAGATTCAGGCAACAGTTATTGCAAAATCAAATGGATTACGCATTAAAATTAACTAACATTGGTGACCAAATTGCATTAGGTGCGATTAAATCAGGTATGCAATCAGATCAATATGTTAGCGGATTGACTTCTAATTTTATGAACAATCTATTTAAAAACGTGTTGCAACCTACACAGCCAGAAACAACACAAGGCACACCGCAATAAATTGAGTAAAAAAGGGAATCAAAAATGCCGCCAGAACTTCAAGATGCGTTACAAACAACGCTTCCTGCTTTGCCAATGCTATCTGGTAAAGGCGCGCCTTTGCCTGCTGGTACTCCATTTTCGCCTAAAGAGAAGATACCGCCTCCTTCTCCTACGTTTGCGTCTGCACAATCACAACCTCAAACAACTGCGGCACCAGCAAAAAGTGATGAGGATCAACGCGAAGAAGCGATGCAAAGGCTTTCTGGCTTGTCTAAACAGCAACAAGAATACTCAGGCGCAAAAGAGGAATTTGCATTAAGACAGCAAGCGGAGAAAGAATCCAAACTTGCTGAGTTATCAAAAACCGAATATGAAAAAATGGCTGATGCTTTGCGTGAATCTGACGAGTATCACAAAAAGTTATCAGAAACATATTTCCAGCCAACACAAAGAAGTATTCAAGAAAATGCAATGTTGTTTTCTTTAATTGGTGCTCTTGGGTTTGCTATCGGTGCTGGCGGCAAAGGCAACGCAATGCAAGCCATGGCCGCAATGAATGGCATGTTAGAAGGTTCTAAATCTGGCGATATTGAGCGTTTTAAAAACGAAAAGTCAGCGTTTGAATCTAATTTGCGCCTGTTAAAAGAAAAGCACGCGACTCTTTTGGAAACATTAAAAGAAAAGGCAAAGCTGGCATCCGTTGATTCCACAAGAGCAAAGCATGAATTAGAGTCTGAGCTTTCTCGGCAAGGCGCAGATTTTGTAAAGCAAAACCTAAACAGGATCGGGTTAGACGCGCAAATAAAGCAGGAACAAGCGCGGATAAAATCTTTGGATTCTTTAATTGCCGCGAAACAAAAAGAACAAAAAACAGTAGAGCATATTCTGTTAAGAGATACTCTCCAACAAGCAAGAGAGAGCAGGAAAGCTGAGGCAGAAGGAGGACTTACTGGACGCGCTGGATATTATCAAAAGTTAGGAATATCCGCAGAGGGCAAAGAATTGGACAAACTTGATAATACTGTTTCTGCTTTGCATGCTGTAAGTAATTTGCAAGATCAGTTAAAAGACGAAAAAGTTTTGACTGGTTTAAAAGCCATGGGTTCTCCACTGGCAACAAAACTAATGAGTTTATTTGAAACAAAAAAAGAATTATCACCCGATGAACTTTTTTCAGAAATAGATAAAACCGCAAAAAAATTGTCAGCGCCAGAAGAAACGGCAATATTTTTGAAAAATGCTGCTCTGGTTGCTTTTGAAATAGAAAAAGCAGCAACAGGGGGTAGGCCAGCGGTTTATACAATCAGGATGTTAGGCCCAATTCTTGATCCCAAAGCGTACACTGCATCTGCGTTTAATAAGTTACTGGAAGATAGGAAAAATAGTTTATATGCAGGCGCTAGATCACTTGCAACAGTAGACCAATTAAATAAAGCGGTCGAATTGGCAGGTTATAAGCCTGTTTCTAAACCTGCTATCACAAAAGATGAGTTCGCTGGTTATAGTATTAAAAGTAATAAACCTCAACCCAAACCTGAAGCGCAACCACAAAAAGAGTTCCCTTATACTCAATGATAAATCATGGCTAAATACACATTTCAATCACCTGATTATGAAGATGTAATTGTTGATGCTCCTGAAGGCCATAGCAGAGAGCAGGCCAGACAATATCTTAAAAAACAGTGGGAAAGTGGACAATTTGAGCCTACACCAAAAGAGAAAAAAGCACAGGCAATCTACGACCCTATGGGAGCGTATGCCGGTGAGGGTACGCAAGAAATGGTTAGTGGAACTGCACCTAAAGGTTTTGCGGGTGGATATGCAAAAGGCGCTGTTTCTATTCCTCTTGGGTTGGCTGGTGAAGTTGAATCCTTAGGACGCGCCGGACTTAGAGCCGCAGGTGCGCCAGTAAGCAAAGAATCTTTTTTGCCAACGGTAGAACGCACTCAAGAATTACTGTTTGGGAAGCCAAAAACAGAAGGTGAAAAATTTGGTAGGGAAATGGGCGCTATTGTCGGCGTTCCATTTGCCGGTGCTGCTTTGCGTGCTGCACCTGGAGTAGCCAAAGCCGGTATTGCTGCCGCAAAAGAATTGCCTTCTGCGGTTAAAGCCGCAGGGGAGACAGCGGGAAAAGTAATAACAACACCAGCAAAAGCAGCAGCAAGAGGGATTTTAGGGGAAACAACGCCAGCAATACAACGTTTATCAAAACTTGGCGAAGATAGAGGATTTAAATATTCTCCTGCCCAATTAAGGTCTGTTGAGCCAATATCTCAACGCGGGGCAACATTTGAGGCCAAATCTAATCAAGAATTAGCTAATAGATTGGTAACTAGGGAAACAGGAGAAGAAGTAAAAAATATAGATCATACGTTTATTGGCGACCGGTTTAAAGACCTTGGAAAAAAATTTGACAATGTATATAAAGGAAAAGTTTTTAACATTGACAAAGACGCTGTAAACGCAATAAACATGATAAACGAATTGGAGACTAAGTTGCCATCTTTTGCGGGGACAACGCCTGTTTATGAAGCAACTCAGAACATAATCAATAATTTTAATAGACTTTCAAAAAGAGAAGGCGCAGCGCCAAATACGTTTGGAATACAAGGCGAATATTTACAAAAATTAAGAAATGCTCTTACCGATAGAGCAAGAAGATCAGGTTCTGGCGACGCTAGAGAAATTTACAATTTGATTGACGTTATAGATTCCTCTATTCAAAGGAATCACAAAGATGTCGCCGCAATATTAGGAAAAATTAGACCTCAATACAGAGCAACGATAATCCTTGAAGATTTATATAAACAAGGCGGGATACGTCAAGGAAATACGAGTTTGCAAAGAATGGGGGACATGTTAAAAAACGACAGAAGTTTTTTTAGAAGGGAACCTTCTGAAATTGATATGTTAGGCCAAATTGGATATGAAACAAAACTAGCGGCACTTTGGGAGCCTTCTGCTTCTAAAGAAATTGGAAGGGTTGTTGAAAATTTGGCGATTCCTAGCAAAACTTCTTTATCAAGCATATTAGGAACAGCGATTCCAGTAGTTCCAGCATTAAGATCAAAAACTGCAAGATCAATCCAAAAATGGGCATCAGAGCAAGCGCCATCAGCGGAGAAAGCTATTCAAAAAGCAAAGGATTAACTATGCCGCTATCTAAAGGATCAAGCAAAAAAACAGTTAGCAAAAACATTCGCAAAATGATGAGAGAAGGCTATCCTCAAAAACAAGCGGTGGCGGCTTCTTTATCCTCTGCAAGAAAATATAAACGCAAGGCTAAGAGATGAGCAAAAGATCAAAAGGCATCAATCCTGACCTTGAGGATTTTATTAACAATTTGATGTCGCAAGTGATGGTTGACCCTCAAGCAACAATAACCGACAAAATGAAGGTTGTTGATCGAGCATTGAAGCTGGAAGCATTAAAACAAAAAGCTGATGAGGATGAGTGGGGCAGTGGCTTTTTTGAAAGCGATGATGATGATGAGAAGTGATAGTATCTAATTTTTAACGAGGCTAAAAAATGGAACCAGTAAAACTATTAAGGCTGGCATTGTCAGTCATTACAGAACGACTCATTATTGTTATTGCTTTATCAATGGCGTGCGGATTGGCTTGTTTTTCTATGTATCAGCCAGCTATTGAGAGGGTTGGAACCTTAGCAATTTTCGTTTGTTTCACTTATTTATTACTGAAGCCTTACAAGGAAAAGGGCATAAAACATGAGCAAGAATCCGAAACCACAGATTGATGAGATAAAAACCATCTGCAAGCATGGCATGGAGCATAAGGTTCCTGTAAGACAGTTTCAGGCGGTTTGGAGCTTTAAAGACAAGCCCAACGATTACATGGGCAGGAAAGAAAGCCCAACAACCGTTAAAGATAAAAAAGTCTACTAAGGAATAGCCATGCCAGATTTCATTCAGATACAACCCAAAGAAGAATTAAACGATCCAGTCGGTAAAATGCGCGTCAGTACGCCTCGCGCATTAACAGATACAGATTTTGAATATGGTTTGCAGCCCACAAAATGGGAATTTGTGAACCTCATCAATAATCGCCCGACTGCTTTTTACAACCCTACATCGCCGCTAACAATTACTGACGTTACCGGCACAGGCACGACAAGGGTGGTAACCGTTCTAACTGCTTCTCCTCCTGCTGTTGGTACTCCTGTTTATATTCAAGAAACAACGGACAACAATGCTAACGGGTGGTATCTGGTGGATACTGTTTCTGCTGGCGTTAACTTCACTTATGTTGCAAAAGGAAACGTTGCTAATGGATCGGTTTATAACTCGTCTAAAACGTATGTGTTTTCTGCAAGTTTTTATACAGGTTCTTTTATTACCGTTTCTGCTTCCGCTGGCGCAGCTTTTACAAACACAGGCACAACGGTAACGGGAACCACAACTTACGCGCATGGTTTGAGCGTAGGTAATCCAATTTATGTTGTTGGAACAACAGCCACAACAAACCCGCCTAATGGATCGTGGGTGGTGGCCACAGTACCTACCGCAAACACTTTCACCTTCACGGTAGTTAATGCGCCTACGGGCACTATTACTGCTGCTGGCGGTGCAACTGCATCTCTTTATGCTCGGCCAAACGGCGCTTCTATTCATCGAGCTTTCGACGGTGGCGTTCAATTTACGGCTGGTGCTGCTGCGCCTGGCTCGCAAATGATCCGGCAAACTCGCCGTTATTTCCGTTACCAATCTGGTAAAGGTGTCCAGTTTTCTACCGGAACGAGCGTAAAGCCTAACGTCAACGTGGACAGCTTAACCGCATCAGGGACGACTGTAACAGCGACTACAAAGTATCCACACAACTTGGTGGCCGGTGTTGGCATATTGGTGTCTGGCGCGACTCAATCTCAATATAACGGCACTTGGACGGTGGCCACGACGCCAACAGATACTACTTTTACTTTTGTCGTAAATAATGCGCCGACTGTTTCACCTGCAACTGGGTTCCCGATATTTTGTAACCCTACATCGTGGAGTGGCGGCACTGTCAGAATTGGTATGTTTGACCAACAAAACGGTGCATTTTTTGAGTATGACGGTCAAACCTTGTATGCGGTAAGAAGGTTCAGCACTTATCAATTATCTGGAACGATTTCAGCAACAAACGGTAGCAATGCTATAACTGGAACAAATACATTTTTTGCCAATCAATTAGTTCCTGGTGATTTTATTGTCATCCGAGGCGGTTCTTATCGCGTGCAATCAATCACAAGCCAGACAGCAATGCTGATTGTTCCTGAATACAAAGGCGCAACAGCGAGTAATATTGTTCCGAGCAAAACCACTGATTTAAGAGTTCCTCAATCATCTTGGAATATTGATAAGTGCGACGGTTCAGGCCCATCGGGTTACAACGTTGACCTTACCAAAATGCAGATGTTTTACATAGACTATTCTTGGTACGGTGCTGGCGCGATTCGTTGGGGTTTTAGAACTAATTTAGGCGATATAAAGTATTGCCACAAACTACAAAACAACAATACAAATTATGAAGCATGGATGAGATCGGGGAATTTGCCTGCTCACTATGAATCAAATACAATTCATCCATACACAACACTTAGCGCGACACTAAACAGCGGTGATACAACTATTTCTGTCATTGACACAAGTAATTTCCCATCATCCGGCACCATTCGTGTTGTTGGCAGCGGCAATACTGGCACGATTGAATACATCACTTACACGGGAAAAACAGCAACAACGTTTACAGGACTGACGCGAGGCGCAACCGGCGGCAGTGCTGCTACAACGTTCACATATAGCGCGACCGCACCACAAGCGGTAGAGCTGGCCTTACCTGCTCCATCTGCGCCAGTATCTCACTGGGGCTGCTCTGTCATTATGGATGGCGGCTTTGATAATGACGCATCCCTGCAATTTAATGCTGGCATGACGTCTACTACTTCGATCTCTTCTGGCACGACAAATGCGCTCTTATCAATTCGTCTGTCTCCATCCGTAGACAGCGGCATCACTGGAACACTTGGCGTTAGAGAGATTCTAAACAGGATGCAGCTTAAATTGACTACGATTGACGCATTATCAACTGGTCAATTTAGGATCAATTTACTTTTGAATCCAACTGTTTCGAGTGGTTCATTTACTGCTGCTGGCGGTTCTTCTTTGTCGCAAATTTGCTTGCATAGCGCAGGCGTAACAACAACCGGCGGCGAAGTCATGCTTGGGTTTTTTACTAATAACGCAGGCGGCTCTACAAACCCCACATTGACAACTTATGACCTGACAGCCATTAGAGATATTGGCAACTCAATTCTTGGCGGTGGTACTAACAACAATGTGCCAACAACACAAAGCAACCTTTATCCTGATGGCCCTGATGTTGTTGTAATCACTGCCACTAATATTGGCAGCGGTTCTGCAAACGTTCAGGTTCGTATTTCTTGGACAGAAGCACAAGCATAAAAGGTGACAAAATGGCGCTTGATCCTGTTACTGCTTTACTCGACATTGGCGGCAAAGTTATTGACAGAATTTGGCCTGACCCTGCTCAGGCCGCAAGTGCCAAGTTTGAGTTATTTAAACTTCAACAGTCCGGCGAACTACAACAGATTGCCGGACAGCTTGAAATCAATAAGATTGAGGCAGCGAGTACCAGCGTATTTGTTAGCGGTTGGCGTCCATTCATCGGATGGGTTTGCGGTACTGCGTGCGCTTGGAACTGGATTGGCCTAAAGATAGCGTTGTTTGCATCTGCTTATTTTGGGCATACACTCGACCTTGCGCCTGCTGACTTGTCTGAAATGATGCCAGTTTTGATGGGTATGCTCGGCATAGGTGGTTTGCGTACTATCGAAAAAATAAATGGTGTGGCCGCAAAATGAGCAAGAAATTCCCAAACTTATCAGTAGGCAGAGGCGAGAAACTGCCTGTAAGCAAAGGCGCAGGTTTGACCGCTAAAGGCAGAGCGAAAGCCAAGAGAGCCGGACATAACCTGCAAGCGCCAACAAAAGACCCTAAAAACCCTCGCCATAAGTCATTTTGTGCCCGCAGTAAAAGCTGGAAAGGCGAAAGAGGAAAGGCGGCAAGGCGTCGGTGGGGTTGCAGATAATTAAGCGCCTTTGTAGGCGCTTTTTTTTATGGCGCTGGAAGTAATCCACCCTCAAACAAATAACTACCCATGTGCCCTAATCTAGCCCATGGCGCAGCCCATACCTTGATGCCGTTTTCTCTCGCTATTTTGCAGAAGGCATAATCCTCCGACAAAAGGCGCTCTGATTGTTTTTCTATGAATACAGGGAAATATTCATAGATACGATCTCGCTTCATCGTTCCTGAAACGTCAATCACATCATTAACGTAGCTATTAACCTTTTCTTCCAGATTTTGGAATACTTCGCGCTTGATAAGCATGAATCCTGTACCACCGTTCCAGATTTCAACAGGTTCATTGATTGGCACTGTAACGCTGCTTGTTTGGTCAGCCAGGTTGACTACAAACGATCCCGTATAGTGTTTTAATTGATCTGCTGGCACGCCGTTTTGTACTGCACGCTCTACCATCGGCCAGTTAATTTCCTTTTTGGGATATATGCCGCAAATGATCTCTTTGTCAGCTTCAACCATTTTCACAATATCGTGCGGGTTGAAATGAATATCTGCATCAATAAACATTAAATGCGTCGCTTCGCTTTTCAAGAATTGCAGGGTTAATGCGTTTCTCGCACGCTGCACGAGAGACTCATTAAACATGGCGCAAAATCTCATGCCAATATCAGCGTCTTTTAATATGCCGACTGTTTGCAGTAGGCTTTGCGTGTAATGTCCGGTGCACTGGCCGCCATACATTGGTGTTGCTATAAAAATGTTTGCTTTCATTTTTCCTTCGCCTCGACTAAGAAATGTCCTCGATCCTCATCACATACTTACCTGATGAGTTCTTACGCCAGCCGTGTACCTCAATTCTGATTCCAGCGTCACGCACAAGGCCTAATGTTTCTGACTCCTGAATCTTTTTGATCCTTGCTGCAACTCCGGCGGCTGTTACTTGTACTGCTAACACTTCATTTTTCTTGATTGCCAAAATATCGCACCACCCCCACAAATCCTGCCTTATCCTCGCGTGCGGGTTCCACTTCTCAACAATCGAGCAATGATAACCTTGCTCACGTAAGTACTGAAGGCTTCGTTGGGTAGGTGTCATCAGTTCAGCTTCATGTCAATTTTCTTGCGAACTGCGTCAGCGTATCCAAACATAATCGGGGGATAGAACTCTCCGATTGTCTGGCTCTCTTTGACAGCCTGGCCGATTTCCGGCATTAGCTGGCCTGCCACGTACAACATGCTGCAAACAATTACGTCCTGCCCATAGCCTTCATACGTTAAATCTTTGCAGTAATCTGATAAGGCATTGGTTATGTCTATAAAGTGCTGCGGAATATCATCTTTCATATCATCCTTGATCGTCAGCTAAGAAATTTATATTCGGAGTTTCCTTCCTTAGAGAATAATATTCAACTTGAACTTTTGCACTGTTTATCATTTTCCCCGCAAGGTTTGCCAACTCTGCTGCATCTTTCGCTTGTATCTCCCCATTTTTTAATTGATCGAAAATAGCAGACAACTCACTACGTAACTCTCTTACGTTTCTCATTGCAAAGCCTTTCTATCATCAACTGCAAACGCTTAACCTCGATCAACTCTTGAGGGTATTCTGCTTTTGCAATGCTGTTATTGTGTTGTGACAAAATCTTTTTAATATAAGAATCTGTCATCCATTCTCTATACCTCGCCTGCTTATTTCTATGCGCCAGCTTTAACTTTTCTTTGTTTGCAGCCTCCCATTGTTTTAGCCGTTCTCTGCCGATTCTTTGGTAGCGATCCCGCCTGTATTTAAGATGCCAATCTTTAATTCCGTTTTTGTTTTCAGCATAAGCATTGCGCCTTGCCTGGTTCACTGAATCCTTGTTTTTCGCGTGCTGTTCCCTCCTTTTCTTTAAATGACACTCGATGCAATAGTTCATTTGTGAGCCGTCAGGATGTTTCCTGTATCCCGTCAACGGCTTACTTATGCTGCATTTTGTGCATGTTTTAGAATGGAACGTCATCGTCATAACTTGTAACCTTGCCGTTCTTCATGTAGCCACGGTGAACCTCTTTGGGCGCATTTGCATACGCTTCTTCCTCCATTTTCTTTTTCTTGGAATAGTTATCTTCCTTTAACGATAACAGCGTAGTTCCTTGGCTTGTAGGATGTTGCCACGCCGCCACGCGCAGTTTCTCTCCTGCTTTGTAATCGCACTCCAAAACAATAAAACCTTTAAAGTCAGGCGCTTTAGGTGACTTCCTTGTTTCCTGTGGTTCCCAATACATAACGCCCGATCCTGCTCTTTCTATGTGCTTTGTCATTTTGCTCTCTCCTTGATTGTTGAATTGAATTTACTGTTTAGCTCTATCGTTTCATACCCATACCCATTCCCATACCCATACCAATTCCCATACCCATTCCCATACCCATACCCATACCCATACCCATACCCATACCCATACCCATTCCCATACCAATTCCCATACCCATACCCATACCCATACCCATACCAATACCCATACCCATACCCATACCCATTCCCAACAGGTAACAATTTATTCATTCTTTTCTCCCGATATTAAATAGGGGCTTTCGCCCCTAGTTTTACAATCCCCAATCTGCATCAACTGGCACACAGAAAATCTCGGATGCTTCCGGCAGGTCAAGATCAGCGATAGATTTCAGGTTTGCTTTTTTGTCTTTCGGGTCGGCGATCACGCCGTTAAATCCAATAGATTCCCACGAGAAAACCCACACAACGCGGGAAAGATAGATTCGACCGTGCTTTCGATCGATGTCACCTGCGAAAATCCAGCCACGATCCACAACGACAACGGCACGATTACCTGATGGTTTTGGTTGTGCGGCCAGATCAGCACGCACATATTCAATGTTATTGATTACGATTTTGTCGGTTACGATGGTCATTTTTTTATCCTCTCAAATGTTTTAATGTCAATTCTTAATAATTTCAAACCATGCAGCCTTATGTTTCTGTTTTCAGACGCAAATATTAGATTTCCATCTCTATTGCGTCGTTTTCTTCGTTTCCCTCCGTAACGATTGTTTCTAGTTCTTTCGGGTTCCTTTTCAATGTGATTGATAATTCTCCGCTTAGATTGATGATTTCAGTCCTGAACTTCGTGGTATCTATGGCTTTGAAAGTGTCTATAAAATCAATATTGCGTTCCCACATCGAGTTAATCTTTTCGCTTTTCTCTGCCGCGTCCAATTTCTTGCTGCCGACCACTTTAGTTATCAGCGCTAGATAACCTTCCCGCCAATCTGCCTGTGTTTGGTAATGCGCGTAAGGTGTTTCTGAGTTCGGCAAATAGAGTGCATACTCTCCCAAATCATCCTCGGGAATCTCAAATGCCGGTTTCTTTACTGTTTCTGCCTGCCCCATATCCTTTTCCACGCGCTCAGGTTTAACGTCAAAATCCTGCACTTCTTCTGGCGTGTAAATACCGCACACGCATCCAGGGTAAACAGTCCTGATTCCCTCTGATATGCATCTGGCACGCATCATCGCCCTCGGAAAATTCTTCCAGTTATCCTTGTGGGCAAAACCGATCTTTCGGGCCATATCCATATCCCACTTGATTTCCACGCTCCCGCCCTGTGGGTGAGAGAAAACACCGACAACGGACTCATCTGTATATGTTTTCCACTCCACTCGTCCGCCTGCTGATTGAAACCTGGCCATCATTGCATCAGCTTTCAATGCTGGACGCCCTTGGATCACGTGATAATCGCGTGCGGCAATCGCCGGATGCATCCCTTCAGCTTGAGCAATCAACATAAGCGCCAACGCCTGATCTGCTGTTTTGACGCCAAATAAACCACTTTTTGCCACGGCTACGGCCATGGTTTGAACCTGCTCCACTGGAATTAAATTAGACATATTTCCCTCACTTGATTAAAAAACGACGCGACCCATCAACTTCACGCATGAATTGTTTATAAATATCAGGCATGGCTTCTTGGAATAACTTGGAATCAAATTTTTGACTGCTTTTAGCGTTTTTCCATGTGGCCAGAACCTCGCCTGATACTGACTGCAAAACATTCGCTTTTTGCATTGCATCCATTACAATAAGAGAGAGCCTTTCTTCTTCTTTCTCTAATTCTGCAATCTTCTTTTTAGTGGCTTTCAGGTATTCGCAGGCAAGCTCGATGGATTTATTGGCCGTTACAGTCGAATCCTCACCGCGCGGGAACGTCATACGCATTTGTTCCGTATCTTCAGGATGAAAAGGATTTTTAGAGACAACATAAGACCAATACTCTGCCATCTGCTTAATCAGATCATCCTTGCTTATTTCGTCAATATTGAATTCTTGCAAATAGAACTCTTGGCCACCAAACAAAACGGCAAGGTAAATAGTATCGACGCCATACACTGCTGATTCGTGGATAAGCTGCGCCATATCAGATGCCGGTATGATTCCATCCTCAAATTTATTGCGCACCTTCATCGAGTAATTCTTGGCTTCCACGAGAATCGTTTTATCGTTTTGCACGCCCACAAAATCAAAGTGCGACCGCAGCCAATCATGCTTTTTATGCGTTAACGATTCCTCAACCTTGTGAAGTTCTACCCCTAGTCTTTCCTGAGCAAGCCTGCCAATAACGGGTTCCATAACATGGCCCATTCTCACGGCTTCTATGTGTGAAATATCTTTAACAGGCAAAATTCCAATCTTTTGAAGAATTACTTCATTCGCTTTGCCATTAGCCGCCTTGCGAGAATCACCAGACCACCATGCAGAATTGCGCACCTCTGGTGCAAAGTCGTTAGAAAGCGCAGCCATCGTCATGCTCCTTTTTTTCTGTAATTTTTTGAAGAAATAAATCGCCTTCAATCCCGCAAATGCCTCTGTTCCTGACAATGGAACACAATCCTGCTATGGGTTTTCCGTCGATAAGTGAGAGTTTTACTACTTGAGGCTGGTAGCAGTACGCATCATCCTGTACGTATTGCATCTTTTTGTGGTGGGCGCAGTTAATGCAGAGTTTCATAGTCACGGACTCCTCTAAAGTTTTCTTTAATTGCCAGCGTTGCACTGACAACTAGATATTACACTAAAAATCTAAAATTATAAATATTTAAAAATTATAAGATTCTAAAAGATTATAAATAATAAAAATAAAACAGATAAATAAATAAACTGAAGCATACATAACAAACCCATGAGAACTAACATTCGAAGTGTACTAACATAACATGCTGGATGGTGAGCAAAAACCTAGCCATCCTCATCAAGAATGATTAGGTTCCTTCTTATGCTGGACGGAGCCGCACATAACCCGACAGTCTTTCGCTTATAGGCACTATCTTCGCCACCTATCCCGTTATCTCAAAGCTGCCCCACAGTAACGGTCTCCCCCACTCCCTGCCGTTGGTTTCCCCGACAGAGTGGGCGGTTAATTCAGAAGGACAAAAAAAAAGATGTTTACAACTGCGATCCATCTGGAAGAATCCGACAAGCGGATAAGGATCGCATGTGTAAACACCTTTTAATTTGCTGATCTCCCAGAATCAACGAAGATCAGCATATCAGACAAAATTTACTAAATCAAATGGTTTATAAACAAAAACAAGAAAGTGCCGAAAAAAACAGAGAAGAAAAACAATATAGACCGAACCATAATGTTTACTCTTTCTCTTTCTTCGCTTTGCTGTTGTATCAATAGCAGCTGAATAAAATCCTCATCCGTCATTTTGCAAACCTTTCCTTTTCTTGACGATCCATCTCACGCAATAAAGGTTTTATTGATGTTATGGTCTTTGCGCTGCACCACTCCGCGCAAAATCCCTTCTCAGGCACGTAAGAAACGCTGTAAACGCGCCCAGTGGCGTTTTCCTTGCTTAGGTGGATGATTGCATCATCCTTGCCAGAAAACGTCTGTAAAACGGTTTTAACACCGCCACAGATCCAGTCGTAATCGAGTACGTCGTCCAGAGCCTTTTTTAATGCTTTGTCCATTTTCTCACCCTACTTAAAAAGTACGTCGAAAAAAGCCAACAAAAATGTTGCAAGCAAACCACCCACTAAAAAACAAATAAACAGACTGACGAGAATATGGTCTCCGTTGTCCTCTTTTTTCATTTTGTGTCCCCCTGTGGTTTTTGCGCGTGTAGGTGCGTGCCAGGTTCCCAATGCCAACAACCCGATTCCGTTACGTGGCGAATTTGACCTATGGATGTCCTGTAACAGTCTTGAATTACATAACTTTTGCCGTTCGGGAAATAAACAGTGTCGTTAACTCTGAATTTTTCTACAAGCCTTGTTCCCTGTGTCGATTTTTTACCCATAACATACCTTCCAGACTGTTAAAGTACGGAGCGCGTTGTCCCCGTGGTGAATTTAAAAATAAATTCCAGTTACATTTCCCACGATACTATTAAACTCATCGCAAAATTCTTTAAATTTTTCTTTGTTGTAGATTGTCTGCAAAATGCATCTTTGCTGAATTACCCATTGATGCAATTCATCCCTTCCTTCGTCACGGAAAACCTCGAAGGCATAGTCTATTAGTTTCGATTCGTATTCTTTCATAGTCACGGACTCCCTAAATAGCCCCTTTCGGGGCTGTTGATTAGATTGTAATAGATGGCAAAACCTTAGATGCTTCTACGTTTTCGGTTCGCATAGGCATAACCCACACACACGTTTTGCCGTCGTAGTCAAGAACCGCAAACCCGCACCCTGACTCTTGTCCGGGCATGATGAAAGTGGTTTCCTTACTTCCTTTAATGATCTTGCCGGCTTTGTCTATCATCGCCACATAATCAGGGTCATAGAATGTATGGTTTTCAAGGTTTGTTTCATGCTTTGCTACCCTGCGCCAATCGGGAAAAATGCCCTCTTGTTCGTTTGTGAGCATGGATGAGCCTGAAGGATCGACAATTTCTATTTTGCGTAATTCGCCGGAGTATTTCCCGAATTTGTCGCCAAGATGAATCGTGAGTGTGCCTTTTTTCTTTTTTGCTATTTGCTCGGCAGTAGCATTAGAAATGATGATCTGACAATCCGGCCGTGGTATATCGTCGATTTGATGCACGCATAATACATGGCCATTTGTGGCCACCAAGTAGGCGCCTTTCTCGCATGTTTCAACCATCACGCCGTTTAGATAATAGAGAATATCTTTTTTTGCAGAGAAAAGGCTGACTGCGGAAAATGTTGAAGCTTCGATGTTTAGGGAAATTGCTTGCATAGTCACTGACTCCTTTTTAGTTGCTCTTATTCGTCATTCATGGTTTCGATGTCGAATCCATCAGCCGTGATGGTGACCACTTCGGTGTGGCCGGAGACACTATCCCAGCTCTTTATCTCGAAGCACATACCATTGCCGTTGTCGAATGATTCTTCGGCTTCTGCAGCCCATGCGTGCAGCATGGATTCAGTGAAGTGTTCTTGGCCGAGCTTGTGGAACTGCCCCAAAGAGGATGAAATTTGGTTCAGGCCGTTGTTGTTGATGCGAGCGTTGATGTTTAGGGAAGTTGATTGCATAGTCACTGACTCCTATTTGGTTGCTGATTATAATTAATCAGTGACTAAATAATAGCAATTAGGATTTTAGTTGTCAATGCTTTTTTAGAATTTATTTTATTTAGTTTGTTGTTTTTGTTGTTGCGCGATCTAGTTCTAATGCTCCGCCTCTAGTAACTAAATCTAGTATATATATTATATATAGGTAGTCTGTTAAGTAGTTTTGTTTGTTATTAGAGAGAAGCAATGTATTGTGAGAGAGAGACTGGGCTGGAAGTCATCAACCATCACACTCCCATAACAATTTTGATTGCTATTTTCTATCAATTACACGCCATTTAGGGGCACACATCGTAACATCTTTTGCCCTATTTGAGCTTTACACTCGCTTAGAATTGCGTTGGAAATGGGCTTGATGTCGGGTGTCGATGATCGGAAATGTCGCGGAAGATGGCGCATGGATGGGCGATGGGGGGCGTCTTGGGCGTGACCCCCACACTCCTCCCCCCAAAAAAATTTCTAGTTTTTGTGCTATATTGTGAGCATCACTCCCTCCCGTGATAAACCTGTTACCGGCTTTTGTTGGTAGCAGGTTTTTTTTTACCTTTTATTATCCTTAAAATAATATATAATTCTAAAACCTATATTGTTATAGGTTTATTATTACTAATAATCTAAGGATTAAAATATGTCTGAATATGTAATTGAGAAAGATGTGCCTGTACCTGCTCACGATGAGTCAAAGACTAAATACAGCAAGATGCCGCATAGGCACATGCAGGTAGGTGATTCTTTCTTGGCTGCGCTGGATAGGAAGAACAGTTTGAGCAATGCCAACAGCAGATACAAAAAGACACTAGGCTATGTATTCCGTACAGAAGAAGAAAATGGGATGCTGAGAACTTGGCGCGTAAAGTAGTTGTTTAATTAAGAGGGAGTGATGATGATAAATACATATCAGGATTTGGAACTCAAGATCATCAGGTGGGCTGAGGATAGGAAGATCATCCCTAATGCAAAACCTGTGAGTCAGTTGTTGAAGGCTGTGTCTGAGATGGGTGAGTTGGCTGATGCTGAGAATAAGGGGGATATGGCCGCGATTAGGGATGCGGTAGGGGATGTGCTGGTGTGTCTTATCAATTACTGCGCGTTGCGTGATATTGGGGTTACGGAGTGCCTTTCTCTTGCATACGATGAGATTAAGGACAGGAAGGGCACGTTGTTGCCTTCTGGTGTTTTTGTAAAAGAATGAGATGAATAAGGCGTGGAGGAATGTTGAGGAACATTTGTTCCTCACGAGGGCTAATCTTAAGAATGAGTTAACACGCGCTTCTAGGTGCAATAACAATGAAGAAAAAAAGAAACTGGTTGAAGATTGGAGGCGCAAGTATTCTGAGGTTTTCTTTTGTGAGTTACTTCGTTGCGCTCGTGATAAAAGGGTTATGTACTCTATTGCGAACTGGGATTTAGGCCAGCCGCCTTTCACGGATTAGTTATGTCTAAATTCAATTTAAAACACTTTTATCATTTCTGCTCACAGTTGAGGATTGAGACAAAAGAGCAGGGGTTGCGCAAGATGGATGAACTCTTGGGGACTCAGACTTATGTGATGGATGAGATTGCTAAGGGTTTGAAGGATGACAAACATTTCTTTGTGATCCTGAAAGGCCGCCAGTTGGGTATAACGACGATTAGCCTTGCGTTAGACCTTTACTGGCAGTTTACCCATCCGGGGTGGCAGGGAACGCTTGTGAGCGATTCTGAGGAGAATAGGGATATGTTCCGTTCTACTCTTGACATGTATATGCAGGGGTTGGCGAAACAATACAAGATTCCTCTTGTTGCTCATAACAGAAATCAGATGGTGCTGAAGAACCGTAGCCGGTTGTTTTATCAGGTGGCGGGGAATAAGGCTCGGTTGGGGCAGGGTAAGGCGATTACTTATTTGCATGGTACTGAGGCTGCGTCTTGGCAGAATGAGGAGGGCTTGGCTTCGCTGATCGCTTCTCTGGCTGAAAACAATCCTGAGCGTCTTTATATCTTTGAGAGTACGGCTCGAGGGTTTAACAGTTTCCACGAGATGTACACCACTGCAAAACGCTCTAAAAGTCAGGTTGCTATCTTTTGTGGCTGGTGGAGAAATCAATTCTATTCTGCTGATCCTGATGGACAGATTTATAAGGTGTATTGGGATGGCCGGTTGACGCCGGAGGAAAAGGATTGGGTTAAAGATATAAAGAAGTTGTACAACGTCACGATCAATTCAAGACAGATGGCGTGGTGGCGCTGGAAAATGCACGAGGGTATCAAGGATGAGGATTTGATGTATCAAGAGTTTCCGCCCACGGAGGATTACGCCTTTGTGATGACGGGGACTTCTTTCTTTTCCAATGCCAGATGTACAGACGCAGCCAAAGAAAGTAAGCGTCATTTGCCCGCGACTTATCGTTATGCTTTTGGTCAGTTGTTTCAGGACACGGAAGTATTGAAAAGCACAGAGAGACTGGCCACGCTCAAGATATGGGAGGAGCCGGTTAATAATGGTCATTATGTGATTGGTGCTGACCCGGCTTATGGTAGTAGCGATTGGGCTGATCGCTTCTGCATACAGGTTTACCGTTGTTATGCCGATGGTTTGGATCAAGTGGCCGAGTTTGCGACTTCTGATCTGAATACCTATCAGTTCGCGTGGGTGATCGCTCACCTTGCGGGGGCGTACAAAAACGCTATTCTGAACCTTGAGATTAACGGGCCCGGGCAGGCCGTATATAACGAACTGACAAACCTTAGAAGGATGGCTTCTGCGATGGAGGGGGCTTCAGGGCGTGGGTTGATGGATGTGCTAGGCAGTATGCAGAACTACATTTGGAGGCGCAACGACAGCCTTTCTGGGCCTTCTAATAGCAAGGGCTGGATGACGACACAAAGCACGAAGGAACGCATGATGTCGTACATGAAAGACTTTTTTGAGCGTCAGATGATGAATATTTATTCTATGGATTGTCTGGACGAGATGAAAACCATCGTGCGGGATGGCGGCAGTATTCTTGCGCCTGGCAGAAACAAGGATGATCGCGTAATTGCTTCTGCGCTGGCTGTGGTTGCGTTTGCAGAGCAGTTACAACCGCGACTTATCATGTCGCGCGAAACAAGGGCAGTCAGTAAGGCAAACGAGGACAAGACGCCAGAGGAAATATCTATTGGTAGGAATGTTAGTGATTACTTAAAGAGGGTGGGGCTATATGGATCATAAGAAGCTGGAGAAGTACACGCGGCTGGCGCTGGATACTGTTTATTCAGAACCGGAGTTAAACAACTATCACACGCAGTTAATACCTAGGATTGTCGAACAATACTTTCCTGCTGAACTTAGGAAGGATGCGGAAATTCTGGATATTGGGTGCGGTCAGGGGACTTTCTTGGATGTTATCCGTGATAAAGGCTATCTTGCTTCTGTGGGCGTTACATTATCGCCGGACGATTATGAGGCGTGCATTTCCAAGAAACATAAGGCTGTTTTGTCGGATATGTGGGATTTGCCTGTTCAAGATAACTCTATTGATTACATTTGGTGCCGCCATGCTATTGAGCATTCCCCTTATCCTCTTTTTGCTCTTTATGATTTTAATCGTGTTTTGATTGACGGAGGCGCGGCCTTTATTGAAGTACCCGCGCCAGACTGCCCGAGGGGGCACGAATACAACCCTAACCATTATTCCGTGTTGGGTTTAAATATGTGGGTGTCTCTTTTTAGGAAAACTGGATTCCAAGTAACAAAGAGTGATGTGTTTGAGATAGAGTTAATAATTGAAGATAAAAAAGTAAAAGATAAAAGTTTTATTTTTGAGATCGTCAAACATGAAACCGTTGCATAACAACATTTTATCTAAAGAAGATTTGTTTAAAGAAATTACGAGGCTAATCAATGACAAAGATCGAGGTATCAGCGTAAAGAACTTTGCGGAGGTGTGTGGACTTGATAAAACAACACTGATGAAAGTGTTTATTTACAAGACCAGGCCTTTTAGTGAGTTTGTCCAGATTCGCGTGAATAGAGGTTACTCAGAGTGGAAAAAGGGAAATATCAGGGTAATGCAGCGCAGAGATGCGTCTACTTTTCCTGAATACCGAAAAACGCCGAGAGTTCCGCTAATGCCGCGTATTGCGGTGACGTTTAAAGATGGTAAGCCAGTGTTAAAAATAGGGATGGCAAATCGTCACGATTACAGCGAAGCAACGATTGATGAAATATTGAAAGGGTAATTTATGTCAGTTCTACACGATTATTATTGTTCTGTTCATGGTATTTTTGAGGCATGGGAGGCAAAATGCCCCATGAAAAATTGTGCGGGTGAATTGTCGATGGTGTTTTTGCAGCCGGTAGGTTTGAAGTCTGACAAAACAAAAATGGCAGACACACAGCTTGCTGGCCTTGCGGCTGATTTTGGGATGACCGATATTAAGTCCGTCAGGGAAGGTGAACACCAGGCTGGATACTTAACCCGCAACAATACAACACCAGAACCAGAAACAAAAGAACCGCGTCCAGGCGATGCCGCAATATGGGGACAGCAAGG
>Ga0214923_10001432_pt1 | contig 33882 bp, 31 predicted proteins | sample LL1510_MetaG_FD_177993 | JGI IMG/M metagenome (GOLD analysis project Ga0214923, IMG submission 177993) | Freshwater microbial communities from Lake Lanier, Atlanta, Georgia, United States - LL-1510 | ecosystem: Environmental > Aquatic > Freshwater > Lake | place: USA: Georgia | collected...
AACAAAATATATTCGCTACGATGTTGGCCCCGAGGAATATCAAGGAATAGAATTATTCCAGTCGTTTCTTAAGAAATATACTTTATAAGCTTTGCTATCTCCGAAGAATCCTGCGCAAAAAATCCTAAAATTTATTTAAGCAAAGGTATAATATTTATAGTTTATTCAATTGCGAAGGGCACGCCATAAGCGTGATCTTTTTCCTTAGCCTGGATATTTCATACTGATCTACTACGGAGACCAAGAAGGCATATGGTTGCTTGCGTTTTCAAAAAGAGAATGATGTTGGTGATCGTTTTTTAAGAATTACGTAATTTAAAAAATCAATGCCTGAAATTCGGCGATGCTGTTTTTTAAATTTGCTAGATTGTGTTCCTGCTCATCTTACAATCTAACTTTTAAATACTGATGCTCACCGAGAAAATCCAACGAGAATATTACCAAGCCCTCCTCAAAAAAAACAAAGATTACGATGGAATCTTTTATGTTGGAGTGACAACAACCGGAGTTTTTTGTCGTCCCACGTGTCCTGCACGAAAGCCTAAGCTTGCACATTGTGAGTTTTTTAAAACAGCTCAAGAAGCATTACTCGCTTCATTTCGACCATGTTTGCGGTGTCGACCGCTTTCGCATCCGGATCATGTTTCTGATTTAGTTAAAAAATTAGTGGAGGCTGTAGAGGCTGATCCTGAAAGGCGCTGGAAGGATAGGGATTTTGCAGCGCTCTCAATGGATCCTTCAACGGCACGGCGCCAATTTAAAAAACGATTTGGAATGACCTTTGTTGCCTACGCACGTGCACGACGCATGGGACTTGCGATGAAAGAAATCAGGAGAGGGGCACCCATTATTCAAGCACAACTCTGCGCTGGTTATGAATCGGCAAGCGGCTTTCGGGATGCTTTTTCAAAAATCATGGGAGCTGCACCAACCAATCACGCACAACAGCATCTTCTTCTCAAAGCGACCTGGTTGGACTCGCCTCTCGGGCCGATGCTCGCTATTGCCGATGAAAAAAAACTCCATCTTTTGGAATTCGTAGAACGACGAGGACTTGAACGAGAAATCGAACGCCTGCGTTTGCGCCTCAAAGCAGCCATTGTTCCTGGCATGACGGAGGTGCTTCGTTCTATCGAACAAGAACTGAAGGCTTACTTTGAAGGTTCGTTAAAAAAATTTACGACCCCACTTTTTTTGCTCGGATCTTCTTTTCAACAAAGAGTTTGGAAGGAACTTTTAAAAATTCCCTATGGCACTACCAGGAGCTACGCGTCTCAAGCAGCCTCAATGGGCGAGCCCAAAGCCATCCGCGCTGTCGCCAATGCCAATGGAGCCAATCAACTTGCTATTGTGATCCCTTGTCATCGCATCATCAATACCAACGGGGCGCTCGGCGGTTATGGTGGCGGGATTGCCCGTAAAGAATGGTTATTGAAGCATGAAGCAAAATATAAAAAATAGCCATGCTTCTTCCCACGGACCCACGCATTGCGGCGATTCCTATTCATGAAAATCATGAGCCTTTTGTTGACGTACGAAAGGAGGGAAGAATTGTCATCGGTCCTTCACCTGAGATTCCCAATAACACCGATTACTATTATCTTCGCAAAAAGGTCTATGAAAAGTTAGTCGAGGCTCAGAGCCTCTTGCCACAAGGGTTGCGCTTTTGTCTCTACGAAGGATATCGAAGTCTGCAATTACAACAGCGTCTCTTTGAGGATCGTTTTACGATCATTAAAAAGCTTCATCCAGAGTGGTCTTACGAACAACAATTTTTAGAAACACATCAAATGGTTGCTCCAACGATCAGTTTAGATGGCTCTCAGAATATTCCTTCCCATGTGACCGGTGGGGCCATTGATGTTTACTTGATTGATGATGATGGAAACACAGTTGATATGGGGATTCACCCTAAGGATTGGTTGCTTGATCATGACGGATCACTCTCTTTTCCAGATTCAAAAAAAATTTCTAAGGCAGCTAAAAACCATCGAGCCATCATGAGCCATGCACTCGAGCACGTTGGCTTTGCAAATCTTGCGACCGAGTATTGGCATTGGTCGTATGGCGATCGCTACTGGGCTTGTGCTCTGGGGAAGAAGAGTGCGTGTTATGGGGTTAAGCATGAGTATCAATTATTCTTGATTCTAGTGGGATATCCCACTAACTTAGCGCCATGAGTCCACTAGTAATTCATCAAAAGAAAGCAACAATAAATCATGACGTGATCAATCAGTATGATGTTACTGCTGATGTCAAAAACCGCATTAGTCTTCGAGGTGCTTCCTCAAAATATTTTCACGTCAAAGCATTTTCTAATGGCTGTTATGTTTTAGAGCCACGCATCTTGACAAAGCCACCAGGTCTTTCTGATCGCTCTCTCAAGATGATTGACCAATCTGTTGCTCATCTGTTGAAAGGGAAATCTTCTCCTTCGATCGATTTGTCACCCTTTCTGTAGTGTTTCATGGCTTTCAATATCCGCATGGGGCTTCCTGAAATGGATCTTCTTTGGAAAGACCTTTCTCATCGAAAACAGAAAAATTTATTGGATAAAAATGGAGAAAGATTTTTTAAAAAGCTTATTAAACCTAAAAACGTGAATGGAAGTAGCAAATCTAACGCAATATACTCGGCCTTAACTTGCTTTTTCAAATCGGAGTGCGCACCATCCAGGTGCGCTACACGCTTTTAAAAAACAACCTGAGACCAAGTCTTTACGCCATATTTCCCATTTTCATTCACGTTTTTAGGATTATGTGTTACCAATACCAACGGTGCTCTCGGCGGTGATGGTGGGGGGGGATTGTCCGCAAAGAGTGATTTTTTATTACAGATGATGATCTTCGAAAAATTGATCCAGATGTGGCTGATAATTTTTGATGGCATGGCCAAGTCTTTTAAAAGGGATTCAACTTATTCTCCCAATTGACAACTGATACTAAACTGATACTATTTAACGCATGCCTAGAAAGGTTCGTCAACTCATTGTAGATCTGAAAAAGGCTGGTTTTGTGAATCGTGGAGGCAAGGGAAGTCATCGAAATTTTACCCACTCCTGCGGTGTGACAGTGACTCTTTCAGGCAAAGAGGGAGATGATGCACTTCGTTATCAAGAAAAGAACGTCAAACAAGCTCTTAGGAAGGTAAGCAAATGAAAAAAATTACTGCTAAAGATTATTTGAAAGTCATTGAATGGAGCGATGAAGACAATTGTTTTATCGGCAGCGCACCACCACTGATTGGTCCATGTTGTCATGGTAAGACAGAGGCTGAAGTGATGAGGCAGCTTGTTACTATCGTCCAGGAATGGATTGATATCTACCATCAAGATGGGAAGCCTCTTCCTCATCCCAAAAGCGGAAAGTACAGTGGTAAATTTATGCTAAGAACAGGGGAAGAACTTCACCAGTTCTTAGCCATATCTGCACTACAAGCGGGGGAGAGTCTCAATAATTTTATCGTTAAGCGCTTGAAGCAAAGCGCTTGAAGCATTCAACAGCGAGATGCTCCCTCTTTGTTTTAAAACTACTCATGAAAACCATTGGACTCTTAGGTGGGACGGGATGGTCTTCGACGATTAGGCGTACTTATCCAACACATCTAGTACATGATGCCGATGATTTTTAAAATTCCAGTCTACTACAAAAAGTTCTGACTTATGCAAAGCCTGACACAGTTTAACTCGACCAAAAGCATTCAGTAAAAAAAGGCTTCAGAAAGAACAACCTCACAGGTATGTCATGGAGTTTCGATGATGCTAGCACGAATATTTCACACTAAATCTATTACGGCTTCTGGAAAGCTCTATGGCTACTGCGTTAGCTGCAAATTGCTCCTCGGGCAACACCAGTGCTCGGGAGAGCCTGGGGTAGACTGCCGTAACCGTTAGGTTAGGGGCAGCCCGTAAGGGCGAGCCAAGCAGGTGCGAGCGAATCAATATGGACACATACAGCCAGGCGTCACAATCCTTCACCCGTCTTGTACTAACAAGCTTTGCACAACGCCTCATTACGATTCAGTATGAAATATGGGCTAGAGAGGAGATTTTTAAAACACTCAATCATTGAGTAAATTTACTCAGTCATTGAGTAAATTATTTTTTGAATCAAAAATCATTGATTATGAAATAATTTTCAATATATTAATTAAATGAAAATCAAAAGAAATGTCGTTGAAAACATCCTTGATTTAATAAAAAAAGCCCCTTTTCTATTACAAATTATCATAGGTCCCAGGCAGGTTGGTAAGACAACTGCGGTTGCTCAAGTTGTGGAATCATTGGGGTGGCCAACAGTAGTAGCAACTGCTGACGCTCCTCGCCCTCCAGATGCGGCTTGGATTGAAGAAAAATGGAATCACGCAAAGGAAGAAGAAAAAAAAAGTAGAGGACCGATTCTTTTGGTGCTAGATGAAATTCAAAAAGTGGAAGGATGGAGTGAGGTAGTCAAACGTCTCTGGGATGAAGAGAAGGCTAGTGGTGGAAAATTAAGAGTGATTCTTTTGGGATCTTCCTCATTGCTGATGCAAAAAGGAATGACGGAAAGTTTGGCTGGTCGATTTTATTTACATCGATGTATGCATTGGACTTTTGAAGAATGTCATCATGCGTTTGGATGGGATCTGAATAAATGGTTTTTTTTCGGTGGATATCCAGGTCCTGCAACATTGATTCATGACGAAAAAATATGGAAAAATTATATTAATGATTCTTTGATAGAAACAGTTCTAGCACGTGATGTGATGCAGCTGCAGACTGTCTCAAAGCCTATTTTATTGCGTAATCTTTTTGGCTTTGCCACAGCATTTCCTGCACAGATTTTTTCTTACAACAAAATGTTAGGGCAGCTTACTGATGCAGGGAATACAACGACCTTAGCGACTTATTTGAAATTGCTTGAAACAGCCTTTTTGGTTTCAGGATTAGAAAAATTTTCACGTGGTAAAGTACGTCAACGTGGAAGTAGTCCCAAACTTATTCTTTGGAATAATGCATTAGTCAATGCTTTTGATCAGCATTCTTATGAGCAAATGCAGCAGGATCCTATCTGGCGAGGACGTCTTATTGAAAATGCCGTTGGTGCTTCTTTTTTGAATTCGTTGACGACTTCGAATCAATCGTTAACCTACTGGCGTGATGGGAATGACGAAGTCGATTTTGTGTTAACAATCGGTCAACAAATTTGGGCCATCGAAGTGAAGAGTGGTCTTCCTAGAAAAATCTCAGGCCTTACCGCCTTTAAAAAAGCCTATCCCAAGGCCAAGTCGTTCTTAATTGGAAGTCACGGAGTTCCGTTGGAAGAGTTTTTTTTGAAACCAGCGCTCAGTTGGTTTCTATAAAACTATTTCAACGCTTGTTCCAAATCATTTCTTAAATCTTCCAAATCTTCAATGCCCACCGATAAACGGACAAAACCATCACTAATGCCAAGCTGTTCTCGTTGTTCTTTTGGTAGAGCTAAGTGGGTCATGAGTGCTGGATGTTCGATAAGGCTTTCAACACCTCCTAAGCTTTCAGCCAAGGTGAAGAGCTCAGTCCGTTTTAAAAAATTCTTTGTTTCCTCAAGACTGTATTTTAACTCAAGGGAAATCATTCCTCCAAAACCACTCATTTGTTCGCACGCAAGTGCATGCTGTGGGTGACTTTTTAAGCCAGGATAAAAAACACGTGCAACTCTTGGATGCTCTTCCAGCCAGTGAGAGAGTTCTATGGCATTGTGATGATGGCGTTCCATGCGGATTGCGAGTGTTTTGAGCCCACGCAGTGCCATAAAGCTATCAAAGGCACCGGCAATCCCACCGGCACTATTTTGTAAGAAGTGGAGCTTTTCTCCGAGTTCTCGACTAGAGACCACGGCAACGCCACTCACAATATCAGAGTGTCCATTGATATATTTGGTGGCAGAGTGGACAACAATATCAAATCCATGCTCAAGAGGGCGCTGAGTCATCGGGGTAGCAAAGGTATTATCAGCTACGGATAGAAGGTGATGTTTTTTAGAGAGAGCGGCGATTTTTTTTAAATCAGCGAGTTTTAACATCGGGTTTGTTGGCGTCTCAACCCAAATCATTTTGGTATTAGGTTGTATTGCTTTCTCAATGTTTTCTACACTGGTAAAATCAGTAAAGGTAATTTGTAGTCCTGAAGAGCGTTTGCGCACTCGTTCTAATAATCGATAAGTACCACCATAGAGATCATCGCTAGCAATGACATGATCTCCCGGTTCTAGCATTTCTAAGACAGTTGCGATTGCGGCCATGCCTGAAGCAAAGGCAAAGCCACGTGTGCCACTTTCAAGATTTGCCATGCATTCTTCATAAGCGTGCCGCGTTGGATTTCCTGTGCGTGAATATTCATAGCCTGTGTGCTTGCCGGGACTTTCTTGAGCATAGGTCGAGCTTAGAAAAATAGGGGTCATCACAGCACCTGTTATGGGTTCTGCTTTTTGTCCCGCATGAATCACTCGGGTATTAAGATGGTGCTCTTGAGTCATATTAATCGATAAATCCATGTTGCTTCATCCAAGCGTCATTGGGAAATTTTGTGAGATAATTACGAATACTATCAGCGAGAATCACGACGCATTTCTCTCCTTTTTTTAAGCGTTTCGCTGCTTTAAGAGCAGCCCAGGTTGTCGCTCCACATGATCCTCCAACCAGCATTCCTTCTTCAGCAATAAGGCGTCGAGCCATTACAAAGGATTCTTTGTCAGCGGTCTTGATGTATTCATCCACCAATGAATTATCAAGTACTTTAGGAAAAAAATCATACCCGATGCCTTCGACAAGATAAGAAAACACTTCCGTGCCTCCGCCTAAAATGGAACCATAGGGATCGACCCCAACAATGGTAATACTGGGATTAACCTCTTTGATTTTACGAGAAATGCCTGAGATGGCGCCTCCTGTACCGACCGAGAGAACAATCATGGCAAGACCTTCTCCGGCATCATCAAGAATTTCTTGAGCTGTTGTCTGGTAGTGAATATCAGGGTTTGCAGGATTGCTATATTGATCAAGGATGTGAGAATTTGGAATTTCTTGCTGGAGTTTTTTTGCAAGAGAAATGTGACTTTCTGGAGAATCATAAGCGGCTTCAGAGGGGGTGCGATAGATGGTGGCTCCGAGAGCTTGTAAGACCAGTTCTTTTTCCTGACTCATTTTTTCTGGCATCGTGATAATGATTTTATATCCTTTGGCTGCTGCAGCCATCGCCAGTCCAATGCCAGTATTGCCCGAGGTTGCCTCAATAAGGGTATCTCCTGGCTTAATCCTGTGAGCCTTCTCGGCTTCTTCAATCATGCTTTTGCCGATTCGATCTTTGAGTGAACCTCCAGGATTTAAAAATTCACACTTTCCATACATTTCACAATCAAGTTCCTTGGCAATGCGTTGAAAGCGAACAAGGGGAGTTTTGCCAATAGTCTCGAGGATAGAGTTGTAACGCATGAAATAAAAAGGAGAGACACTCTATCATCCTTTGCCCTTGAGCTCAAGATCTTTTGCTTTCTACAGGGAGAGAAACGCCTAAAATCCAACCTTCAATACGAAGTTGTTTTACGAATGTTGCGGAACATGGTTCTAAATTGAGGGAATTATTACTTTCATGAATCCAATGCCGCATTCCAGCGGCTGCAATCAATGCGTCAGCACAATGATCATTTATTTTTGAATGGGAGGGAGTGGTTGATTGATAAAATAACAAAAGTTCTTTTAGCTTTTTAATATCATGCACTTTGGAAAGACCATGATTGGCTTCTCGAAGAAAGAGGCGAGGATAAATTTCTAAAATTACAATGGTTGCTCTATTGCAGTGCTCCTGGGAATCAAATGGCCAAAAGGCAATTTTTTCTTGGAGCTGTTCTTTTAAAAAGTGAGCCATACGCATCGCTGCTAATCCTCCCTTCCCTACCTGTTTTGCTCCTATTAATTTAAAAGGATTTTCTGGATAGCCTCGTTTTTGATCGATACAGCCTAATTCTGTGAGGCGCTGTGTTGTTGGAAAATAGAGAGGTTTTTTTCCTTCAATCCAAAAAGCATCATGAAAGAGTGATTCTCTCCAAAAAGCATGAGCATAAAAATTAGACTCCTGATGACAGGTCTTTTCAATCAAGGCCCAAAGCTCATGAGCAGTTTGAAGATGAGGTAGATATTTATGAACGAGAGATGCAGCATAGCCAAGATTGCTGTCAATTCCAATAAGCAGGCGCTTCGAGCCTGCTGCTTGTAGCATGATCCACTCTGCTACATGAGCTCGGGACCACTCCTTTTCTGGGGGAGAAATCAGTGAGACTCTAGAGTCATCTTTAAAGGCTTTTGCAACGGCAATTCCTAGGCTTAATACTGCTTTGGATCCAGACCAATCAATCGCAATATAGTCGTCAAAAGGAATCATAAAGTCACATAAAGGAACACAGGGGTTTTCTTGACAGAGCAAGGTTGAAGACTCATCGCTATCTCAAGATAACATGACGCAATGAGAACAAAGACCTTTTCTAAAAAGAACAACGTCATTTCGTGTCATTGCAATGTAATAGGACTATAGCTCTTCTTGTTCCATTTTAGAAAAAATAGAGGTTGCTTGTTGGTGGATTGATTCTTTTTTATCTTGGGGAAATTGATTCCATGTTGAAAAAATCATATTCATACGTTGGTTGCTTTTTAGTTGAGGAGCATGACGTCCTATAAAATCCCAATAGAGGGCGTTGAAAGGGCAAGCACGATCACCAATTGTAAGATTGGGATCGTAGTAACATTTTTTGCAGTAGTTGCTCATGCGATGGATATATTTTCCACTTGCTGCATAAGGCTTACTGCCCACAATTCCACCATCACCAAAGAGAGCCATCCCAAGCGTATTGGGCATCTCTACCCATTGGTAGGCATCCGAGTAGACTCCTAAGTACCATTCTTGAACCTCCTTGACATTGAATCCAGCAAGAAGAGCAAGGTTGCCTGTGATCATCAGACGTTGAATATGGTGCGCATAGGCATGCTCCTTGGTGTGGGTTACGGCCTCCTTAACACAGGACATTTTTGTAGAACCACTCCAATAAAAAGAGGGGAGAGCTCGCGTTGCATTGAGGAAATTGAGTTCGCCGTATTGCGGCATAAAATGCCAATAAATACCCCGAATAAATTCACGCCATCCTAAGATTTGACGAATAAATCCCTCCACAGCGTTTAAGGGAGCCTTTCCTTGATAGTAGGCCTCTTGAGCTTTTTTACAAATTTCCAGTGGAAGGAGTAACCCAATATTAAGATAGGAAGAGAGTAACGAATGAAAAAGGAACGGTTCTCCAGCGACCATTGCATCCTGATAATCTCCATAAAAAGGGAGTTCCTGTTTGATGAAATCTTCCAATTCCAAAAGTGCTTGCTCTCGTGTGACTGCATAGTGAAAGGGATGCAAATTGCCAAAATGATGGGAGAATTCTTTTTTAACAAGCGATAAGACCTCCCGCAGAATGGGTGACTTCTGATGCTGAAGTCGTTTTGGAATGGAGTATTGCCCCGTGAGAGGTTTTCTATTTTCTTGATCAAAGTTCCACTTACCTCCCTCGGGCTCTCCTGAAGAATTCATTAAAAGATCATATTTACGACGCATCTCACGGTAGAAATATTCCATCCGAAGTTGCTTTTTCCCCTGAGCCCAAGAGTGAAAGTCATGGTGCGTAGCTAGAAATCGATCGTCCGTTAAAAACTCTATAGAAATGTGAGTAGAGAGTTTTTTTAATTCTTCAAAAACACCCCATTCACTTGGCTGAGTCATGATAATCTTTTGATAAGTTCTTGTTTGAACTTCTTTGAGAATTTCATCAATGAGTACAGGTGAATGCTTAGAATCTGTGATGGGAACAGTCACTACTTCAAATCCCTGCTCCTCGAGAGCTTGGGCAAAGTGGCGCATGCATGCTAAGTGAAAGGCTATCTTCTTTTGATGATGGGAAATGGAGGGTTCTACCACTTCACAAAAAAAGAGTACATCAGTAGCTGGTTGAGCATCTTTAAGAGAGGAGAGGGAAAAAGAGAGTTGATCTTTTAAAACAACAATAAGGTTTTTCATGAAGGTAAGAATAGAATATCTGAAAAAACGGGTTCGGAAATTTTTAAAAGAAATTCATAGTTCTTTTTTTCTAGGGTATAAAAGTCTCAGAATCCATAGACTGACTCCCAATAGCCGTTTTAACAAGATGTGCTAATTTGGAACCGATATTTGGGGTGTTGGTCAATTCCTCCAAACTTGTCTGGCGGAGGCGACGAACGCTACCGAAGGTTTTTAGGATGAGTTTTTTCTTGGCATCGCTAATTCCGGGAATCATATCAAGAGCGCTTTGAGAAATACGCTTTTTGAGCAAAAGTTCGTGATACCCATTAGCAATTCGGTGCGCTTCATCGCGAATGCGTTGCAAGAGACGTAGGGCGCCTTTGTTTTTATGTAGCCGAATGGGAGATACCTCCCCAGGGCGATAAATTTCTTCAAATTCCTTAGCCAAGCCAATGATGGGAATATCGTAGAGTCCTAACTCTTGAAGTTCGCGGCAGGCAACACTCAGTTGGCCTTTACCACCATCAACAATGATGAGATCAGGAAGAGGGGAATGCTTTCCTTTTTGCTGAGCAATACGTCGTAAAAAATCAAATTGTGATTCTTGGGATTGTTGAGATGCTTGCAACGAGTCTCTTTGTGTGGCTTCAGAAAGGATGCGTTGATAGCGACGACGCACGACTTCCGCCATGGCGGCGAAATCATCTTGGCCTTGAGTGCTTGTAATACGGTAGCGTCGATAGTTTTTGCGCTCTGGCAGACCCTTTCTAAATTGTACCATGGAGGCGACACAATGCGTGTCCGAGAGATTAGAAATATCAAAACATTCCATCACCTCCGGCTTGAGTGGGAGTTGTAGCAGCTCTTGAAGCTCGTGCATGTCTGCTTCAGGATCAATGCTATTGGGAAGTGATGTGCGTGTGAAACGTCGCGTTGGTTTTGTGGTTTCCTCCAAATCCGTAAGAAGATTGCGTAGGGAAGTGGCTTTTTCAAAATCAAGTGCTTGAGCGGCTTTCTCCATTTCTTCTCTTAAAGACGTGATCATGGAGTGTGACTTTCCTTCTAAAAAAGTGCACGCACGCATCACGCGCTCGTGATATTCTTCCTGGCTGACGCGGTTGATGCACGGAGCGGAACAATTTTGAATAATATGATCGAGACAATGTTTGAAATCTTTTTCAGTAGGAACGAGAGGATGGCATGAGCGTATGCCAAATTCTTTTGTAACCGCACGCAAAGTGCTTCGCAGAGCACTTGCATTTGGGAAAGGACCAAAATAGCGCGCTCCATCCTCCTTGCGAAGTCGTACTAAATCAAAACGTGGAAATGGATCCAGCAGTCTCACGCGTATCATGAGAAAGCGTTTGTCATCACGAAAACTCACGTTGTATTTTGGTCGCCATTCTTTGATGAGTTTGCCTTCAAAAAGAACTGCCTCTGCATTGCTCTTCACCAGATGGTACTCGAAATTATAAATACTCTCTATGAGAGCTCGTGTCTTAATATCAGCCGATGTACGGCGTGAGGGAGTAAAGTAGTTTGCAAGTCGTTTGCGTAGATCATTTGCTTTACCAACATAAATAATGCGATCTAATCGATCCCGCATGACATAGACACCAGGCTGATGCGGTACGGATCTGAGTTTTTGCAGAAGAGTTGTTTTTAATAAAGAAGACATCGAAAAATAAAAAACTAAAGACCAAAAGAGTCTATGTGCGTCAAAGCTATAGAAGAGAAACTATTTCAACGTCGCTTTTTCCTTCAGATCATAGGAAGAAACTATTTTGGTTGAAATAAATTCATTCTACCAAAAACAATTCGCAAATATTTCAAAAACTCTTTACCCATCGTCGGTGAAGGATTACTTGTTGTTATCTATTTTTCCATGATTTCTATAACGATCCCTATTTATAATGAGCAGGAAGCGATTCATCCACTCTTTACTAAACTCTCTGAAGTAATGAATCGCCTAGGAAAGCCCTACGAAGTCATTTTTGTCAATGATGGAAGTAGTGATGGAAGCGCAGAAGTATTAGATGCCATTGCAGCCAAACATCAGGAAGCTAAAGTTCTACATTTTCGGCGTAATTACGGTCAAACAGCAGCGATGATGGCTGGTTTTGATTATGCTTCAGGAGAAATCATCATTCCTATGGATGGGGATTATCAAAATGATCCTGAAGATATTCCTAGAATGTTAGCTAAGCTTGATGAGGGATATGATGTCTGTTCTGGCTGGCGTCGTGATCGTCAGGACAATGCCCTTCAGCGTAATATTCCGAGCATGATGGCCAATAAATTAATTTCTGCAATCTCAGGAGTGCGTCTTCATGATTTTGGTTGCTCGCTCAAAGCTTATCGTCGAGATGTGATTGAGGGGGTTCGTCTTTATGGTGAGATGCATCGATTCCTTCCTATCTATACGAAATGGCATGGAGCACGCATTACAGAATTGCCAGTCAATCATTTTGCGCGCACAACAGGTCATTCTAAGTATGGTCTTGAACGTGTGCTGAAGGTCATTTTGGATTTAATGGTTGTGAAGTTTCTTGATCGTCATGCGCAGAAGCCTATGTATGTCTTTGGAGCTTGTGGGCTCATTAGTTTGGGAGGAAGTTTAGGCTTTGCCATCTGGTCATTAACACTTTTATTCCTCAAGAATAAACCACTCATCACCACACCACTTCCCCTTATGGCTGTTTTTACATTCCTCATGGGAGTTATGAGTTTTTTAATGGGTCTCCTTGCTGAAATGATCATGCGTACGTTTTATGAGTCTCAAGGAAAATCGATCTATCTTGTGAAGAGAGCCTGCAATCTCCAAGAAAATAGGCTGCCTCATGTTAGTTAGGAATTCATGCACAATCAAAAAACTCTCATCTTAGTTCTTGGGATGAAGCGTAGTGGTACCAGTGTTCTGACAAAAGGTCTGGAGACCATGGGTGTCTCACTGGGGAATCATTTCATGCCACCCAATGAATTTAATAAAACGGGATATTGGGAGGATCGTGATTTTCATGAATTGAATTTTGAAATGTTAAAATCATGCACCTCTAATCGTGCGCGTAGAATTCTACCACTGGGAGAAGCAGAGTTAGATTTTTTATTGAGTAGTCCCTATGTCACTCGTGCTAGAGAATTATTACTTAAAAAAATTCCCAATAATCAACCCTTGGCCCTCAAGGTCCCAACGGCTTCACTCTTGATCCCTTTTTGGAAAAAAATGTGTGAACAACTAGGGATTGCCTTAAATATCATCATTGCACTGAGGAATCCCATTAGTGTGGCGATTTCTGTGGAGCGTAGTTTTCAAGACATCCAAGAAAAATCATTCTGGATATGGATTGCATCGCTACTCTGTTCTCTCAAGTATTCAGATGGGCATCGTCGTATTATTGTCGATTATGATGCGCTTATGAAAAATCCTGCTCATCAAATGGGGAGGATTGCTCAGGTGATGGATCTCTATATTGATCAGAAGGGTCTTCATGAATATACTGATCATTTTATTGATCCTTTGCTCAGGCATGTTTACCAAAAACAAGAGCCCTATAGCAATCAGGAGCTATGTTTTCAATTGGCCATTCAAATGTACAAGGAACTCCTTAAGATCGCTATGGATCAAATGCCATGGGATGAGTTAAAAAAGCCATTTGAAAGATGGTTGCAAAAATTTTCCTCGATCCAAGGTCTTTTAGTGATCTTAGAGATGCATGAGTTTACTATTGCAAAACTTGTTGATCTTTACCTCGAACAAAAGAACAAGCAGGAGCTCATTGTTTAACCTAAAAATGTGAATGAAAATTGGAAATATGGCGTAAAGACTTGGTCTCAGGTTGTTTTTTAAAAGCGTGTAGCGCACCTGGATGGTGCGCACGCCGATTTAAAAAAGCAAGTTGAGGCCGAATATATTGCGTTAGATTTGCTACTTCCATTCACGTTTTTAGGTTTAATATTTTTTAAGGATCTATGAGCATTCTTACTAAAGTAAGAAGTCATTTTTTATATCATTTTCTCTCTGCTTGTTTCTTTATTTTAAATCAAAGTTTCATTAATACTCATTGACTATATGCATCTCCTTCGTCGTCCACGTCGCAATCGCCATACAGCTGCTCTTCGAGCCTTAGTACAGGAAACAAAACTGCATCAAGAGGATTTTATTCAACCACTTTTTTTTCATGGGGGAGGGGGGGATGCTCAAAAGATAGAAGCGATGCCAGGGATCCTCCGGCACACACTCAGATCGCTTGTCGACGAGTGCCGTTCTCTTACTGATTGCGGAATGACTGCGGTTGCTCTTTTCCCGTGCATTGACCCTGCTTGTAAAGATCCCCAAGCTTCACATGCACTCACGAAAAATAATATTCTTTACCGAGCTATTGAGGAAATTAAGGCTGCGACTCCTAGGCTTCTTGTTATTGCTGATGTAGCCCTAGATCCCTATACAAGCCATGGTCATGATGGTTTGCTGCATGAAGATGGACGTGTGGAGAATGATTCTACTGTGGAAGTCTTAGCCAAGCTGGCTGTGATGGAAGCAGAAGCAGGAGCAGATATTCTAGCTCCCTCTGATATGATGGATGGTCGAGTAAGAGCTATTCGTCAAGCTCTTGATAGCCGGTTCTTTCAAGATCGTGCCATCATGTCCTATTCGGCAAAATATGCATCGGCTTATTACGGGCCATTTCGAGAAGCGCTAAAAAGTCAGGTTGGATCCATTCCTTTGGATAAAAAGAGTTATCAAATGGATCCAGCAAATCTTCGCGAAGCGCTCCTTGAAGTCCAACTTGATGAAGAGGAGGGTGCCGATATTGTTATGGTTAAACCGGCAGGAACATACCTCGATGTCATACGAGCTATACGAGAAACAACGTTGCTACCTATTGCTGCCTATCAAGTTTCTGGTGAATATGCTCAAATCTGTGCAGCCGCACGCCTTGGTTGGCTCGACTACCATGCAGCGCGTCATGAGTCATTGCTTTCCATTAAAAGGGCTGGTGCCTCGATGATTCTTACTTATTTTGCTGGAGAAATGCTGAGAGAATGGGCATGTGACCCAGACGCTATAAAGCATTAACTCGAATATTTCATACTGATCGTGACGAGGAGGCCGCGAAGGCAGATGGGGTAAGCTAGACGAACATTTTGACGCAAGGCTGTATGTGTCCATATTGACTCGCTCGCACCTACTCGGCTCGCCCTTACGGGCTGCCCCTAACCTAACGGTTACGGCAGTCTACCCCAGGCTCTCCCGAGCACTGGTGTTGCCACAATCACAATTCGAGACCAACACAGTAACAACGAGCTTTCCACAAGCCGTAATAGATTTAGTGTGAAATATGCGGTTTAACTATATCAGTGACCAAAACTCCTAAAATTCATTTCAGTAAAGGGTTTGGTATAGCCTCAACATTTATCTTCCCTTGACTCGTTTGAGCCCTGTGCGCTGAGCTGATGCTTCTACTAACTGCGCAACTCGTTTTTTAAGACGGTAAGCAAGAGTAAAAAAAGTACTTAAAATCACTCCGTAAAGTATCAGGTACCAGAGAGTGCCTGAGGATGCCATAAAAAATTGATAAATAAGGGACCCAAGAATGAGGAGATTAACGACAATGGTCGTTGCGACCATACGTATGGAGAGTGCTACACGAGTAAGGCACTTGGGTCCGCCATGATACTCAGTGACACTACTCAATCGAATACCCCACCAAAAACTTCCATAAATTTGAATATCCCATTCCTTCCATCCTGTATCCATAGAATAACTCCATCCCTCACTTTCGAGTGCTTGAATGATTTCTTTTAAAAGTATTTCTCGTCCCAGACCCTCTTCATTCCAAAAATTAAGACACGAATAACCTCTGATACGGCTAGGAGAAAAATCTTTTTCTTTAGCAGAGATTACGGACTCAGGGGTTCTTTTGAATTTAAGCCAGGTAAAATAACGTGCCCAGCCACGGACGAGTGGTTGACTAAGAGCTAAAAAGGCAACCAGGAGTCGGGCTCTAATCGTATCAAAACGCGGTTCGAGCTTAGCATGAATCATGTAGGAGAGAGAGACGAGCAAAGTGCCTCCAAGCATTAGAAAAGAGACAATACCCAAGGAGGGGAAGGGCCAAGAGAGTAGAAAAATAAAGAGTGTTAAGGTGACCCATTCAATACTACTGAGATAAGCCGCGATTTCCGATTGTGCTGAGGGATAAATACATTGAAATAATCCCTCGCCAAAAACACCATGATAAATAACCGGATGATTAATGAGCCAGGTAAAGCGTGGGGCTCCATAAACTTGACCTTTCCATTTTGCCGTTCCCGTTGGTCCAAAAAAGATAAGATGTTTAAAGCGCAGTAGTGATTCTGCCTCTCCATATCCTTCTTGTTGTTTGCGAAATGCCTTTAATGTAAAGCGCCGATAATGCCAAACGATGGCTGCAGGACTAAAAGCAATCACAAAATTTTCTTGTTGGAGGCGCCAACAAAAATCAACATCATCACCTGCTTTTCGGTACTCAGGATCAAAGCCTCCAATACGATCAAAAGCCCATCGATGAAAAGCCATATTGCATCCTGGAATGTGCTCGGCCACAACATCGGTGAGAAGAACATGACTGGGTCCACCTGGCGCAGCGGCGACACAGGCTTGAAGCCAATTTTCCGCAGGAGGGGAAATGTTGGGGCCACAACGCCGGCGTAATCACCTGAGAGTAGTGTGCCTACAAGATAAAACAGCCAATCAGGGTCAGCCATGCAATCAGAGTCTGTATAGGCAATAATCTCGCCTGTGGATGCTGCTGCTCCGATATTACGAGCGACACTCAGGCCTTGATTATCTTGATGAATCGTCTTAACCCATGGGTGCGTCTCTAAAATCTCTTTTGTGTTATCCGTAGAGCCATCATCAACAACAATCACTTCATAACTCGGATAATCTATTTTTTTAAGAGAACATAGACATGCGTCTAAAGTCTGTCCCCCATTATAGCTGCAAACAATAACTGAGACTTTTGGGACAACTTTTAAATCCACTTGATGGGTGATGGGTCCTTGATCCTTAGTATTGAAAAAATGATGTATAACTTCTAATGCTTTTTTAGGCGTGCGATCACGTCGTACTAATCCAAAATTCCAATCTAAAATTTCTTGCCCTCCACGAAACCATTCATCAGTCCATGCATAAATAATAGTGCCTGCAAGCCCTCCGCGAATAACAGATTCTAAATGCCAACGGAGCATGTGAGCATGCTCCTCTTCCGTATGCCGAATGGTATCCATGCCGAACTCTCCAATAATAAGAGGTTTTTCCTCTGCTAGGTTTTGAAGTCGTGCTAAGTAGCGCTCAAAATCATCTTGGCGATGGAGATAGACGTTAAATGTTAAAAAATCAACATTTTGAGGTAAGAGATACTCTGTGGGAGGGTAACTAGCATAAGAATAAAGAACAAAGGGGTCTTCACGACGTGCAAGAGTAACCAGGTGTTCGAGAAATTCCGTGACCCGCTTGGCCCCCAGCCAGCGAACCATGGAAGAGGGAATTTCATTGCCCAAGAGGTATCCAAAAATGGCCGGGTGTCCTCGGTGTTGACGAATCGTTTGGATAACAACTTTTTCTATGGAAGCACGAATGGTACGATCATTTAAGAACTCAACATGCTCCATCCATGGAATACTTAGTAAGACATACAATCCATGTTGATGACAAAGATCGAGAAACCAGCAAGGAGGAGACGTATAGAGGCGAATGACATTAGCACCGCATGCAGCCATTGAGGCAAGGTCTTTTTGAGCCTGCTCATAAGTTCCATACTCATAGCCGTCCAAATCAGGCGCAAAAGGACCATAGGTGACACCTTTAAGAAAAAACTTTTGGTCACCCTGAAAGAAAAATTTTGCTCGAACAACAATACGATTACTCACAGAAAAAAAGATGGAGCAAAAAAGTAACCGTAAAGCAGCGAAAGAGACATAAAAAAATATTTATATTTTTTCTAAAACTTCTGCTACAGCCGCTGAAGTCTTTTCAAGTGCTTCTAATGTATGGGCAAGACTGATAAATCCTGCTTCAAATTGTGATGGAGCAAAATAAACACCTCGGCTCAAACATCCATGAAAAAACCGAGCAAAATCTTCCGTGCGAGATTTTTTGGCATCTTCAAGATTATTCACTGGTCCAGGATGAAAATAGAGACAAAACATGGAGCCAATACGGTGGAAGGTTAATGGTTTATTCACAATGAGCGATCGCATCTTTGTTTCAAGAATAGCTCCTTTTTCTTCGAGTTGTTCCCAACCATTGAGTCCAGCGACTTGATGCTCCATCTCGCGCAGCTGCGTGAGACCAGCCGCTATGGCAAGAGGGTTGCCCGAGAGCGTGCCTGCTTGATATACAGGACCGATTGGCGCAAGTTGATTCATGAGGTCTGCACGACCTCCAAAGGCGCCTACGGGCAGGCCTCCGCCAATCACTTTTCCGAGTGCTGTTAAATCTGGTTTTATCCCACAGAGCTCTTGAAATCCACCTCGAGCAAGTCGAAAGCCAGTCATCACTTCATCAAAAATGAGCAAGGCGCCATATTCTTGACACAATGCTTGAAGGCCCTCGAGAAATCCTGGTTTGGGAAGATAGAGCCCAGCATTAGCAGGAACTGGCTCAAGAATGACACAGGCAATTTGACGCCCTTTTTTTTGAAAAATCTGCTCGACTGGATCAAGGTCATTGAAGGGAAGGGTATGTGTTAAGGATGCGAGTGCTGCAGGCACACCCGCACTGTCTGGATGACCAAAGGTGAGGGCCCCGCTTCCTGCCTTCACGAGAAGGGAATCAACATGCCCATGGTAACAACCTTCAAATTTAATAATCTCATCACGACCTGTTGCCCCACGTGCCAGGCGGATGCAAGACATTGTTGCCTCCGTTCCGCTATTGACCATACGTACCTTTTCAATGGAGGGAACCATGCTAGTGATTGTTTTGGCCATCTCGACTTCAAGCGGGTTAGGAATGCCAAAACTTAAACCATGTTTTGCCGTTTCATGAATAACATCAATGACTGCTTGCGGAGCATGACCTAAAATAGCCGGTCCCCACGTTCCCACATAATCGATCAAGATTTCATCATCTAGAGTTGTAATATGGCAACCGGAAGCAGATTTTACAAAAAAAGGTATTCCTCCTACTGCACGAAAAGCCCTTACCGGAGAATTAACGCCACCTGGAATGAGGCGCAGTGATTCAGTCCAGAGATGAGAGGAGAGTGTCGTAGCGGACATAAAATTTATTTTGACTATATCTCTAAAACTTAATGATGTTCTAAGATGGGATTTTCGATAGGTAGAGTAAGAATGAGCCGTGAGGATTATTAGTAAATTTCGACAGGTGAGCGTTTGCCGTCTTCTAAACTTCTCTCTTTTGCTTTTTCTGCCCCAAGCGTATCAACCCGGAGCTGCCATACTTGTTCATCTAAACTCTTGAAGGCATCAAGGGAAAAGGGATCTGGCGGTATCATCTTTTTTTTGAAACGAGCTATATGAAACAATGCTCGCTCAAGCTCATCCTTAGGAAAGGTGGCAAGGTGTTCTATTGCTTCTTGCGCCAAGGTCGTGCGATGGCAAATCATGAGGAGATCATTTCCTGCTTGCAATGCCAGACGCAGGGTTTCCTTAAAACTATAATGATTGATGATCGCTCCCATGTCCAGGTCATCGGTCATGATGAGTCCTTGAAATCGCATCTCATCTCGTAATAATTTCGTAATGATATTTTGTGAAAGCGATGCAGGTAGGCCAGAATCATCAAGTTCTTGAAAGGCTATGTGTCCAATCATCATGCTATCAACAAGTGATGCAAAGTGTCGGAACACTTTGAGTTCATGTGTTTCAAGCTCCACGCGTGGGCGAGGGAGAGCAGATAGGTCGTAGTGAGGATCGCTTGGAGCACAGGAATAACCTGGAAAGTGCTTGCCGCAACTAAGCATTCCCGTTGCTTGGAGCGCTTGATGAAAAATACCCGCACGTTCAATAACTTCAGTGGCACTATGACCATAGCAGCGACCTCTAAGAGAATTATCAGCATCCTCATCAAAAGCAATATCTAGGACAGGGCATAGATCGAGATTGAATCCAAAAAGTCTCAAGAGTTTTCCTGTGATCTCTCCATGACGTCTAATAAGTTCTAATTTGCCCGAGGAAGCTAATTGGCGTGCATTAGGAGGTTCATGACCCAGGAGTTTTAAACGAGAAACACGCCCGCCTTCCTGATCAATAGTAATGATTGGTTCTATTTTGCTATGCCTGCGGAGAGCTTCAATAAGAGCACGTAGTTGCTCTGGGGTTTGAATATTGCGTCCAAAAATAATAAAACCTCCTGGTTGAAAATGCTTTATCATATTGATGAAAGACTCATCAAGGGTAGGTCCTGGAATACCAAGGAGGAGGAGTTGACCGAGTGGTAAATTTTCCATAGCCTCCAATTCTATAGGTTGATTTTATGATGACGCAAGAACGTATCGGTCTTTTTGGAGGAACCTTTGATCCTATTCACTTAGGGCATCTTATTTTAGCACAAGATGCTCTTGAAATTTTACATTTAGATCGTCTGATTTTTCTGCCAGCACGTCTCTCTCCCTATAAAATAGGCACTCCTCCTTGCGCTTGTGCTGAGGATCGTTTGGCGATGCTTGCATTAGCTCTTGTTGGGGAGCCTCGTTTTAGTATTGATTCTCGAGAACTCCGACGTGAAGGCCCCTCGTACACGATTGACACTATTCGAGAATTAGAAAGAGATTTTCCGCGAGCAACTTTTTTCTATCTACTTGGAGAAGATCATGCCGAAACTTTACAAGGATGGAAGGATAGCGCCATGTTAAAAAAAAGAGTGACTTTTACTTTCTTTGCAAGAGGAAATAGTTCAAGATCGCGAGCTCTATTCGTAAGAAGAATAGATATTTCTTCGACAGAAATTCGGGAGCGTTTGGCTCGAGGCGCTCATGTTTCCTATTTTTTACCACCTCCAGTACATACTTATCTTGAAAAAAAATCTCTCTACCGAAGTTGATTCTTCAGAAAACAATTTTCACAAACAACTTTCTTTCCTGTGTCTTGAAGCAGCTGCTGAGAAAAAAGCCGAAGATCCTATTATTTTAGATCTCCGTGGAATCTCCACCTTTACTGACTATTTTGTGATTGTTTCTGGAAACTCAGAGCCGCAAATCAAAGCAATTGCAAGTTCTATTCGAGAAAAAATACGTGAAACACACAATCGCTCTCCCTTTTCCGATGATAGTTATGCTGGGAGTCCCTGGGTTGTTCTTGATTATGGGAGCGTTATTGTTCATATCTTTCACGATAAGTTACGTAAGCTCTATGACCTTGAATCGCTCTGGAGGGATGCTCCTGCTCTTTCCATAAATGATGTTCGCTCTTAAAGAAGTGTTCGAGAGGAGCACTCAAGTTTCTTGATAAAATGCCCTTATCCACCTAGACATAGAACATCTATGGACAAGACAATGGAATCATTGATTATTGAAACCTTAAGCCAGGCTTCTCAAACAATCGCAACTGCTGAATCTTGTACTGGCGGTTTGCTTGCACATCGTTTGACAAATGTTCCAGGTGCTTCCACGGTCTTTCAAGAAGGATTCATTACCTATTCCAACGCTTCAAAAATAAAATTATTACATATTCCTAAAAGTGTACTAGACACTCATGGACCCGTAAGTCAGGAGGTGGCGAAGGCGATGGCAGAGGGTGTCCGCATCTTAAGTAAAACTACATTTGGTCTTGCAACAACTGGAATTGCTGGCCCTGCAGGTATTGGTTCTTCTAAAGGTTCCGCTAGAGATCTTCCTGTGGGTACACTCTTTTTAGCTATTGCTGCTGAAGGAAGACCAACGCTTGTCTGGAGAGAAATATTCGGGCTAGAGCGACTTGCCTTTAAAGAAAAGGCTGTGGAGGTATTGCTTGACAGGCTGAGTCTCATCTTAAAAAAACTTCTTAAGTAATATCTCCTGTCTAGAATCCTCTAAGTGAAGTGCAAATGTATATCTGAGCGCCATCAACACTATAGCTCCTCCTCTAGCAAGACCTTCTCGGTAGCATGCTTCTGACAGAATGCAACATAGTTAGGATGTGTAATGAAAAAGTAGAACAGGATAGAGACTAGACTAATGTAGAAGATCTCTTGATGAAGATAAATCAACCATAAATAGATCATGAATGGCGTGGTTAAGATCATCAGTGTTTTAAAACTCGTTTTTCTTGTTAATTGAATACATCCATAAATGCTCATAATAACAAAGAGTGAAAGATTCATAAGAAGAAGATCATGTTTTGGAAGCGTAACTATGATGAGAGTGAGAAGAAGAAAGACACAGGCGCCAAAATATCGGAGTTGAGGTTTAAGTGCTCCCATACTAATAGGGGCAGCCATATAGCCGATAATATAATATCCTGTAACAATGAGCATAAGGGTCGCCCAACTTTGAGAATTCCATAGGATGATGGCGACAATGAACCAATTGAGCAATAAGGAGCGTCTGCAAATATTATAAAGAGGATTGAGTTTGGTAATCGTCCATTTTGGCATTTGTCCTTCAGCAGCCATGGCATAAAACATCCTTGAGGAAGCACCTAGATAGGCGTAACCAGTTCCTGAAGGGCTCACAACACTATCTACGGTTAAGAGTAAGGCTAAGAAATTCAAACCCAGTAAGATGGCTAAATTCATTAAAGGAGAATGAAAATTAAGCCCTAACCAGCCCTGTGAAAGTAAAGCGTGAGGTATTGCACCCATAAAAGAAAATTGAAGAGCCATGTAGACGAACATGACTAACAAAATTGAAATGATCATCGAAAGGGGAACATTTCGTTTTGGATTTTTCACCTCACTGGCAAACGCAGCGGCAAGTTGAAAACCATTGTATGAATAAATTAAGCCAGCCCCCACAATAGTACTAAAAGCAGAGCCAATGTTATAGGTGTGATTAGTGAGCAAATGAAAGTTACTCGTATCAAAACGTGTGATTAAAAAAAGTGTAATTGCAAACAGGGGAGTGAAAATTTTGAGGACTGTGATCGTATTATTGACTCTTGCAAGAATGCGGACCCCATAAAAGTTCACGAGCAAATAGAAAAACAAAATAACAAGTGCAAATAATTTTCCATTCAACGTTAAGCCATTATTGTCAATGAGAATCTGGTTTTTGAGATAAAAGGAGAGATACTCTGTTGTTGCCTGAGCTTCGGTTGGCACTGAAATAACAAGCCCAAACCAATTGGCAAATGCAAATGGCATCCCAAAAATTGCATTGTGTGACAAAGAACTAGAACGTGTTGTGGCGCCGCGGACTGGATAAATAGTCACCACCTGAGAAAGACATAATCCCACTGATAGGACAAGGAGTGCTGCTAGAAACCATGCTAAAAAAGCATAATTACCAGCCAGTCGTGCGTTGAGTTGTGCACTAAAGAGCCATCCCGAACCAACCATTGCCGTAGCACTAATAGCTGTTGCGCTTAGGAGGGATATTTTTTTGTGTTGTTTCATGCGTGAATCTTAATGTTTGTAAAACGCAAAATGGTGAACAGATCCGCCAAGAAATGAAAGTATCTTTTAAATCAAAAAGTAAAAAAATATTGCTTCATACAGCATAGCTATTTAATCTCAGCATTACTTGAACGCCGATTTGCCGTATTTCTTATATGAATTTTAGGAAATTTAACTGTTTTCTTTTAATCATATTAGCGTTGTCGTGACTCATCTCATCTGCGCTGGCAGAGCGTCATTATTTTTATTGCGCGGTTAGCTCAGCGGTAGAGCACTACACTGACACTGTAGGGGTCGGCAGTTCGAACCTGCCATCGCGCACCATACTATTTCTATTCGTAGCTTTTATTTCCAAGGCCTCTTCAAACAAACCATGGAGGTTTTTTTTTGAGGACAGTCCATGATCTAAAAGGAAAGATAATGAGGTGCTAGGAGAGCTTATGAGTTTGCTGAAATATTGCTGAAATATTGCTGAAATATCCGGGCTGGCTCCAAGAACTCTGTGCAAAAAAGTCCTAAAAATTCAATCCTAAAAATTCTTTAGGCAAAGGTATAGCACAATTAAATTAACTATATGTTACGAATTTGACGTATCAATAAAATGTTCGATCATACGCTTCCAAGTTTCCTCTCCTTTTAAAATCCTAATTTCTATGCGAAGATAATAAATGGGAATTTCCATTTCAGTTAGACGTGGGATACGAACCGCATCTTTTTCTGTAGTTAGAATCATCGATACGTTGCGTCGTACACAACGTTGCACAAATCGATCGATTTCCTTTCGGGAATAGCGATGATGGTCTGCGTAGCTTTGTGTTAAAAGAAGGTTAGCTCCTAATTTGCGTAATCCGTGCTCAAAACTTTCTGGAAAAGCAATTCCTGAGAGCACTCCAATTTTTAAATCTTGAAGATGACTCAGCGGGAGGCTTTCTCCTGAAATAATATGAAAAAGTGCAACTGGACGATGTGAAGACTCAATAATCTCAGCCGTACGATTAAATTTTCGAATACGCTCATATAATTCTAAGAGATCACTTCCGTTACATTTTGTAATAATAATATGAGTAGCACGCCGGAGGTTTTCAGGAGGTTCACGAAGGGTTCCGCGTGGAATTAAAAACTCATTACCAAAAGGAGCCTCTCGATCTATGAGGACTATATCAAAACGATGTCTTAACTTAAGATACTGCAATCCATCATCTAGCAATAGTAAATCACACCCCAACTTTTTAATAGCATATAGTCCACTTTTTACTCGATCACGATCAACTAAGACAGTCACGCCTTTAAGATTCTTTGCTAGCATAAAGGGCTCGTCACCAGCTCTACGAGAGTCGAGTAGCACCGCTCCACCCTCAGAAACAATACGAGGTGCAAAAAAACTTTGATGGCGACTCGCACGTGCAAATAAACGTTGCAAAAAAGGTTTGGGGACACTTTTATAACCACGACTTAAAATTCCAACGCGTCTCCCTTGTGCTGTTAATTCTCTAGCTAGTTTTTCTACAATAGGGGTCTTGCCTGTCCCCCCCATGGTTAAATTACCTATGCTAATTACAGGACATCCTATCAAATTTTGTTTCAACGTGCATGACCGATAGAGCGCTAAGCGCATTGTAACAATTTTTTTATACAAGAATGACAGGCCAAGCAAAATAGCGCGCAGCATCGTTGCACGTTTGCCACCACGACGCTCCATAATAATATCTATAGCAGCTTGTTCTAAACTGTCAAAAAACCGTCGCATGTTCTCTTTAATGAATATTGATCACACGAAGCTAAACATTATGTATTGTAGGGCTGTTAATTTAACAATCGTGCTCCATAATTATCAACATGGGTGATAAAAGCTTGACTGTCTAAAGGAGCAATCTCATTAAAAGCCTCAACCACACGTTGAGCAATAGTTTCATTTTCAGCAATCGCTGCAATAGTAGATCCCGAGCCACTTAACCATCCCCCTAGAGCACCTGCGCTCTCAGCAGCAATAAGTGCTTCAGAAAGATATGGAATCAGAGGTTCTCTAAAGGGTTGATGCAGTCGATCCTGAAATGCACCTCGAAGCATTGTGTAGTTACCAGTAGCAAATGCTGTGGCAACAACTGCAGCATTAGCAATATTAGCAGCAGCAGCATCCATTGGAATAGAAGCTGGAAGGAGTTTGCGCGCTGATGCAGTAGAAACTTCAAAATCTGGAATTAAGAGGATAAAACAAAGTTCTCTAGCCAGTTGATAAGAGATTGGCTCACGACGATTTCTTGCAATAGTAAAACCACCAAAAAGTGCTGGTGCAGCATTGTCTGAATGACCCTCTAACTCGACAGCTAGGTGATAGAGAGCACTAGATGTAAGCGGATGCTGTGCTAATTCATTTAATCCAAGAAGAATGCCTAGGCGTACTGTTACACTGCTTCCTAAACCACGTGCGGAGGGAACTTCACCCTCAACCTCCACTGAAAAATTAAAGGGCGTGATTCCAGTATTAGCAAAAAAGAGAGCTGCTGCTTGAAAAATCATCGAAGTATGTTGAATGGGGCGGTTCTCCTTTTGCAGCGTCACCACGTTGTGTATTTGCAAAGCGATACCAAATGAATCGAAACCCGGGCCTAAGTTAGCTGAGGTAGCAGGAATAGAAAAACTGACTTTAGAAATATTCATTACAATGAATAATACCTTGAAAAGTTCTTATTGTATGGTCAAGCATCTTTATGTATATCCTTCTCGAATTAGTATTCCCTCTTACAAAGGATATGACTGCATAAGGCTCTCTTGATTTTTTATCAACAAAATCTTTACAATTTTCAAAAATCATTTTTTGATATAGAAGGTTATGACTTTATTAGATGAGTTTTAGGATGCACTTGTGTTTTTTGTGTACGAGATCGTTTTCATCGATCCGGTTACCTAGCTAAAATAAGAGCATTTTCTTAGCAGCTTGCTAATCTCACAAATTCCACCGCAAAAAAATCCTAAAACTCATTAGATAAAGGTATAATTTTTTTTCATAAAAACCTTTAAACCTTAAAAAACTATGATTCCTCAAGTCTCGCGCGGTTGGACTATTTTTCTTGGCCTTCTTATGATGCTGCTCGGTTTCGTGTCGCTTACCAATCAGTTTGTAGCAACCATTACGGTGACGACATTTATAGGCATTATTCTTATGTTGGGGGCAGCGCTCTCTTTAGTCAAAATTTTTAGTATTGATGGATGGCAAAATCATATTTGGTATCTCGTTGTATCTCTTGCATATGGGGTTGCTGGTTTTGTATTTATTGCCCGTCCATTTGAAGCTGCCCTAGCGTTCACGTTTGTTTTAGGATGGGCTATTCTTGTCGGTGGTATTTTTCGGATCTTTATGGCCTTTAAGCTGCGTCATCATAGAGGAGCTGCATGGGTTCTTTTTAGCGCTGTTGTGTCTATTATCCTTGGAGGATTAATTATTTCTCAATGGCCCATTACTGGTCTCTATATCCTCGGTCTCTTTCTTGGTGTTGAGCTTATTTTTGCCGGTGCTGGATGGCTAGGACTAGGGCTTTCTAGTTCAGATGAGTAGATTTCTTTATTTATCTAGATGAACTATGGGGTGTTGAGGACTGAGAATTAATTCCTCTTGCCATGGCTCAATTTCCAAAAAAACAGGAAGCTCCCTTTGCTTGCATAATTCGCTAAAGAAATTCCGATATTTGTCTCTTGCTGGATCCTCATGATCCTCTGGGTGATGATTTAGCAGAATGCCAGCACATCGGCAGCCATGATGTTTGATGGATTCGAGGGTGAGTAATGTATGGTTCATGGAACCTAGGCGATTACGCACGACTAATAAAATTGGCAATTGAGTTGCGCGAGCTAAATCTGCTATCGACTCTGTTGGAGAAAGGAGTACAAGCCACCCTCCAACACCCTCAACTAAAAGAGAAACATGTTTTTTTTGAAGATCGCTAAGAATAGATAAAATATGATTCATAGAAAAATGTTTACCTTCTTCTGCTGCTGCATGGAATGGCGAGAGAGGAGCTTTGTAATAAAAAGGAGTAATGTTTTCTAAAGAGATTTCATGATCAGCAGCTGTTTGTAGTGTTTTTGAGTCCTCTAAACTTCCACAGGCAATAGGTTTTATCCCAATACTCTTATGTCCAAGTTTGCGCAAGGCACGAATTAAAAGAGCTGTTACATATGTTTTGCCTGCTGCTGTATCGGTAGCTGTAATGAAGTAGTTCATAACGCAATCAACTCTAAATATAATTTTTGAAGTGAGGTGGGAGTGGGGGAGGGCGTGGTTTTTATAAAATTTCCCGCATAAAGAAGATTTCCATTTTGAATAATGGCTACTTGATCACATATTTCCTCAACATAAGTTAGTACGTGTGATGTGAGTAAAATTGTTTTACCCGCTTTTTTTAATTTCAGGAGTAAGTTGTAAAAAAAATCTATACCTGAGGGATCTAATCCTGTTGTTGGTTCATCTAAAATCAGGAGATTTGGATCATGAATTAATGTTTGAGCAAGTGCTAATCGCTGGCGCATGCCCTGAGAGTAAGTAGCAATAAGATCGTTAGCGTGTTCAAATAGGCCAACAAGAATCAGTAGCTCTTCGATTTTCGTAGAAAGAGAGTGTACATGGGAAAGTTTTCCATAAAACGTTAAGGCTTCTCTTGCATTTAAAAATAATTGAAAGTTAGGGCGTTCTGGCAAAAAACCTAATCGATGACGCGCAGTCAAGCCGTTAGCAGTACTCCCAAATAATTTGACGCTTCCCTGTGTTGGAAGAAAAAAACCGAGTAAAATTTTCAGTAATGTACTCTTACCTGAACCATTAGGCCCGAGTAATGCTGCTACTTGGCCTTCTGGAATTTGCCAGGAAAAATCATTTAAAACTAGATGAGCTTTTTTAAAAAGAGAACTAGGAAATTTTTTTGTTAAGTGCTCTATGTTGACGGCAAGAGCGTTTTTCATAGAATTCTAAAACCACGTAAAGGGGATAAGAATTCAGAATGCATGGCAGCTTCTTGCTCTTTTGCTATATGCCCTGCAAGATGACTATGGCGAATGGCTAAAAGAAATTCCTCTAGTTCCTGTTCTTGTCCGTGAATAATGAGTTCCACCGCCCCGTCAGCAAGGTTTTTAATACCTCCCGTAACATCATACTCTCGTGCCAAAGCTAATACAGAGGAGCAAAAGCCAATTCCCTGAACTTTTCCCTCATAACGAATAGAACGCGTTTTCATAAAAAATCGGGGCGACAGGATTCGAACCTGCGACATCTTGGTCCCAAACCAAGCGCTCTACCAAGCTGAGCTACGCCCCGTCGACATTGACACTTTAGCTGTCGAATCAAATGAGTGCAAGCAAGGTTTCATAAAATATTATCCTAAAAATGTGAATGAAAATGGGAAATATGGCGTAAAGACTTGGTCTCAGGTTGTTTTTTAAAAGCATGTAGCGCACCTGGATGGTGCGCACGCCGATTTAAAAAAGCAAGTTGAGGCCGAGTATATTACCTTAGATTTGCTACTTCCATTCACGTTTTTAGGATTATCGCTTTTAAATGAGGCGCTCGCTTTTTTTAGCCCGGATATTTCATGCTAATCGTGACGAGGAGGCTGCGAAGCCTCATGGGGTAAGACAGAAGAACATTTTGATGCCGGGCTGTATGTGTATACATATTGACTCGCTCGCACCTGCTCGGCTCGCCCTTACGGGCTGCTCCTAACCTAACGGTGACGGCAGTCTACCCCAAGGCTTTCCCCGAGCACTGGTGTTGCCCGAGGAGCAATTCAAAGCTAACGCAGTATCTATCAGATGTTCGCAAGCGGCAGCAGAATCGGTATGAAATATGCGGGCTAGAGCGCTCAAAAGTTAAGTAGGTATTTTTACAAGAATATACACCTTGTGATTTTGCCTAAGCTCTCGAGCGTCAGTGATGTTGAAGTGGAGAGAAGCATTTTGGGATTTTTTTGATGCTATGGAAAATATATAGTCAAAATTAACGAATGTATTGGTGAATAATTTTAGAGTTTTGGAGGCTTTTCAATCTTAATATTCACATTTTTAGGATTATTCGTTAGGGGTATCATTTGCAGCAATAGTATTATTTTGTAAATCTTGAATCAGTTCTTTTTCTGCGTGTTGATTTTTGGTAATACTGCGTTTGAAGTTGTTTTCAAAACATGCAATGAGCAAGTTGAAATTAGCTGAGCGATTTAAACCTTTTTTATTAGGATTAGTCTTTTGGAGTTGAGGAGAAGTTGTAGGAAACGGAAGGTTAGGGGTATGTTGATCTGTGCGAATCGGTATTGCTCCATTCTGACTTCTAGGAATATGCTCTCTTAATTCAGTAGCAGCGCGGTGGATGGATATTTTGCTGCTAGAAGGTGTGGAATGCGGTAAGTTAGGGCGGCTGCTATTTTTTGCAGTGATTGCATTAGCACTTTGAGGCTGGTCAGAGAGAGGTGACTTTCCCGAATAGTTCGCAGGGAGGAGATTAGGGGTGACAGGTCGGGTTGGAGACATGCCGCTTGATGAGCTAGCCATATGGTTTTAGGATGTGATAGGTTTATTTAAAACGTATTAGCATCTTGATCATCACGTTTTTTTTCATGAACATCAATATAAAAGACCTCAATAATGCTTTCTTATAGATTTTCTCATTCTTATATTTTTTGATATGTCACGGATTCTTGTGCTTTGCTATGAATACCCCCCCTTAGGTGGTGGGGGAGGACGCGTTGCTGCCCATGTTGCTTCAGCTTTGGTTGCGCGTGAGCATGAAGTGTGTTTTGTGACGGGAGGTCTGCCCTCTTTGCCATCTCGTTCTATGATTGATGGAGTTAGAGTCATTCGTGTCCATGCCCGACGACGACGTGCAGACACGTGTAGTATTCTTGAAATGTGTTGTTGGGTCATGGCCTCTTTGCCGGTTGTGCTTGGTGAGGCTTTCTCCTGGAAGCCTCATGTGATTCATGCTCACTTTGCGGTGCCAACGGGAGTTGTTGCTTGGATTGTTCATAAACTTACGCGTATTCCTTACGTCCTCACGGTTCATTTAGGGGATGTTCCTGGTGGTGTTCCTGAGCAAACCGATCATCTTTTTAAGATTCTAAAACCGTTTACTATTCCAATCTGGCGCTCTGCTGCTTATGTGACTGCAGTGAGTAGTTTTGTGGCTGACCTGGCTAGTAAGGCATATAATATCCAACCAAAAATCATCCTCAATGGGATACCAGCACTTTTACATCCACATCAGAGTTTCTCTCACGCTCCACGTCTCTTGATGGTAGGACGCTTGAGTATTCAAAAAAATCCAATCCTAGCAATTCAAGCATTAGCATTAGTGCGAGAGCTTTCATGGACCTTGCAAATAGTCGGAGAAGGACCACTTTTATTAGAGAGTAAGGATTGCGTAAAGCGGCTTGGTCTTGAAGATAAAATTTCTTTTTTAGGTTGGCTGAGCGTCTGCGAAGTCCGAAAAACCATGGAAGAATCTGATATTTTATTAATACCGTCGTTATCGGAGGGCCTTCCCATGGTCGGAGTTGAAGCCCTAACCCATGGGCTTGCTATTGTTGGAAGTCGTATTGGCGGACTCCGAGATATTATTAACGAAGATCAGAATGGCGTTTTTTTCAACCTTGATCACGGCGCTGTAGCCATGGCACAAGCGCTGCGCCCATTGTTAGAAAATGCTTTATTACGGACTCAGATGAAGAATGCATCACTTCACAAAGCGAAAAATTTTCATTGGAGTTCTTCCATCGATGCTTATGAAAGTATCTTAGAGGCAACTAAAAGAGATCATTGAACTCAACCCAAATATTTCATGCCGATCTATTGCGGAGCCCGGGAAGCCAGGGTGGATGCTACGCTCAAAATGTGAGTTTGCCTTACCACCTCAGCCATAGCGGCCTCCTCGTCACGATTAGTATGAAAATATGCGGGCTAAAGGCATCCATGAGAAAGAGATTTGCTAAAGTTAGTCAGTCATATTATCAGCATTGACCGCATTGATATAGGCTTTCAGGCCAACTTGAGCGCTTGCAGTCACAAGCCCTTCTGAGGCATTTTTAGCACATTGTATGGCAAGCAGTGCTGAGTCTCTATACATATTCGAACAATGATATTTTTTCTTAACTAAATCTGAATTAGCTGTCTCCAAATAGAGGCCAGCATTATACCAAGCCTTAATCTCCTGACTCAGACAATATTGTTTGACTTCCTGAGTAGATCCAAATTTTTTTACTTCTTGACTGGAGTAGTCTTTTTTTGAAAATGATTCGACAACACTTTGAATATAAAAAGCAACAGACTCCTCATAGCCTCTGCCTATATTTTGAAAGAGTATAGCGTCATCATATCTTCCTTCGTATAAAGCTTTTTTTTCTTCTTTAAAAGATTCAATGCGTTTTCCGATAGTAGCCGCTGCTCCCTGCCAATCATCTCTGCGATCATTATCATAATTATCATTTTGATCATTGCTTTGATCGTGAAACCTCGCTTCGGCTATCAATTGCTCGCTCTCCATTTGATGTAATTGCTGTTCATTTTCTTTTTCGCACGAGGTAGGTATAATCTTCACTATGCGAAAACCAATATCCTCTCTGTTCTCCTTAGGATTAAGTGTTGTATAGGTATTATCTGATACTCCTCGTATGATTGGTCTGTTTGAAGCTGGATCTATACTACTTGTCCATTCATTGAGAGTGTCTTCTTCTGCGAGAGTACCATAAGCATTGATAGGTTTGCGTTCATACGCACCATGGTTCTGTAGGGCTTTTGGATTATAGAAATGTGTCTTTTGATATTCATCATTATTTGTAATATGGTAGTGAGCAGTTGGGTTAAGAGTACGAATTTCATTAAGTTGTAAATCAGTAAGATCATATGCACCTTTTTCCGTATTAGCATTTTTTCTGCCGTTTTCATTCCAGTTACAATAACGTTGAGCACTATAGTAGGAAATACACGTCATTGATTTTTGATTTTTTGAAACATCAGTTAACTTGTAATAATAAGCGCCAGCTTCTCCTTGACGTTGAATAAAAGAAGCCATCTTTTCATTGTAAAGCTCATAAGGATCGCCTTTTACAGCAGCCGAATTAAGAAATTGAACCCATTCCTGTTGCGTGATCGCTTCATAACTAATTTCAAATTCATAAAAAACTGCACCACAGTAATATGGATAGAAAAAAGGATCGGGAAGGTTTCCAGGATTTCCTATTTTGACCAATTTCTCATTCACGGTGTCAGGGATCTTTGAAAGAATATTTTCGGGATTGATGTCTGGAGGTGTTCCTGGATTAATGCCAGGAATATTACCAGGATCTAAGCCAGGAATAAATCCGGGAGGATTGAAAACAACATCGTTTGGAGTAGAAGACAGACCATCAATGCCAGGGATAAAATTTTCAGTCGCCCCAGGAATAACGCCTGGAGTTTGTCCTGGAATAAAACCTGGAATACACCCGGGAATAAAACCTGGTGTAACTCCAAAATTTACTCCCGGTATAAAAGATGAGGGTAAAGCATCATTGCCAGTCGGTGTGCTAGGATGATTAATAATATTTTGAAAAGATATGAATGGTAAAATAATTGAAGCACTGGAAACAGTCAGTCCAACAAGAGGTATGGCGCTAATAAGAAATAGAATTCTTTTGGAACACACGCCATCTTGATTCTTAAATTGATTTTTTTCATTTTCTTGAGAATTAAATTGTGAAGAAAATCCTCCTTGTGAATCGTTAATAAACCTAGGGTCTTCCGAAGCAAATGTATGAAATCCATCATCATGGCTATTTGAACTAGTACTATTTCCTTGAGAAAACGATAGATAATAATCATGCGTGGTACTAGGTATTTCTTCGATCAACGCTTGGCTTGCTATTGCCGCTTGGTGTCCTTCCTCAATTAAGGCTAGTTCATGTGGACTTGTCGGAGATGTGTGACCTATGAGTGAATAATTTCTTAAACGTTCAGAAATACATGCCGAAATCCCTGCATGATGATTTTCGCTCTTTGGTCTAAGACGATTTCTGTTGCCGGTATTATCAAATGCAGAGATGACATCGTCTTCTTTTTCATAGTCCTTATAGGTAGCTCGACTTCCGATTCCATGAATAGTAGGATTATCATCGGTTAATGTTGAACAACTAAGATTGCTAGATAAACCACCTACATATTTTGGGATATTGTCCGACTTTTGTTTATTTTTAACTGATTGATGTAAAAAGCTTTGGTGTCCACCAAGATAACCACCAATATATCCTCCGGCACAGCCGCCTATTATACAGCTTATAAATAA
>Ga0214923_10001433_pt1 | contig 33877 bp, 30 predicted proteins | sample LL1510_MetaG_FD_177993 | JGI IMG/M metagenome (GOLD analysis project Ga0214923, IMG submission 177993) | Freshwater microbial communities from Lake Lanier, Atlanta, Georgia, United States - LL-1510 | ecosystem: Environmental > Aquatic > Freshwater > Lake | place: USA: Georgia | collected...
GGTACGGGACGCTGCGACGACGAATCCGGTTCGGATTTTTACGGCACGGCTCAGCGACGAACTTCTGCGGTACGCCGATAGTAGCCGCCAGATTCTATCGGGAACGGTATCGGCGATTAAGGCTCCCCGTGGAGTCCAACGGGTCGGTGATGAACTCTACACGGCGGTCCCTCTGAAGGAATCGGCCACGGCGGTTCTGGATCGTCTGGGATTTACGGGTGGTATTCCGATCGCATTTCCGGAAGAGATTCTGCGTCTCACCGATCTGGAGGAGGAGGATGCGCTGATTTTTGAAGAGGCCGCGATGCCGGCGCCAGTTGAACAGGGACTACCTACATCGTGGACCTCCCGTGGCCTACAAATCGCCAATCCTCCCACGGATGATATCGAACAGAGTCGGCGATTATCGCTTGCGTCGGCTCTGAATATGTCGATTCCTGAGCTGGAAGAGATTCTCCAGAAGTGGCGGGCGAACCACAGCATCGCGGATGCGAAGGATCGACCGTTCCAGTGGAGTATCCAGGATTTCTGGGTGTTGGCCCGCCTGCGTGGTGCGGATTTTGTGTTTGCCCATGAGCAAAAAGACGGGCGCATTGTGATTGATCGTTGGATTTCGGCAACCACGAAGCCGGTTCCGATCAAGCGCTACACGATTCTGTGGGGGCCACGACAACTCACGGTGTTCAAGGGCAAAATATCGCAGTTTTCAGCACGGGATCTTCCACCGGAATTCTTAACGGCGTTGGATACGGTATCACCGTTGGCGGAAGACACAGTTCCAGAATCTACGGCTGCTATTCCTGCTATTCCTGCTGTTGCTGAGGACGCTGCTGTTGACGCTACCGCGGAAGAAGCTACCGCAGGAGCCGGTGCTATTGTTGAGGACGCAGCAGAAGAAAGCCTATAGTTCTTACACAAACACGACCTGAGGATTAGATCCATCATTTCCCTTCACAGCCAGCGCCCGCTTCCGCGCCGCCATCATGCCCTCGACCTCATCATCCATGAGGTTCAGCCGTGCGACCCGCCAGGTGGCATTGACAGGATGTAGAACCACCAACGCCAGCTCCGAAACAATATATCCGTAGTATCTCTGGAGGATCCACCGATATACATTGAGCTGGATCGAATAATGCCAGTATTTCGCATCCGGCAAGTGATCCAACGGTCCCAGCCCCGACTGCCACTGGTTCTCTGTCTTGAGCTCCTCCACCCGTTTCCAGTCATAAATGGCCAGGGTTCCATCCGGTTTCATGTAGACCATATCGATCGATCCCGCAACCTGATGCTCCGTGTCGAACACTAGCCATTCTGTCCGAAACGGAATAAATCCCGATCCGTGTTTCCGCTGAAACTCCAGAAAGTAATTCCATTCGGATCCTGCTGCCGCCTCCCACGCATCGGCTTCTACCATCGCGCGACATCCAGTCTCTACATCCACCGGTTTGGCATCTGTAGTCCAGTGGACCGGCAGAGCATTGTAGAAATGCTCAATGTCCAAGTGCATCCGGGTTCCTGCTAAGGATGCCTTCTGGCCCTTGTCTGACCACTTCTTCTTGATCTCATCGGCAGTCATTCCGTAGTACTTGCTTTCAAACCACCGCGGGCCATTCATCATCTTGGCAATAACCACATCGGCATCAAAGTGTCCGAAGAAGCAGTGAAGGAATGTCGTACAACTGACCCAGCCTTTGGCAACTCCATCAATGGTATAGGTGTGGCTTTCTTCTTCAAACTGGATCCTGTCATCCCGGGGATGCTTGTGCACCACGGCCAGTCGCTGCCACGGAAGTGCTCCATCGGTAATACTCTGCGGCATGTCTTATGTGTTGCTTGGTGCGGTGAATCGTCAGTCAAATTTGCCCCCACTACGACAGATGAACGTCGGCAGTGATGGCATGGGTTCCTGGGGCGAATCTATAGTTCTACCTCTCTTGAAGCATGCTTTTCCAAAGACAACGATCACGCAAGATCCTTCCCGCAAATATGATTTGGTTGTGCTCAGTCATTTCTCTCATTTAGAGTCTATACCAGAGTATACTTGTCCATACATAACATGGTCTGGGGAATCTCGTCCAGTACATCATACAAAACGGCATTCACCATTGTTTGAGATAAATACGGCACATACCGGAAAACCAAATGAGGTGTGGATCCCGCACCTTATTACCGAAATCCCACATATATATCGTCCAGAACCGAATATGTCCAAACGCTGGTGTTGTTCGTATGCATTCTCGGTCAGTATCTCTGAACGAGAACGACTATTTCGCTATATGCGAAAGATAGAGCCGACATGTTTCGCGTTTGGACGGTCATGCTTTACGCCCAATAACCCGTTTCAGTTAGCTCAAAAAGATAGATCTTTGAATTCTAAAATGTTTACGGAGTTTGCGTTTAATGTGGCAATGGAGAACAAGATCGCGCCAGGATATATAACCGAAAAAATAGGCCACGCCTTTAATTCGGGATCGGTGCCCATTTATTGGGGCGACGCCGCGGCGATCAAGAGTTTCTTCAATCCAGAATCATTTATTTGCGTAAATGATTTCCAGACACCGGAATCGGCGGCAGAATATGCTGTACAATTGTGGCGCGATCCGCAGAAGCTACAGAAATATTTGGATGCACCGATTATTGTGAATAATAATCTGGCCGAGTATGAAGCAATCCGTACCAAATATCGACCGTGGATGAAATTTGCAGTGGACACGCTGCGCGATGCTTTTCCGGATCTATCATAATCTAACGACGGCCGCCTCTACCCCCACCGCCTCCATGACCACCTCCATGACCACCTCCGTATCCCCCTCCATGTCCGCCCATCCATCCACCGTGTCCAGGCGCACCGGGCATTGGGCGCGCTGCGGCACGACCACCATGCGGTGTCCAACCACCTCTCCAACTACTGTAGGATCCACCACCGCCACCGTACCACCATGGCCCCCACCACGGTCCCCACCATCCCCCCCAGACCACTTCTACCGGCTTCTCATGTTTCTGACTGCGGAGAATGCCCGCCGACCACAGAATCCAGATCCCAATGCAGAGTGCCAAAAATATTGCGACAAGGCCCCACATCACCTCTATTATTGGGAGATTTATTAACCTATGCTGTCAGGCTCATCAGCCACTTACCGATCTTGTTCTCTCCGCCCACCACGGTTCCATCTGCCAGAATACCCACACCGAGTTCGGTCGGTTCTGTTCCATTGGCGAACAGGATTTCTCCTCCCTTATCACGGATAGCCACGAGAATCGCCCGGAACTTGGCATCCGTATCCCGTCGCTGACGGAGATACCCCAGATAGATTTCTTCTTTCGTGGCATCCCATGCAGCCTGGTTGAACTCGGCCTTATAGGCTTTCATCTTGTTCTTGCTGGAGGCAACACGGATCGCCGCCACCTCATTGTCGGTCAGAGTATTCATGACCTCTGTAGATCCACCCTTTGCACGATCCCGTGCGAACTTCTGATGTATTGCGCCTTCCACACGGAAGAGTTGTGCGCCCAGTTCCGGTTTGTCGGTGGCTCTCTGGAACTTGGCGGAGGCAATCGCCGCTTCTACAGACGGATATTTGACCGCGGCATCGTTGATGTCGGATAGCTCTGTCTGGATACCCAGCGACAGATAACGCTGCCAATCGGATAGATCTGCTCCTAAACGCATGTCGGGTACCTTGGCCGACGCGTTGACAATGAAGGGACGAAGATCCGATTTCGCTTTTGGTGCGGCCTCGACTGCTCCTGCTCCTGCTTCTGCTTCTGCCTCTGGTTCCGGTACCGCCAGCGGAATAACATCGATAGGTTCTGATGCTGCTTCTGCCACTTCTGTTCCCTCTGGAATTGCGGAAAGAGTAGGTGCCGCAAGAGGTGCAGCAACAAGAGGTGCCGCCATAGGCTCAGCCGAAGCCGATCTCTGTACAGTCAATGCCGACGGTGGCGCAACCGGTTCCGCCGGCCCCGCCGGCCGCCGATCCGAACGACGACGCAGAATCCACCACCGATTCATGAACGACAGTCGCCGGATTGCGTCCGTCATCGCGTAGCGTTCGCCCGCCGCCACTGCGTCATTCCAGGCATCGCTGAACAGACCCGTCGACGCCGTGAGACCCATGACAGATTGCTCCTGAGCCGTCAAGAGTTCCAGGCCGACCTCCGCCAACCGTGCCTGCATATAGGCCCACGACACCAGATACTCCTGGTGCGACCATCCCGCCGAAATGAAATCCAGATCAAATCCCAGACCCAGACCAGCATCTGACGGAGGAATAATACTACCGATTCCCGTACCATAACGGCGGGTCAGAATCCAGGAATCCGTTGCTCCATCCCGACCGACGACGGTTCCATTTCCTGCGTGTAGCGCCCGGGCCACAACATCTCCGTCCAGGCCACATCCGATAAAGTAGCCGCCGACCTTGATGAGATCCGCCAGATTCGTCAGAAATCCCGCCAGCGTATTCGGATCCCGAAACATTCCGTGCATACCGAACATACAGCTGACCACATCGTATCCGTCGGCCGACACCACCGCCTTCAGAAGCTCCTGATCTTCCGGAGTCGACCCCGCCTGTCCGCTCACCAACCGCTGGGCGGCATCCGCCACCGCAAACGCCGTCGGTGGAACACGATCCTTTCCACCCAGCGTAATCATCTTCGTCAGCAGCCGACTGTAGGCTCCATCCGATGGATCATTGATCGCCGCCGGCGCCACATCGCAACCGAAGATGCGGCCTGCTCCTGCCGATAGCCACAGACGAAGATCCGATGCTGTTCCGCATCCGAGATCCGCAATGGCTCCACCGGCCGCCAATGTCTTACCCAGAAGAACCCGCTTCTTGATCCAGTCGTCGTGGAAGTTCGTCATACACTGAACGCGCATGAGATCCCGTCCCGGTCCGCGACGGGCGCCGGTTGCGGAGATCGCGGCCACAGCGGGACAGTGCTCTACCTTGCCCGTTCGCACGGCTTCCTCCGTAACAGGATTGTGAATCGTATTCCAGATACTGTTCGCGACCCAGTCGGCATTCATCGTTCCGCCCCGACGGGAACCAGGCGCACCGGCCTGCGCCGCCAACCAGCGCTCTGTCTTATCGTGGCGAACCCGCTGTGGCACCCACCGCCAACCGGGAGCCCGATCCGGATAATACGCCATTTCCACAATCATGTCGCTCTGGATGACATCGCCGTTCGTGGCATACACCAGATCCTCTTTGCTATTGCCTCCGTTGCCTCCATTGCCACCACCGTCTCCAGCCACTCCACCAGCCGCGCCTCCACCACCAATCGCCACATACGCAACCGACGCCATCGGATCACGGGGATCCACCGGTCGAAACTCTACCTCCCGCCATTCGCCCTCATCCAGAGACGCCGGCAGGGCCGCTCCCGATACGACGGCACTGCGGGGATCCTGAAAGACACCGTCGCGATTGGAACCCACGAACAGCCGCAGCGTCTTGAATCGCACAGTCTGTCCCGAATCCTCACGATACTTTGTTCCAACCGCGTCGACTCCCGTTGGTCGGCCATCCCGTCCCCGCTCACGGTCGACGATAACCAGAAAGTCAATCGTATTCTCTTTGGCGGGCTTCCACTTGAGCTGTTCGCGCCATGTTCCCGCTCCCACCGGCAGAGCCGCGGCATTTGGAGTGAAGATGAGACCATCCGTGTTGTACGGGGCCGATCGTGCATCCTCCAGTGTTGACGATGCCGCCTCACGGAAGATGGCATCCGTGCCACCGGCGACCACACGGAATGTCTTCATGCCGACCTGGAGATCGTGTCCTGCAGGAACACCGCCCACGATCTGTCGCGCTTTTCCCAGATCTGACACTGCCGACGCAATGTGCGACTGTCGTGTTCCCGCAGCCGCGGCAGATCCCAACATTGCTCCGCTGATCGCGAACGGAAGCGCCGCGACGCCGGTATCGCCCCCACGCTCTGCCAGAATATCAAAGGCGTAGAACTGAGAGACCGTCTTACCGGCCCGGTCCCTCCGAATCCATTCGCCGTCCAGAATCAATCCCGCCAGCTCTTTCGGACCCTCCTTTCCCGTGGCGTAGACCCGTCCTCCGCCATCTACAAGAAAGATACGCCCGTTGTCGCTCACGAATAGTGCCGCGCGGAGTCCATCGGCCTTGTCGGTCACATTGTATCCGCCCGGCATGCCGACCAGATGCGCCACACCTGGCTCAATCGGCATCGCAATGTTGCGCCTCTCCAGAGTCGCTGGTTGCGGAGCAGGATAACGGAATGGTCCCTTGGAACGACTGTTGCCTCCGTGTCGGTTCTTTCCGCGATTTGCACCTGCGCCTGCGTTAGAACCAGAGCCAGAGCCAGATCCAAAGATTCCCATCAACGAGTCACGGACATAGTCCGCCGCCTGCGCCGAACACAGCACATACGACCGTTGCCGACCCTGGAGTATCCATGACATCCCCCTTAACAGAAAGCGCGCGGCGGCCTCCGCCGATGTATTTTCCCGCGACGCCGTGAGTTCCACTTCGGCCTCATAGCGCGGCGGCGATACCGTAATCTGCGACTGCTGGAAGGTGCGCGCCGGTCGCCCCACGTTCTCCCGCACGACACTGAGATCAAATCGCACGGGAATCCTACCCGGCGCCACGAACTCATAGCGCTGTATCATACGGAAATGCTTTCCCAGTGAATCCCACTGTCCCAATGCCTCCTTGACACGGGCATCGTCCATTGCTAGCGGAATCTCCCGCTTGACCTTGATGCGCGCTCCGTAGGCCGTAATATTCACCGGCGGCGCGTCGGCCACGGCCTCCTTGACCATCGCGGTAAACGGTTTGCCTTCCAGACGATTATCCCGACAGTAGGCCTGGATCACACCGGCTCCCTCCAGTGTGATGCGCAGATCATTACTCAGACAGATGTTGAGTTTCTGGATCTGCGGTGCCTCTTTCATGCCGAAGGTCCGGAGATGCGCAATAACATCCTGCCATGCCGTCATATCGACTCTCTCAAGCATCGCTTCCAGCTCTGCCCCTGGCGTGGTCTTCCACGCGGAAGCCAGTGTCTGAATACCTTCCATATCGCTGCGGCGTAGGTCCATCCTACTCTCTACTACTGACCATGAATTGGCGGGGTCATTTTTACGGGGCAACCACCAGACTCTGTAGAAAGCGCAACCACTGGTATCGATTCCAGAGACCCACGCGACCACCGGTCTTGGGTGCAGTCGGTTCCATGGCCACAATGAGTTCGTGAATCGCGGCCACGGTGAGTGTTCCGATCGAAGGAACACAGGCCGGCGGTGTCCAAGTAAAGTCTTTCACATCCAACAGTTTCGGCCACTCTACAGCAGGAACCGCCGCTCCTGCCGGCCCCACAATAATCCGACCGGTCTTACAGTCCAGATTGTATATCGGCAGATCGGCAGGAGCAACTACGGGAATACATGTCGCCGATTTATATTCGGGCCACCACAGCGAAACACGGAATCCCCGTTGCGAACATACGAAATCTGCCAAGAGCGCGGCGCGACGGACAGTGCGCACCGACTCCCAGACATCTGGAGGAGCCGCGGCGCCGGCGGATCGCTCCCGTAGATCCTCCTCCAGATGTTTGCGGATCCAGCCACGCGTCTTGTTTTCTTTCCAGGCGGTGTCGATACCGTGAAGAAGAGTTGCGGCCTCCTCCATTTCCATGGTCTTGCGCACCGATAGCGTTGCCGTCCGGTACATAGGATCACGAATCCATAACGAAAAAGATACAATATCTCCAATGGAACATGTTGTATCTTCTATCCATCCTTTGGGGAACCACGGAACCGGCTCATCGGGAGGTAGGCTCAGCAATGTGGCCGCCGCGGTTTTTACAGGAATACCGACTGCTGCCGTTGGATTCATCGCAATTGCGCTACTGATCTGCGACCACGGGACTGAGGCGGCCAATGATTTCTCCTTGCCCATCGTGTCGGCTGTCTTGCGTATATTACCGTGCGCCATCTTTAGCCTTTGTCTCTCTGTCTCTGCCTTCTCTGCCTTCTCTGCCTTCTCTGCCTCTCTCACATGACCAGCGCGTTGCGGGCGGCTGTCAGACTGGTTTCCCGCTGCTGCAACTCCGCATTGTTCTTTTCAATAAAAATTCGGAGTTGAACCAGTTCTTCAAATACATTCTGGGGAATCTTGGCCATGTCGAAAAAGATCCCACTTCGATTTTCACTGGTTTGAATCTTGTGTTTCTGCAGAATCCGGGCTATCTCAATATATGCCGACTTTTTCATCGATTTCAGAGCCTCCACGTACTCGGAACGGCGATAATATTCAGCATCGGTGATGACTTCATTCGCTACTCCTGCTACTCCTGCTACTCCTGCCACATCCGTCATTGATCCCACCACCGTTGCCATCTGAAATCCTCAGGGATTCTGAGATAGCGGTGATACCGCAGCAAGTAACCAGGGATTCTGTGTCGGTGCGCTGCCACTGCGTAAAATGAAACACACATTGATGAGACCCGGATGCCGAGTTGTAAGAAAGACCAGCGTTGCGCCTGCGCCTTCTTCGGTTCGATATTCCAATCCTGAATGTGTCTGCTGCGACAGCATTCGCAGACAATCGAACCGATATTCGGAAATACCGGACTCAACAGCAGGAATCCATAACTCAATGAGAAGCCAGTCAGTATCGGGAAGATCTGCATACGACAGTGTGGCCAGACGCGAAACACTGCCGCTCTCGTAGCTGGCTACGGACTTCTTGCCGCTGGTCCGTCGTCGGCTAACCAAAGATATCCAACTCTGACCGGTCTGACCCAAGAGTTTGTAGGAGTTCACAAAATCTTGAATATGAAGATCCAGTACGACAGACATTCTGTCAGGCAGCAGGAATCTAAGCCGTTGCTTCTACCGCTACCGCTCCATCTGCCTTCGACTCAACAGCAGCAGGAGCAGCAGGAGCAGGACCCGTCGGCATAGATCCGGGGCCTTCGTACAATCCGACTGCCTGGATAAACTCGTCTCCCGCCTGGAAGCGGCTACGCAGAACCCGAATGCGAATATTGGCACCGGCACTGAGCTCCTCAAACTCCGCATTGCCCATGTGCAGATCCCGGGGCAGCAACACGCGCATCGCATCCTGAACCCGACCGTCGCTCATCACCAGAACATAGGCTCCCATCTTATTGGCCTTGAGCACCTGTGCCTCTGCGACCTGATTGGCGTACGGTGTCAGACAGAGAGCCCGCACCTTACAGTAATAGACGAAATCCGCCGTAAATCGTCCGTGTTCGGCCTGGCCGAGACTTCGTGACAGAATCGTCGTCGATCCAGGGCGAATCCATCCGTGTTGCGAACAACGGCTTTCCAGCGTCTTTCGAATCTTCTTCGTCAGAAATCCGTCCAGATCCTCCACAGCCTCCGCATACTCTCTGGGACTCAACGATACTCTCTTGTCCAGGAAAACGGGTTTGTAGAGACTCATCTGGCGACCCGCTACGGACATCTCTGGTGATTGCTCACCTTTTGCCAAAAACCCCTATACCGCGATGAAGCTCACTTCCGCCCGCGTAAGCCTGCCGCCGCTGCCACTGTAGCCGTCAAAAACCAACGCTTTCCGGCTACTTTGCGGGCATCCAAAATACGCGTCAGAAACTCCATATAGAGACACAGCGGCTGGTGTGTCAGATCATTCAGATGTGTCGGATCACCGGCACGGATCTTCATCGCCTGACGATTCGCCGCCACCGCTGCCATGGCTCCTTTTGTCATCGCTGCATCACCCTTCGCCGCCACCACGGCCTCCAGATGTTTCTGACGCTCCGCCGCGGGTGCGTCCCATGATTCGTCGTCATCCGGCAGCATCAACGGAGCAATGTCGGAATCGCGCCCCGCGGCATGTAGAATTCGGACACGCGGACGATGTACGGACAGATTCGACGTGTTTCCGCATTCGGCTCCGACAGAGGACGGTTTAATGGGGGTCGTCGTATCCAGAGTTTTGAAGACCGTTTCTCCTTTCTTGGCGGCCATGAATCCGAACAGAGGTCCCATATCAGTATTCAGTTTCACCCGTGAGCTGGCGAAGGCTTTATCCATACCTTCCGCGAGCTTGGATGAACAGAGCTTAAATGTCGTAGTTTCACCGACCCGACAATGCCATTCGGTGCTCATCGTGTTTGGATTATAGATTCTATAAGAAGCGAGACTCTTGCCGACGAAGATATCGTCTTTGAGTGTCTTCTCTAAGAGGCTGTCCTTGCTACTACTTTTGTTGCGGATTGCCTCTTCCAACAGACGGCGCTGGTCGGCAAACGGTTTGTGATCGAACCACCAACGGAGAGCAACCATCTGGGCTTCGGGAATACTTCGGTAGCGATTCAGGATCCAGGTCCAGATCTTGAGAGTGTCCGTGATGAACACTGGTTTCTTTCCTTTGGCATCGCCGCGGATCCATTCGCTCCATTCTGCCCACTGCGCAAGGATTTTCGCGGTTGCTTCTGCTTCTTCGGATGCTATTCCTGTTACTGCTGCCACTGCTTCTCCTGCCTCTCCCGCTCCCGCTCCTGCTGCTGCTTCTACCGCTCCCGCTCCTGCTGCTCCTGCTCCTACCTCTCCTATCGCTACTGCTGGAGGAGGCACAGAAAGCAATGAAGGTGCAGAAGGCAACGAAGGCAATGGCAAATCGGCAACTCTTCCAAATACTGGCTCCTGCCAATCCGAAAACCGACGACGGATCTGGAACGCCCGCGCATACCGCAACGCCATCGGAATATCCGTGTCGTGAACCATTGCCGGCTGAAACACCAACCAGCCCGCTTTCTTTATTAAAAATCCCGCTACACCATCGGGTCGCTTCAGCCGAAACCGCCGACCATCCAATAGTTCCAACAGTGCCTCTGTCGCGATTTCCCACGGCAAATCGCTGAAAATCTCCCGGACCAACGATTCCGGAACCATGACCTGATCCGCAAAGAGTTTCCGTACAAGATCCTGTTTGGCAACGACAATCCGTCGTGCGTCATTCACTCCAAATGTGGAGTTATCCAGTTCTAATCCTTCATCCGGTGTGCGGGCAACGGCAACAGCACACTCCGCCTTACAGACTTCGTAATCGCAATAGGTCGTATAGTCCACATCATTCGGAGACCACGCATCCAGCTCTTCTCCATCGGGGCCACGGCTCCTGCGATCGACCCCCTGTCCGTCGATCTGTCGACGGGGCTTCAGAGAGGTGAATGTGATGGCCTCCAACTCCAGATTACAGTCCCATGCGTTGCGCTTCAAAATACGCTGAACCTTTCCGACCGCTTGGGCTTTGCGAATGGCGATTCGGTAGGCATACATGTCGGCGCTCTCAAAATCAGACGGACGCAACGCATGTAGATAGATCGTACAGTTGCTGAGTGCCAAGGGCGGCAGACCCTGACGCTTTTCGGCGTCGCGCAGAGCCGCGTGGGAACAGTAGCGGATGGCACGTCCAATAATCTGATCCGTGCGATTCAAGTGATACCAGGCATCCAGAACATGCATTTCGCGCACGCATTTCAGATCCAGACCTTCCGATGCCACCTGTGATCCAATGATGGCTTTGACAACTCCACCCTCTGGTCCCCACTGGGGATCATCGGGCCAGCGGGAGGCAATACGCACAAGACCGGCAAACTTGGGCGAGAGTTCATCATCCGAGGTCAGAAGAATATAACAGGCGGGCTTGAAGGGATGGGTGGAGGCACCGTCTCCGTGTCCTTCCTGCGCACCGCCACCGCACAGCGCACATATCGGCGCGACCGGAGGTACTCCTGTCAGTAGAGATACCAGTCGACCATCGGCCATGCGGCGTTGGAAACCTATCCGTTCCAATGCCACCGCCAACGGAAGAGCACCGGCCTTAATATAGCGACTGTACGCGAAACAGATTCCGTGGGCCGATCGAATACTCTCTACGACTTTGTGGATCTTTGGAGCGTGATTGCGCAGACCCTCACCTTGGAATACACTGTCCACATTGAACTCACCGTCGGACTGGTTCTTGGGCGCAAACAGACGGAGGCGATTGCCACCGGCGGCGGGACCGGCGACTTTCTTTTCACGGAAATAATTATCCCAGCCGGCAGAACCGTATTGTTCATTTGGATAGGATATATTGGCCATCTGCATGCGGAGATCCAGCATTGCATCGCGCGCCGGCAGAGAAAGTAGTTCCGGCACTTCATCTGCCTCTTCTGCCTCTTCTGCTTCTCCTGCCTCTCCTGCTTCTTCTGCACCCGCACCCGCACCCGCACCCGCACCAGCCGCCGTCGGCGCCCGTGAAGTCGCTTCCCGCAGAATCCTATCCACCGGTGATCCCGCCACCGGCTCCGTAAAATACAGCGGCAGCGCATTCAACGCCGCTTTATCCGAATCGGTAAGATCTACAGCCCGCTTCGTTGCTGATAATGCCGGCCACATCTCTCCCGCCGCCTCCGGCGCATCCGCCGGCTTCATCCGTAACGGAAATGTAAACGGATTCTCTCCCCGCATATAGCTCACATAGCTCCGGGCTGCGGCCTCTAGTTTCCGCTGGTAATGCCCACCCAGAAGATTCCCTTCAGCATCAAACAGATCCTTAACACGCAGCGCCTTGGCCTCTCTCTTGTGATCATTCATCAGCAAATAGTTCAGCAGCAACACGATTTCGGGCGACGAGTTGTACATTGGTGTGGCCGTCATGAGTACCAGCCGCAGTCCCTCCGCATTCAACACGATGCGTTTCAGCCACGGATTCAGCGCCTTTCCTGCTTTATTCTCCGCCGCCTCTCCAGGTCCCGCGGCATCTTCACCAGGGGCGGCAGCACCCGCACCGGCACCGGCACCACCGGTTATGTCGGTCGCAATGACATCCCGCAAGTTATGCGCCTCGTCCACAATAATCAGATGATCCGTAAATATCCGCCGCAGAATTTCGTTTTCTGCCTTCTCTCGTGCCACCTTATCGGTGAGACCCGCCGGCAGAGACTTGCTCAGCGTACGGGCAATCCAGTTCGCAAAGGCCTGATAGCCCGTCACGGTATATCGTGCGCGCATGTCCTCAGCCACCTTGTATGTCACCATATGTTCATCGTGGAGCTCCATGAGACCTAGTCTCTCCAGATACGATGTTCCCGTGCACTGGCGGGCGGTCCACTGTCCCGCCGCGTCGTCCCATTTCAACGACGACGGATCAAACACCGTGCGCTTGAAGTTGTCTTTCAGAGCCTGCGGAACCAGCACAATTACGCGCGACATCGGACTGGCATCCAGAAACTGTTCCGCAATCGTCACGGCAGAACAGGTCTTGCCCACTCCGACACCGTGAAACAGAAGGAGTCCCCGATACGGTGTCAATGGATGCATGAAGCGCGACACAATCCGCTGCACCGGTGTCAGCTCAAACACGCGTTCTGCCTCCGGAGCTGTACACGGATCCATGAGACCGTCGCCGATCGCCGCCGTCACGGCCCGCGCCTCCCAGAACTCCCGTTTCGCAAACAGACGGGCGCCGAACTGTGGGTCCTCTGGATCGGGATAGAGTCCCGCCTCACGTTCGCGGGCGGCCATCGGTGCGGACGGCCACGCGGCATCGCCCATTCCCTCTTCCACTGTACCGCCCGGTTTGCGTTCTCTTTCCAACATGGTGGTCACGATCCGATCCCGCAGCTTCGCGTCGGTGGAGGTCGCCCACGCCTCCTGTATGAGACGCGGCGTTGTCATGGACTTATAGATCGCTCCGTAGTCCACGGGAGCACTGCTCATTTCTCTGCTTTTGGAGTGCCAAATTTCGCTGCCAATCGTCGCGCAGCAATCTCCAATGCGGTTCGCTTCTCCACATTGTAGGGTCGTATGAGTCCTACGGCCTGTTCTATAGAACACCAGCGTACATCCGATATTTCGCGGATCTGTTCTTCATTTGTGGGATCCAATCTTACTTCCAGATTCATCGGTGCCTCCGTTAGCCAGTATTTGTGCCGATACCGCACACCGTTGCTGCCGACATATTCTTCCAGTACGGGCGACTCACCCTCCAGCGGTTTCAGAAGCCGACGCGGCACACCGGCTTCTTCTTCGGTTTCTCTGAGTGCGCATGTCATTTCGGATTCTGACGAGGAGCGTCGGCCCTTGGGGAATCCCCACTCTGGTTCGGTCCAGGTTGTCTGTGAACTGGCCACCGCCGCGGCGAGTGTTCCGCGACTGCGAATAACATCGAACTTCGCCTTGGCGTGTTCGTATTCGGCCATGTAGCGCCGTGTCAGTGCGCCATTCCATAGAGATTTCCACAGATCCGTAAAGTCCCGCCGTAGCAGCTGGTCCCGTTCGGTAACGGTCGCCTGATCGACCAGAGACTGTAGGCCTGGTGTATCACGCGGTTCGTACTTGCCCCGCATGAGTTCTATGAAACCGATACTGACACGCCGCCGAACGAGAAGCCAGTGTGTTTCGGAAGGATTGGACAGTTCGCCCGCTCCCCGCCGAAACACGATTAATCCCAACGATGTGATGGGTTCCGCGCACTCACGGAAAAAATGGCCTGCTTTGCCACAGTTACTACACACGGATGTCATCCCCCTTACTTCGTTGGCTGGAAATGATGTTTAGCCCCGCACTTGGTAGGGATCATGCACTTGCCGCCCGAGGTGTGGGGACCAATGTTCTGGTCAGTCATACATATCGCGGCTCTCGGATATTCTGATGAGCCGTCATACGCTGAGAAACGCGCCGCCAAAGAGTTCTATAATGCCTTCGTCTATATGTTGCCGTGTCCGATATGCCGCGATCATCTGGGCGAGATTCTCAAGGTCATTCCGGTAGACTCCTGGCTGGACAATCGCAAATCGCTAACAGAATGGACATGGATGCTCCATAATCAGGTGAATCAGAAGCTGGGCAAATCCGCCATTACTCAGGAGCAGTTTTTCCAACGCTATCGTGAAGTCGCGGATCGTGGTCTGCCGATTCCTCCGGCAACTCCCACGGCAGAGCTCCACGATTCGGCACTACAGGCCGCTTGGGTTCGGGGCGCTACTCACACGGTTGGTGGACTCCTGGCTGTCGGGGCGATTGGAACTCTGCTGTGGTACAGCTATAAAACCCGCTAATGAACCGACTGCTGCTGCGACTGTGGCTGCTGTGGCTGCTGCTGTTTCATTGACCGATGGAGCTGTTCTTGCTGCGACTGCAGTGGAGACAGTCGGCGGCACCACGTGTTGGCGCACATAACTGCCTCTGGAGGGCCACGCAACATACGTATGAGCCAACATATCCATCAGATGCGGAACAAACTGTTGGAGTTTCGCCACCTCAATCAAAATGCTGGGATATCCAGTGACAAAGATCTGAACCGACTTGAACGGATCATCATCGATTCCCAGAAGCCAGAATATCCTATAAATATACACATTCAGTTGGATATAGTTCATTATGCTAATATCCACCATCGCATCACCGGCCTGCATTTCCGTGTAAATTGCTCTGACCGAGTTTTCGCCCAGTTTAATAACCTGGAGTTGATCATCGTTCTGAGGATCGGGATCCGCCTGTCCTGAACGCATCTTACGAATGAAACGCATCGTAATCATGTTATAGGACCGGGGCATGCGGGATATCACTTATCGTACATCGTGGGCGACTGTTTAGATCATGGACTCTGACGAGATCGAATAATCGCTGCATCTCATAAGGGAATGGTCAAGGTCGTTGAACTTCATGCGGTGGCATCCGATGCCGATTTTGCCAAGAACGAAGGCAAGTTCTTCGAGGTCCAGCGCGACACCACCGTGTTCGACGATGATGTAGATGTCTACGGTATATCTCATCCGGACGATATCGCAAAAGGCGCACCGAAACGGAAGCTCCTCCTGAAGCTCCGCAAGGCCGTGCTGGATGCCGACGAGGTTCAGCGCGGATGGGATGCGTTTCGGCTTCTGGCGATTCCCTCCCGTAATCGCGGCGCGGCAGCGGGTCCGATCGACCTCAAAGGCGTCTACTGGTCGCGGAGGAAACCGGTGGAAACCACGGGCTGGTCAACCCGCTACATGCAGGACGGCAAGGTCAGCAAGATGCGCGTGAACAACGTGGTGGCCAGCGGAGTCATCGGCAACTACGAACGAACCCCCTTTCTGGGCCAACCGTGCCGTCTCACCGGCTACACCCGTCGCGGTCTCAAACAGTATCTCCACGGTATTCCGTTTATTGAGGCGTTGGATAAGGAATTCAAGCGGCTGGTTCCCGATGCCTGGCGGAAACAGCACACGCTGGCCGCCAAGAAGCCCATGTACCAGATCGCCGACACGGCCTTCAGTACTCTGACGGTCAACATGAATTTCCGCACGGCGCTCCACAAGGATGCTGGTGATTATTCGGAGGGATTCGGTAATCTCACCGTTATAGAATGGGGGCGTTACCACGGTGGAGAGACACTCTTTCCGCGATTCAATGCCGCGGTGAATCTGCGTACGGGTGATTTTGTGGCGATGGACGTACACGAATGGCATAGCAACGCGCCGATCCGTGAGACCAAGGAGGATGCGGCATATAATCGGTCGCTGCCTGACATCCGCACCCGCGACGCCGAAACAGGAGTTATCGGATCACAGGAACGATACCAGCGTATCTCATTCGTTTGTTACTATCGTGAGAAACTCACCGATTGTAGTGAACGGGATACACGGGATTATTACCAGAAAATAGACTTTAATCTGAAGGAAGAAATGGCAAAGGCGCGGCGGGCATCGCTGCCCGTGCTACCACTGCCTGACATCACGGGAACAGTGGAAGATGCGGAGAACGCCATTAAGATACATAGGCCACGCGAAACACGGAAGGCCGGTCGGCGGAATAAAACAGAGAGCCAGCGAAGGAAGCGGCATTTTCTGTAACTAGCGATTCGTGTAAATGTTCTTGATCTACCTATACCCATGAAATATACACACCGGTAATGTATTCAGCAAATATTCTTTATAAGTATACGATACGTTGTGAAAGATTCGCCCTAGCATTTCATTCCATTCAATTGGATATCCTGAACCAGATTCCTAGCATATTGATAAACTTTGTCTTTCCTACACCGGTAGGTCCACAAATAGCGAAACATTTCGTATTCAACAGTTCTTCGGTCGCACCCAAACGGATCATAATATTCCGTAATGTGACATTCACTCCTGGTGCTTTGTGAAGATTGAACAGCATGTGATTGGGACGGACATCGAGCCATAATAACTCGCCGATGGTTTCCGAAAATTCTTCGGGTACCGAGACATCCACGCGTTGTGTTCCGCCCGCCATGGAATGTTTTCGTGTTTTATTTTTGAACACTCGCTTTGTTCGCGATAGTTTCATTCCTATTGCGTCGGGTTGAAAAAAATTGAAACACATCTCGGCATATTGTCTCTGGGACGCGTTCACAATGAACATTTTCTTTCTGAGCCGTAAACCTCGTCGCTGTGCCCGTTGGCACTGCGATAAGCATGTCGTGAAGATGATTTTGGAGTCGACGCAGATGCTCTACACGGCGAACCACGAAAAGGGTGGACGCGACCGTATTCTTTCCGATGCTCCCATCTGTGCCTCAACCGGTACACGAGGCTACAAATCCCACGCAAAAAACCATCCGTGTACCCTATGGGTTCGCGAAAGCTTCGCACACTACAATTGGTTGCTGGACCTCGCATTGGAACTCGTGCGGGAGCATATGTTCCGTTTCGCACCCAAGGTCATTCACGCGTGCAATGAGCATCTGCTCTGGCTGCAGGAGAATCCGCCACCGGGTCTTCTGACCGTTCGTACCTGGCAACGCGATCCGCCTACGGCAATGCCCGACGAGTTTCGGATTGGAGATTCCATCCGTAGTTATATTGCATATTACAACGGATCGAAACGGGAGCGGGGGCTTTTAAAATACACGAAGCGGCATATTCCGCACGGAGGCATACACTACGAAGTGCAGCCGCTCATTGTAAATGAGCGGCGGTCTAAGAACGCTTATTATATATATTTGCTGTTACATGATGTATAGAGCTCCTTTTGTACGTCCTTTTTGTATGTTTAGTACGCTTATTCTTTTTAAAGGTGTGTTTGCGGAAGACACGTGTTTGGCGTCGGGTTCTTGGACCTTTCGTTCTGCTTCCCCCCGCTGTCGGGAGGAAAAGTATTGTCCTCGATAGATCATCATGTATTATAAGATCTCGTAATTCCATATGCGTTGGAATCAAGGCAATGCCGTCCGATGGTATAAATTCAGATATGACGTCTGACCCATAAATATAAAAAATCACATTATTGGTGAATGCTTGTGGTGTATAACAAATCCTTCCAGTATACCTCGAAAGAAGATTGGTTAAGAAATGATTATAATTAAAAAGACTATATGCAAACAATAGATCATCGTCAAATTCTTCTTGATACGCAGTAATTCTTATGCATCGATGTTCATTAGGAAAAAAAAGAGGTAAAAAATATGAACGTATCAAACGATTCGAAAGTATGTGTCTTCCTTCAGTGGAAATGAATATACCTAACATATTGTCTACAATTTCCTTTACATATACACCGTTACCGTGAATATTAAACAACAAATCAGTATTCATACCGCGATTGACCATATTTTGATAATACTCAAATATAAATCTAAACAAATCTCTTTCTTGTTCTAATTGCTCATTTATATATGTCTCATCCCTCATGAGTGCTTCTGACAGACGATTCGTCCAAAATGTGATCTTTGAAGAAATTTGTGTGAGTCCGATAAAAATCATAAATTTTACATGTGACTGATCTTGATTGCTTATATCGTTTACAGTATTCGCAACTGTTATCTGCCAATCTCCGTCTGGAACAGGGTCATTTAGAGTCATGCCGGCGGGCGGAGCGAATCCTGTTGTCGGGGCATGTATTGAAAACGTGTCTAAAAAATGTCGTGTGCTTGCATGGGAACCTTGTTTTGCAGTGTCCAATGAATTTATAGAAAATGCTAGAAACATTAAAAAAAAACCAGAAACACGATATTCATTTTCAGGATTCTTTAAAATAAATCTTAAAAGACTATCTAAACTATCCGCTGGAACATTTATAGTGATTTGTTTGTAAAATATTACAAGATCAAGCATTTCAGAAAAGTCTTTTTGTATCCATCCTTCTGAAATAACATATTCATTTATTCCTCCATCTGTAAATTGTATCAATTCAGAATCAGGAGACGATTCAGAACCAAGAAAAAAAATACGCATAATTTCTTGAATTCTTAATATAGTATTTATATGAGACCAAGCTGTATCATTTGACGTTCCAAAATTTTGACGAACATAATGACCAAATACAGGGTTTGGTTCTGCAATACCATCAAATGTTGTCCAGAAAAAATTTAAAAACTGGTTTAAAAAGTCTTGTAATGTTAACTCTGATGACTCGAATCCTAACCTAACCCTTCGCATTCGAATTCGAATTCGTTCTCTGTATAGTTTATAAAAATCACTATTCATAGCTGAAACATAGTATTCATACAGAACACGAATATGCTTTCTCTTATGAATATTCTCGGCATTATAAATGCTACTTTTATCAACTGTTAAAATATCAAGAAAAGTGTCTGGAATTTGTATATCCAATTCTGAAATATCATTCATAGTTAATAAATCTTTTATAGGATCTTTAGTATAAAAAGGTGATATAAGTTTGGTATATTGTAATAAACGTAATCGCCGAACACGTTTAGGAATCTTTTCTGGTTTATTTTGAATTATTGTATCTATAACAGCTTGTTTCAAGTCTTTCAATTGAATTTCAATACTGTTAATAAACACAGGCAATACATTAAATGTAGGACGTATATCCCCTCTTGCACTAAAAGTTGGAAGTTTTTTTTTAATTGTTCAACAATCTTATATCTATCTAATACTAAAACTTTATAAATATCGTCAGAATGTTGCCATAATTCAAGTAATTCACAACTGACTGCTGCTCCATCCAAATCAGGTACATATACCGGCATTACAATAGAAATATCGAACATTTCTGCATTAAATGTGCCAGCAACATTTAGAAGCCGATGCTTAAGATTTGTCTTTGTTATACGCTCACCAAGTTTAAAATTTAAAAAATATCTGTATAATTCAAACTTGGGAATTGATTTATTTACAGAATATTGAAGAGATTGGAAACAAACGTCTTGCATGTTGCGAGGATAATGACGACGAATATTATGAGTGGCAACATGTTCCAATTTTGGAAAAGTACTCGTTGAAAACATCTGTGTTCCCGTATTTAGCTTGGTGCGACAAATACCATTCGTTTGAACTGTAGTTTGTTCCATTGGAGTTTCTAGACTTTGAGGATCCATAAAAAAATAAGGACTCCGTCGACTCCGTGGATCGAAAAATTTTGCAATCGCTTTCTCACGTTTTCTATCATAGTTGATATATTGTGCATTTAACACATACGATTGGGAAAGAATTTTCATCTGAAGTTGTTGTTCATTTGCATCTCCTGAAAAAATATCTCCAGGTGGTTTTGTTAATTTTGAATAAAATTCAGTTGGAATCATGATACATTGAGAAATAATTGGTATAAATAATTCAATAATTTTTTTTATATTATTAAATTTGTCTTGTGATAAATATGGATTAATTAGAACATTCGTATCAAAATCGGAACCATAGGGTATCATTTCGTCAGTATTATCTATTTGTAAGATATCTGCTACAACCCTGTTTGTAGATTCAATAATTTTACGAATTGAATTTCCACCTTTGAAGTAAAACATATATATTGTGCGCAAGTCCTCCATACAATGTACAAAGTCTACATTATTCCCAACAACGCAATCATTTAAAGATTTTTCTGTTAAAAAAGTTCTAATTTCGTCAATTCTAGTCCTGAATTCTTGAAAATAGGGATCTAATATATCTAATGCTTCACGGGGAATAACTGAATAGGGTGCTGCTGTAAATTCAGTCAATAAAGTATAAAAACGTGTTCCACTTAAATCCATACGCCCTTCCAATCTAAATTGTAAGGTCTTCTCAATCTCTGTATACGGTGAAACATTCGGAGATACACTTGGGGTTCCCGTACTAGAAGAAAAAGCGTTTTGGGAATGTCTTGTCCGTATGTTATATATCCAACGTCTACGAAAAATTTTATCATATAACAAATAATGAAAATCTTTCAGTTCTAATTCTAACAACTGATCACATATAGCAGGTGCAGCACAATAGTAAAAAATTAACGTCGATGCTCCAATTACTGATTGTATGTAATCATACATAAACGGTACTGGTTGTTCACGATATTTTAATGTATTTACATATTTTGTAAGTTCGCCACTAATGTGAGATTTTAACATTCGGGATTCCTCGTCCGAAAATGTGTTTGCTTGACTTTCCAGGGGTTTTCCCGGTATTAGTCCATTATATAATTCATTCAATAGGGCATCAACCGGGGCATCAACCGGGGCATCAACCGGGGCATCAAGATTCATTTGTTTTAAGTAAACATTAAAAAAATATCTTTAAAATACAAATGGAGTGGTGGGATCTTGAGGATTATATTCGCCATAAACCTACACATTTTACAATTCAAAAAACTGTAGATAGTCAGGGAAAAGTATTAGACATACAATATAATTTTGATAATTTTAAAAAACTTTTTGATTTTTTTGCAAGACTTTTCGGAAAAATAACAATACCAAAAAATACACTGGTTTTCCACTCCAATCAATTTTTTTCAAAAGATTTGAAAGTCTATGAGCCAGTGAACACATCCATGAAAATACAAGATCTGCGACGATACAAAAGCAAAAACACCCTCGATTCTACAAGAAAAACCCTTCCTTTTTCTAAAACGTCACCGCGTGTATTTGCAAACTTTACACCTGCGGGAAATATGTATGTTGCAGGGAATATGTCTGTTTGTGAATCGGTCTATGTTACAACAGAAGACTTAACATTTTTCCAAATACCATATGTTGAAACTTACGGACATTTAAAAGATGTTTTTGAGTTAACTACTTCACGCATTTTCAAAGAATACATAGAAACAAAAAACAAAGAAGATAACACAATTTATTGTGGGTTTGTGCTTTCAACATCAGTTGATAAAACTCGTATAGTCGATATTAATGCAACTCTCATCCTGGCTACAGACGGTAGAAACGTACACTATCCTGAAATTTTAATACTTGATGGATTTGATAAATTCATAAAAATTGCTCATTATGATATATGGGACATTCGTGAAGAATTGAAAACTGTTGAAAACATACGTCTTGTTGATGTGCCAGGAGGAAATGATTATCGCATACCTCGCGTTAGTATTGAAGACCAGAAAGCTAGGTATCCCTTGTTGTTCAGTCGCAATAAACGTATTGGACGATTTGGCGATGTACCGTTACGCGGATATGATTATATCAGGTAAAACGTATTCCGTTGTCGTAGACCAATCCTTAGGTCGCCAATGCGAGTGAACCGAACACACCAACGAACTTGGATATTGGTACAAAAATTGAAGTCCTGCTGTGCATGTACTGAGTACGTACTATGAACTACGATATCGTACGAAACGCGGTTGCGACCTATATACACGACGAACCCAATCCGCAGGGATGCCTCGGCAGGCATACGATTCTCTCCACCACGGCGGCGGTGGACAAAGACGGAAGACTCGTCGCGATTCCGCTCGACATTCTCTCCACGTCCGTGAACCTTCGTACACTTTGGACGCAGTGCCGCACACCCATCGCGATTGTCTTTCGCGAAATCCGAGACGATTGGTATGCGGTAATTCCGTGCGACGAGACTCTGGTACGCTGGGAGATGTTCAATCTGCCTGGAAAAGACCATATGATACATCGTGGACGGACATTGGCGGAGCGTGCCATACGGTCGGATTTTGGCATCGAGACGGCGACTGTGCGTACCGACACTCAGTAGCCGAATCCTAGAACCATTACTCGGTAGTCAAAGACTTCATAAACAATTCAACTATGTTTGGTAATAGATGATGATCGTTTTTGTTTTTTTTATTCACATACTTGGAAGGTATTTGAAATCCTCCATCATCCTTTCGAAAGTATTTGTTTATTTCAATAAAATTATAATCATTTTCTTTACACGTCCTAAATGCTGAGGAGTGATATTCACATCGGGATACTTTTCTTTTAGCATAAGCATTAGGTCATTCAAAAACAATTGAGGTTTCTTCTGGAGTTCTGCCTTGATGAACGCTATGTATTCCTTTTTCATCTTCCTTGATTTCCTATGGTGTATCGGGGTTGGAATGGCTCCAGTCGCCTCATACTGCTGAATCCAACGCTGTAGCGACTGACGCTTACAATCAAATACCTCACAGGTTTCTACCTGATTATCTGTTTTTAGAGCGTATCTAACCGCAGATAATTTATAGTCTTCGGTATGGTGTTTGCCCATATCCCTATCCAAAGTGCCCGTTTTTAATGTTCATTGGTCTAATACTAATATATTGTATAATCTTTAAATAACCTTGCAATCACTTCACGAAATATTTTATTAAACTTCTAACCCACTATAAAGTTATAGGAAATTGTTTACAAGGTAGAATAAATATTATAGGGGGATATGTTTGATCTATAGTTGTGTTATCTCCTAATAATAAATCGTCCACGGTGGATATATCGGTTTGGTGGCGGCGTAGGAAAAATAGGAGGAGCAGCAGGAGGAGCAGGTGGAGCAGCAGGATGAGCAGCAGGGGCAGGAGGAGCAGGAGGAGCAGGAGGAGCTACAGAAGCCGGTAAAACTCCCCGCATCGGTTCATAATGTCCACCTGTCCATGATACTGCATAAGAATCCTCCATGCCGCCTTTCGATGTCGGAAACTCAATCCATCTCCGTTGTCGAATGTCCCACACTTTAACCGAGTGGTTCCACAACAGTACAAATGACCGAATTTCAATCGCCCCTCCCCATGTGGAGGGGACCCGCATCCGTTTTACATAAAATGACAGCGGTAACCCCGACTCTATCAGGATTGCCGTTGATGCAGATAGATCATCATATAATCCAGGGTCTGTAGCCAAAAAATCACAGATCTTTTGCCGTATTGTCTGTGGAGGTTCAGGAACAAAGGCCGACAGTGAGTTAAATAGGCAAGACATGTCCTATCTATAGAGTAGAAATAATGTGGGAAGTAGAACTAACTTTTGCCGTTCTCATCGGTGCCTGGATTCTCTATGAGCTCTACGGTCGTACTGCTCTGGAGTGGCTCTCCACATACGCCATGTGGATACGAATCGCCGGTGGATGTGCCGTGATTGCCTTCTTCTATTGGCAGGCCCGCGAAGCTCCCGATGCTTTCAAAGAAACTCTGAATCTCGCGAAGGGATTACTCATACACCAGGGACAAGGGTCAACAGAAGGAGCAACAGGAACCAAAGAGAAACGCAATGTCAGTGCTCTTCTCAAGAAGAAGATCGCCGCCGCCCAACAGTGGAAATGCGGGGCATGTAGCGGTTTACTAGACGAGACCTACGAAGTCGACCATAAGCTGGCGCTCTTCCAGGGCGGAACAAACGAACCCGAGAATCTGGTGGCGCTGTGCCCGAACTGTCATCGTAAGAAAACGGTAGAAGAGAGGTTGTAGACGAAAGCCGCCGCCCACAATAAGGGAACGATGTCGGCAATCATGTTCGGCGGACCGCAGCCAGCCACCTCAGGAATCTGGGCACGTTTGCCTTTCCAAAGCAGCGGAATCCTGATGTACGCTGTCTACACAATACTCATCGGAATCATTATCTGTGTAGTTCTCCTAACTATCGATTTCTTCTATCCATTTTTACCAGGCAATCCGCTCACGGGTCCCTCCGCCATGGCCCGCGCCGGCAGCAAATTCTGGGGAGGGAGCGACGCCGCGCAGAATCTCATTGTTCCTGCCGAAGACGCACCCACGAAGCTTCCCTCTGTCTGGTCCGCCAGTTTCCAGTTTACCCTCCAGGACTCCAGAATACCCCAGAAGAACGGCTATTACCGGCATATTCTCCATCGTGGCAGCAATCCCTTCAATATTTCGGCCACCCGACCTGGTCCCAGTGGTCACGCGGGTCTTCAGTTGACCGATATTCAGGGCGACACCGATCAATCATACAGACAAAATGGCCTGCCAACGATCATGTGCCCCGGTGTCATGCTGGATCCCTACAAGAATGATCTCCACATCTTCATGCACACGCGCGCCGCCGACTCAGGGCTTCTGTTATTAGAGTCCGCCACGATTGAGGACGTGCCTCTGGAGACACCGATCACCATTGGTCTCATCTGTAATCAGAAAGTTCTGGAGATCTATATCAACTGTCGGCTCTATGATACCCTTCTCCTGAAGGGATCCCCCCACGATCCGCCGACGATGGGAAACTGGTACGGGCGATACGGCGCATTTCCCGCGCAGGGCAAAATCAACGGTCTCACCCTCTGGTCTGGGCCACTGGTTATCCGCGATTACATGATGGTCTGTACGGTAGGATCACCATCCGATACAACGGCCGGCCCCAGCTGTCCCACTGCGTCGGAAGCGCAATTGTCGGCCTAACCGGTAGGGGGACAACATGTCCAGTTTTTTCAGTTCACGACCCACCGAGGCATTCGGTGCCGCCATGCGATCGCCGTTCATTCTGCCGTTCGCCGCCGCCGTCGCGGGAATTCTTCTGATCGCCATCGTCGTCATCGTGGTCATCCGCATATTCCAGAATCATCCCAAGTCATTTCTGTTGGGGCCCGTAAATCTGTGGGCACCCAAGACACCGGTTCTCATCAATCGCAACGAACTCACGCCGGCCACCCGTGGCAACTATACGCTCAGTTTCTATATCCGCATCGACGCCGTTCCGGATCCGCGGGAGGCATGCCCGTTGCTCACTTGGCCCGGTGTCTGGCAAATGGCATACAATCCGGCACATCAGGAGATGATCTGTACGGCGCAACAGACTTCCGACGGATCATCGTCCGACCCCGAAAAAACCACGATTCCGAATGTTCCCACCCAACGCTGGACGCAGATCGCCATCACATGGGAGGGTCGCACCGCGAACTTCTATATCAACGGATCCCTGGAGAAGTCGTGGTCTCTGCGTAATCTGCCACCGTCGGCGATCTCGTCTCTGACGGTTGTTCCCGAGGGCTGCAAAGGGCAGATCGCCTATGTTCAGCTCTGGAATCGGCGACTCACGTCCGGCGATGTACAGGCAAACTACACGAGCACCAGCGACTCCCGTGGTCGTCCGTATCTGGGACCAGATATCTTGAAAGAGCTGGAAAATCTGCCGAATATGTTCTGTCGCAATGGCGCATGCGGCGGAGGAAAGAACCCCAGTGCGGCTCCGTCGCAGACATGGGAGTTTCCGTATGCGTAGAGATCCAAGAAAGCAACGATTTTGGTGGGTCACGTTAGAGAATGGATCAGGCGCAGGACTACATAATGCAAAATAGTAGTATGCTCAGTACTATTTTGTTTGGTGTCGTCGTTATCGCCATCGTATATGTCATCTTCCAGTATCTGTATCCGGCCGAAGATCCGACATACACGCAGTTTCTGGAGGGCGACGCCGATGCCCGCAAGCCGGTGCTCCTGACCGGCAAAATGCCCGAAATCCACACCGGTGGCGACTTTACGCTGTCGCTCTGGCTCTATGTCGACGATTTCAACTACATGTCGGCCAACTATAAGCATCTGTTTTCCATTGAGCCGGAAACACCGTCCGATACCAGCAAGCTGCCGTTGGTCGCGGTTCTGACTCCGATCACGAACGGTCTGATGGTCCGCGCGGCGGTGTCAAAATCCAGCGGTGCGCCGGCCCCCGGTTCTGCCGCGTCGCCTCCGTCCAGTGCGGCCCCCGATATTACCGTTGCCGCGAACCTCAAGGCGCTCATTTCGCAGCAGACATCCATGAACATGTTCGACGGTGGTATCGATCCGCCGTGCGACATCAAGGAGGTTCCTCTGCAGCGGTGGGTCAATGTGACGATCGTCAGCAGCGGACGGGTGTTGGATGTATATATGGACGGCAAGCTGTCGCGCAGCTGCGTACTGGACGGTGTGGTCTATGTACCGCGCGGCAAGCTGCGGCTGAATGTCTGTTCGGCGGGAGGCTTCGGTGGACGGGTCAGCACGATCCAGATGTGGGGATACCAGCTGACTCCGGATGTTATTTACACGACCTACCAGATGGGCCCGGTACATTACAAGCACGATCTGTTCTCCATGTTCGGCAAGTATCTGAATCTGAATGTCAGCTTTACCGGTGCAACTCCCGGTCAGCCCATCACGAATCAGGGCAGCAACATATTCAATGTGCTGTCTGCTGCGCAGGCGACGGCTCTCCAGGATGTGCAGGCGGTGGCCAACTGCGGAATGGCACAGGTTATGACGAATCGTATGTAAGACACGAAAGTCAATAATTTTGGCGGGGTCCGGTAGAGAATGGATACAATAATGGGTATCGGCAACTGGATCATAGGGACATCGGCGTTGGCCCAGCTGATCCAGACCGTTCTGATGCTGTTTATCGCATACAGCGTGATGATGCTGCTGGCCGGCGTTCTGGATGTCGTCAATACGTATAGCCAGTCGAGTCTGTTACTGCTGCCGTATCTGTACGATAATTCGCAGACGATTACGATTGCTCAGAATCCGAATGCGCGCGACGCCATCACCATCTATCCGTCTATCAACGCACCGACGGGTCTGGAGTTCAGCTATTCGTGCTGGCTGAATATCAACAAGGCCACATTCGGAGCGGGAACGAATGCTTTGAAGCACATTTTCCACAAGGGCACACCGACTTTCCGGCCGCTGATGTGTCCTGGAGTCTTTGTGCGTGCGAACGACAACACACTGGTTATTTATCTGAATGAGACGCTGGCCTGGAACACATATTGTGAGATACCGAATATTCCGGTCGGCAAGTTCTTCCATCTGGCCATCATTGTTCGCAACATGACTGTCGATGTATTCATTAACGGCAATGTGACCCATCGCATGCAGCTGCGGAGCGTCCCCCGCCAGAACTTCGGAGATCTCATTGTATTCAGCACGGAATCCTGTAATGATTCGACGGCGAACCCAAATGATCCGCTGATTGTGGCGGGAGCAGCCCAGGGTCTCATCAGCCGGCTGTACTATACGGGATACGCGCTCAACTATGAGCAGATCGACAAGATGATCCGGGCGGGTCCGTCGACGAATATGGTTAGTTCGACGAATTCGCTGCCGCCGTATATGGCGGATAACTGGTGGATTGGCTATTACCGGCCTTGAGAGGTATGAGGGCGATCACGAAGAGACGAACACAAACGCAAACACAAACAGTTGCGGTCGTTCGCATACCCGATAAACCACTGACATCATCAAGGGATGCCAGGTGGAGGACAACTTGCCTTGGTTGCCGTTGGTGCACAAAACAGTTCACTCAACGGGAATCCAGAAAAAACCTATTTCTATACTGCCGTGCGCCGCCATACACATTTCGCCACGGAAAACATCACGGTTGCGGTGGATGGTCCGAATGAGCTGATGCCCGATACCCAGATTCGTCTGCGGGCCAAGATTCCCCGCCACGCCGATCTTCTGACCCATCTGACCTTCACTTTTCAGCTACCGGCAATCTACAGCAAAATCTGGCAGTTTCCGTCGGGGCTCAATGACGGATCAGTGATCAAGCGTCTTCCGTCTTTTCGCTGGATCCACCAGCTCGGCGCGAATATCATTGCCGGCGTGTCCATCTATGTTGCCGGATCCAAAGTACAGGAATTTCCGGGTGAGTGGATCGCAATCCGTGCGGCCACCGACTACACGCCCGATCAGTACCAGAAATGGCGCACCATGGTCGGCGATGTTCCCGAACTGACGGAACCCGAATGGGGTATCTACGGCCGATCTCCGAACTATCCGTATACCGCCGGTGAGTATCCCCACAGTGTCTATGATCCTACGGGTTACACGGGCGCACCGTCTATTCCCGCCCGGCAAATCCGTGTCCCGCTACCGTTCTGGTTCTCCGACGCCTGGGGTCACGCACTGCCTCTCATCGCTCTCCAGCTCCACGAAGTGGAAGTACAAATCACTCTGCGATCACTCCAAGAGATCTATCGCATCAATGAGCCGTTTTTCAATTCGGAACCTCTCCGACCGCACACACAGCTGATTCAGGATCCCATGTGGCCGACCTCATCGCAGCCGACTGCTACGAATCCCGTCATTGACAATCTGACTCTACAGAATGCCTACGCCAGCTGGATTGATCCGATTGGTGAACTCTCCAACTATCTACAGCCGGCCACCGCGAATCCGCAGACAACGCTGCCCACGATCGGTTCGGCCTTCAGTCTGAACGCTTCTTTGGAGGCGAACTATGCCTATGTAACGGAGCGGGAGCAGATTATGTTCGCAGAGCGTGCTCTCCAAACTCTGGTCCACCAGGTCCAGTCATTCAGCTATCCTTCCGTAGTAGCCAAGACACGTCTGGATATGGATGTTCACGGACCGATCACCCGCATGCTGTTCTTCGGACGGCGCAGCGACGCGTTGACTTATCGCAACAACTACAACAATCTGAGCAACTGGAAAAATCTTAATCAGGCACCGTTCTGGCCCATTGACGCCAGCTCTGCTCCGCTTCCGAACTCAGGTCGTCTCATCGATTTCTACAGTTTTCGCGACACGCTACAGTCGGCACGGGTGCTCGTGGCCGGAAATGAGATCTATGAAGAGAAAGATGCCGCGTTTTTCGAACTCTCTACACCGTTCATGACGGCGCAGGGACTCGGTGTATCGACCACCGGATCTCCAATGGGAATCGCCGCACATCCTGCATTTGCGTTAGGACCGCTCTATCTGTTTCCGTTCGCACTCAATACATCCGATCACGAACAACCGTCGGGATCCATGAATGCCAGTCGGATTCGTGATGTTCAGCTGGAGATTGCGCCTGTCCAGCTGGATCCAAAAGGATACTATGTGTTTGATGTGACCGTGTATGCTGAGACACTGAATATCCTGAAGATGCAGAACGGTATGGGTGGGCTGATATGGGCGGTGTAAGTCGGTAGGTGTACCCAGCAAAAGAGGAGAGTTTCGTCGCCCTTAGTAAGGGACATGTCTGTTGTTCGAACACGACAGACACGACAGACACGACAGACACGAAAGAAACCCGTCCGTAGCTCATTGTTATTACAGACATTTTGGACAGGAAATCCGCTTTCTCGTATGGAACGAGCCGCCCTTCAATCCTATGTGAACCAGGGATATACGGTCCAGGTTTACACCTATAATCCCGTTGCCGAATTCAAGAAACAGATTCCTCCTGCCGCGGCCCGACACATTCGCGTTCACGACGCCCGTGATGTTCTATCGGAGAGTCGTCTCTTCGAATACGGCGGCCGCGCGACCGTCGGCAAACGCGACGATGCCTATAAGTTTCTGCCGTTCAGTGATCTGTTCCGATTCACAATGCTACATCGATTCGGCGGGGCCTGGATTGATCTGGATGTGTTTCTTATTCGTCCGATTTCACCGGCCGTACTGCAGCGTCCGTATGTGTTCAGCAGTGAGCGAACCATCCAGAAAGGCGCCTACAAGAAGATCGAACCAGAGATCGTCGATATGGGATTTATCAAGGTTCCTGGCCCGGCATCGCCTCTGACAACGTGGATTCTGGATCACATTCCGAAGGATATTGGTCTGGATCTCAAGACTCCGTTCGACTATATGAATCTGTACCGCAAAGCCATCGCAACTCTCCGTTTAGAGCGGTTCGTGTTGCCCGCGGTGTCATTCCTTCCGCTGAACTGGTGGGATGTTAAGGAATCTTTTGCGGAGGGTGCAGGGTCCGCCCGAGCCTGTTATCCTGGCAAATATGGAGTCGATCCATTCTGTGTGGCGGTTCTGAAGCAGCGGAATGTCTTCGGTGTACACTGGTTTCGGGCTATTCTGCGTAAAAAAGGCCTACCGTATGAGCGCGCGGCGAATCGGCAGACGACCGATAATCTCTATGAGAAGATGATTCAACAGATTGAGGATGCGGCGAATGTCACACGAAATAGTCTCTAAATATAGATAAAGATGTTTTATTATCTAAATATTGATGAAAGAACAGATTGCAAGAAAGAGTTTGAAGATACCTGGCTACCACAGTTTCCAGAGTTTGAGAGACATTCCGCATACTATTCTACAGTGCCACACAAAGGATGCGGAATATCTCATGTGGATGCAGCAGAAAAGGGATTTGCCGCGGGCCACAAGATTGTCGTAGTGTTTGAAGATGATGCGATACCAACGGAATATTTCAATGCCGCGGCATTTCGCGAACTTCTGGTTGAGGCCGAGGCGGCCTATGAATCGTTTGATACTATATATCTGGGAGCTAATGCTGAATATAAGCATAGCACTGTGGATGGATTTATCATTAGCCCCAACTTTATTCAAGTCGATCCATCGGAAAGAATAACCACTACAATGGGGATGATCTATAGTGTAAGATCTCGTCAGAAGTTATTAGAATATAAAGATAGACAGATACAGAGCACACCAATACCATGCGATAGGTTCTTTTCTGGTAAATCATGGGGGCCAACGGCATGGACTCCTTTGACATCATGGATAACATCCATACAACTATTAGATCAGCGTACATCGGTCTCTAATAATGTTCTACCGGAGACAGGTCATATTCCATCGAAGTTATATCCAATTTCTGCTCTAACAGAGAAGAAATACGAATCTTCTATGTCCACAACGGTTGATTTTCGATACGATATTGTGTGTATATCGGCTTTTTTTCCAATTTCATCTAAAGCTTCGAAAGAAACATATTATGAGCGAGCAGAAAGAATTCTGAGTAAAGCGGCGGCCCCATTTATTATCTTTACAACAGAAGAATGTAAACCGGTTTTTTTGGCTATGCGTCCATCCCATCTTCCTATGACTATCTATACGCTCCCATGTGGACCTGATAATTTGCCTATAGATTTACATTCAAAAGCCTGGTTCCGCAAACACGAATATGAGATACAAGCAATTATCGCAAAGAGACAGGTCCATAGAGGTGTCACCCCAGCACTTTTACAATTATATTTATCAAAATGGTGGTTTGTATCATTGGCAAAAGAGAAAGGGCATGTTGCACCATTTATGATGTGGTGTGATATTGGATCTCATAAAGAAATAGATATGAAATGTAACTTCTCTTCATGGCCAGCAGTATATCCACTCCACACTATTGTTCAACAGCAAAGAGAAAAATATAATAGAGATCCACTTATATTTTTCCAAAGAAGATCATCGTCCGGTCTCTCTCCTCTTACACATAATCGCGCAAATGATTCCATACTTACTGGTGGGCATATTATTGGAACACCCGAATCATGGGGTTATTTTACATCTGATTTTAAGCAGTCTATAAATAATCTTAAGACTCTAACTGATAGAAGTTTTCCATGGATGTATGATGAAGTGGCATATTATTATTATAGTCAAACAAATGTATCATCGTGTTATATTATACCAACGTGGAAGAATAAGATAACTCCTTCAAAATCAATGTTAGGTTGGTTTCCATCATTTTATTTCTTATGTGAACATTTCGCTTTGTCTTTACCAACGGAGGACACGATCGAAGATGATGCGTTGCTTGTAGTGAGTGCTAAGACTAATCCGCCTAAAGTAACAAAGGTATTTTTCAAAGCATTCAAAGGTAAGGTATTCGCCAGTAGACAGTTACGTGGTAGATAACAGTATATTGTATAGAAATTACCCTTTGCGCAAACCGAAACACAAACCGAAACACAAACCGAAACACAAACCGAAACACAAACCGCAAACCAAAAGTGTATACAAGCAATCAGAGGAGATGTTCAACGGACGCGTGAATATCCAGAATCCGCGACCTACGGCCTCTGGTCCGATCGACGAGGTGAAAGGGTTTGGATTCAACCAGTCCACGGTAGACTCCCAGGCTTCCGACGCCATCAAGGGAAACTTTCTGCCGACACCGATGAACCAGGCGTTCTTCAGTTCCGCGAATGTCCAGATTATCCAGAATCTCATTCGGCGGAAGGTCTACGATCGTTCCAATGGAGAGCTCCTGATTGATCCGCAGTCTACCGATCAGCTGCTTATCGTGATGCGCGCCATGTATTACCAGTATGGTAAGAACCAACCGACGAATATCCCCGGTCAGATCGCCGAACTCAACCAAATCATTGCAGATTGGTGTGTTCCCCGCATACTGTCGGAGGCATCGTTTCATCAGACCTATCTTCATGATATCCAGCATCTTCCGGTTCCTCTGTCGCATCCTGTCAAGATGAGCACGGCGGGAACCAAATCAGGAGTATTCGACCGGTTCTTTTAGGGTGGATCTCCAAACAAGAGACAGAGAGAGAGGAGCAGGTGTGGAATAAAAAATCATCGTAGATCGTAGAGATGCCAACACCGAATGAGGTTCTGGACCTTACAAAGAAAGGAATCAATGATCCGGCGCAAATGTGTATTGCGTTGAAGAAAGCAGGAGAGTATGCCGTCTGCATTGGAAAGAAGAATGCGGATTTGAATTATGTTGCGTCCCAGATTCAGAATATTGCGACGGAACTGCGCGGTCGGCTGAAATGTAGTTCTGGAAATTCGGCGATTCTTGCGGGCCTTATGGAAAGTTATACACCACCGCCACCCCCCGCGGCTGCTGCAAACGCGAAGGCTGCTGAGGAGGCGGCTGCAAAGAAGGCTGCTGAGGAGGCGGCTGCTGCAAACGCGAAGGCTGCTGAGGAGGCGGCTGCAAAGAAGGCTGCTGAGGAGGCGGCTGCTGCAAACGCGGCTGCAAGGAACGCGGCTGCAAAGAAGGCTGCTGCAAACGCGAAGGCTGCTGAGGAGGCGGCTGCTGCA
>Ga0214923_10001434_pt1 | contig 33871 bp, 47 predicted proteins | sample LL1510_MetaG_FD_177993 | JGI IMG/M metagenome (GOLD analysis project Ga0214923, IMG submission 177993) | Freshwater microbial communities from Lake Lanier, Atlanta, Georgia, United States - LL-1510 | ecosystem: Environmental > Aquatic > Freshwater > Lake | place: USA: Georgia | collected...
AACTCAAAGTTTTCCTCTTCGCCCACCAGGTCAGTACCAATGAAGTAATTTGACCAGTAGCTGAAGTGGATTTTGTTGGTTCCGTTCAAGCCGGGCAGACCGTACACCTTCGTTCCGGTGATAGGTTCGATTACCATGAACTGCTCACCTGTTTCCGGGTTGTAGTGGTAGTTGTTGCTGGCAATCAGGTGTTGCTTGTACAGCAGGAAGGTATCAACACCCATCGCGAAGAAGCGGTCTTCTTTGCTCAAAATCGCTTTGCCGTCGGTGCTTGCCTGTGCTTGGTCAATCATCTTCAGGATAGCATCGTCAATGTTGGCAACGGTCAAAGAAGTGAGTTTAGTCCAGCCTCCGCCTGTGGTGGGGTTGCCTTCGATTGGGTCGCCTGCGCCGCCGAAACCAAGGGCGGTCAAAATGGTGTTGAAACCGTCAAACTGGTTAGCAGCAACGGTACCTGTCCAGATGGAAGTTTCCAACGCTTCAGCAATCTTCGCGATTTTCTCGTTTCCGATTTGGTCAGCGAAAGGCAGTTCATTGTCTCCACCTGAACCAGCAGCCATTTGCGTCTGCATCCACTTGGTTTTCAGCGTCTTAGGACACAGGGTTTCATACACCCGAATATCGCCTACGGTCAAAGTGCGCTTGCTGAAGGTGGTGCTACCAGAGGTTGTAGGTTCGCAGCCGTTAGCTTGGAAGAAAACGGTGGAATCCAAAATGTTCAGGTTGTCGGAGGTCTTAATTCCGGGGATAACCTGCCCGGCTGCCTGAAGCATACCAGCGGTTTTGCCTCCGAAGAGGGCTTTGTACAGGATAGGAAGTCTATCTTCTTTCCCGTAATTGTTGAGGTCTGATACAACAAATGCCATATTATTTTTGGTTTTTAATTTTGCGGATTGATTCAGCGAAAGCCATAATACGCTCATCGCGTCGTGCAGCTTCGCCCGTTAATGCGTTCACTTTCTTAGCAGGTTCAGCAGCGGGAATCGCGCTGAACTGCTCGATAACTTCCAGGGTCTTTGCCTGTGCGTTGGTCAGGTTTTCTACAAGTCCGGTCAGACGTGCGATAAGTGCTGATTGCTCGTTGAACTTCGCCTCAAATTCAGCCTTCACGCTTGCGAAGTCTTCACTCTGTGCCACCGGTGCAGCCTGCTTTTCCTGAATGTCGGTGATAACTCCACCTTCGGTAGTTACCAAGTAACCATCTGCGGTTTCGTGCGTTCCATCCGGTGCAGGTGCGTATTGCCCGTCAGGGGTCTGCACTTCCAATACCGCCCCAACTTCCAAAGATTCGCCGGGGAAGCGAACAACTGTTCCATCTACGAGGGTAGCCTCGCCAAGTTTCACCACTGGTTCTTCCTCCACGGAAAAGCCCAGCAGCTTCTTGATTTCGTTAATTTTGTTTAATGCGCTCATTTCATCTAATGTTTGTTTTTCTAAATTGTCGTACTTTGTCAGGATAGCGGTGATTGCCGCCATAGTCTGTTCTTCACTTGTCGCGGGTTTGTCGGTAAAATAACCTTCAATCGAAAACCCTTTGAACTTGCCTTCCTTGATATTCTGCCAAACCGCGTCATCCTCTACATAATAGGACAGAAACCAACTGCCCTCCGGTGCGTCTGCCCACATCTGCGGGGGATTGATTCCGCGTTCCTTGTCCACGATGAACGATTCCAACAAATGCATACCGCCCACGGGGTTAGCGTGTTCAGCGTTCACCGCATTGTACTTGTTCTGCAACGCCCACAACTTCACCGCCTTTTGGATGGTGGCCGCGCTGAACTTGACATAGTAGGTGCTGCCGTCTTCAGCCTTGCGCAGGATGGGTTTTTCAGCAATCATGGCCGGGCCTGTGATGATGCGCCGTTCCTCGGATTGAATAGCAAAGGATAGTTTTTCGCGCTCGATGGTATTGATTTTTGCCTCAGCCCAACGTAGCATCTCTTCACCGCCCCAAAGTAGGTAGGAAATAGTGCCGCAAGCTTCAGGGTCATCTGGATTGTAATACTCAGCCGCCCGGGAAAGGTAAGAGTAGGTGCGCCGGATGGTTGCCTCGCTCAAAGGTTCGCCGGATGCAATCTGCTGCGCCCTGACCTTGCCCACCTGTGTCGCGCACTTGTTGTTGAGTTCTTCGTTCAGACGGATGCCTCGTTCTGCATTGGCCTTAGCTGCCTCAGGGTAATCGCTGAAGGAAGCCATCTGCGTTTTGTCTTCCCAATAGCTGTAACATATAGCAACCGCCTGTTCCTGTTCCTTGCCTTCGCCGATGAGGATGGGCACACACCGCCCGATAAAGTCTTCTTCGGTTTCGTTGGCTGTAGGCGTAACGAATTTATCCGCGCTGAAGAAATGGAAATCCTCTTCAATAGCGGGTGATTGCACGAGGCTTACTTGTGTCAGGCCGTCGCCGTCTTCAATTTCAAGATAGTAAATCGGGTCGTTCATTTTATCTAATGGTGAAAAATGTCATTTGTCTTGCTTTGCCATAACGGAAATGGAAAGGGCTATCTTCTGCCCCATTGCCCGTCCGAGGTATTCCGAGAACTCATCGAAGGTGGCATCGTTGATGATTTTACTGAAGAACTTGTTGCCTACCGTCCCCTTCTTGTTGATTTTCCGAGCCACGGCGTAGGCGAAATTATTGCGCCGCTGTGCATCGGTCTTGCCCCATTCGTTGCCGAGGATGATGCCCTTTTGGCGTACCCAGCCCATGTCTCCACCAAGCGCACGGAATAAAGGCCCCACGGGTTGCCCGGGTTTTTGTCCTTGGTCAACAGCCGAGTAATAATCATTCGCGTTGATTGCACCGATAACATTATCCCCCCTCCTGCGCGTCTTTGCTGCATCAATGCTTTGATAAAGGCTGTAACTCGCACGACCTGATGTTGGGTTTCCGGGAAGTTTAGAATTCGCAAGGCTGTCTTTGAGTCTTGTTGTAGTGTACTTCGCCCACCCGTCCACCAAGTCAGAAAGCAAATCCCCTGTAAGGGTAGGCTGTTCTACCTCAGCTTTGCCGAGGCGCGAAAGGTACTGCCGCTGAAGTGCTGTGAGTTTCCCGTTCATAACACGCTCGTTTTGCGAAGGTTGCGCGTGCGCCGCTGCGTTGCGCTGATGTCGCCTTCAGTTACGTAAACTTTGTTACTCCATTGCCCCGCCTGCTGCGTTCCGCCGCCTAGGCTGCTGCTGTTCATGGAAGGCATGGGGATGTTTCCACGGCTTGCGCTCATGCCTCCGCCGGCTGCACCGCCTTGCTGAACATTGCCACCTTTCACAATCTTCATGGCTCGTGCCGATGCGCTGAGGATAGCTGCTGAAATTGCTGCGTATTTGGCAATACCTGCAAGGCCACCTGTTGCCACGTTGTCCGGGGAAGGTGAAGAAGTGGTATTTAACGCCTTCGCAATCGCTACTCCCGTATCCGCTGCAATCTGAGCAAGTGCAATCGCTTTGCCTGCTGCTGTCTGCTGCCCTATAAGTTCAATAAGTGCGCTAGATGCGGTCATAACATCTGCGTAGGCTTGCTTCTTGGTATCTGCTACCGTCTTATCAATTTCCTTTTGCTTATTAGCCGCGTCTTCAGCGTTCTTCAGGCGAAGTGCTTCGAGTTCCTTTTCCTGTTCGATAGTAGCCTGCCCATAATCGCGCCGCGCCTGTATTTCGTTTTGCAGTTCGCGCTTTCGGATTTCAGTTTGCGCCTTTTGCAAATCCTCCTGCGTTTTGGCTGCCTTCATCGCGGCAAGTTCTTCCTCATCGTACTTAGATTGGATGAATGAAAGCTCATCCTGTGCTGCCTTTTCGCGTTGCGCCTTCAGCGTGTCCTGCTGTTTCTTCTGCGCGTCTTCCTGTTCCTTGTAATAGGTTGCACGAACCTTGTTTAGTTCAGCGTTTAGAAGCATTTGAATCTGAACTTCAGAATATCCTTTTTCTTTTAGGGTGCGGATTTCCTTTTCAAAATTCAGTTGTGTAATGGCCAAACGGTTATCGAGCGTATCTTCGTGCAGTTTTAGCATTGCAACATTGCGCTCAATGCTATTCTGTTCTGCTTGCAATCGTTTTTGTTCCGCTTCAAGTGTCAGTTCTTCGCGCTTTTTTCTGCGTTCTTCTGCATCTGTTTCAGCTTTTTCAGTATCTTTAATAGTTTTCTCTTTGACCCTAAATTTTTCGCGCTCACGTTCAAGCCTTGCGAGGTGTCGCAACTCTTCCATACGGGCCGTTTCTTCTTCAGTAAGTTGCCTTGAACTATCAATAGCAATAAGTTGCAACAATTCCTGCTGATAGCGTGCTAATTTTGCCCGATGTATTTCTTCTTCAGTCGCACCTTTTGCCTCTAATAGTTCAATTTCGCGCTCTAAAGTTTTAATGTTGTGTTCATTTTGCTTTTTAATCTTGCCCCAATCAGGTAAATTAAAGAACCTTCTAACTGCGCCTGTAACTTTTTCCCAATTTGCAGCTAATAAACCAACAGCCACTACTATCGCACCAACTCCAGTAGCAATCAGCGCACCGCGCAAAGTACCTAAAGCGGGTATGACTTGAGTAGTGATTGTCGTTTGCAATCCAGCAAACATAAACTGCATATCCTTCAATCCTGAAACACCCTGCGCCAATGCCATCGCACCCTGTACGCGCACCATTGCCTTTTGTAAATCTTCACTTTCGCCGCCAAGCAAAGCCGCTGCACCTTGGGCCGCCGCGAAGCCGTTTGCCAGCGTTCCGGTGATGTTGGCTATCATTTGGAACTTGTCAGGATGAAGACCTTTAATGGTGGCGTTTACATCCTCCATGCGGTCGCGTAGGTGTGCAACTTTTTGCGCTGCTGCTATAGTTCGTTTATCTGTTTCGCCGAATGCCTCGGCGAGGCGCAATGCTTCTTCCTTCGCTTCGCGCAGTTGCGCTTTGAAGGATTTTACCGATTGGTCGTTACTTACGGATGCCTGTACCTCAACTGGTTGTACTATCTTTTTTGCCATTTATACTGCTTCTGCTTTAAATACCCATTCTTGCCCGCTCCACTCGATGACGGGCCGGAACTGGTCACCCTCTGAAGGTGTGCCGATGTCCTTGGTTGTCACGCCCGTGAACATGGAAACCCAATCCGTAAGGACGGGCCGCAACCCTCCATTGCTGCTCGTTTCGCCGTTCCATCCAAACTGCCTTGCTGGAACATCCAATCCCCCGCGCAAGTCTGGCCACCTGTCGTTATTGTCATCCTTTGCATCATAGCCGCCCCCAGCTTTGCCCGTCTGAGGGGTGAACACATTGGCGGTTTTAATTTTTAAGAACTCGCACTCCGTTACCGTTGCGCTGCCAACTTGGTAGTCTTGAATTTTGTTCAGCCGGAAGTACTGGTTTTCAAAATAGTACAGGTCGCGGAATGAAAACTTCAACCAATCGGCAGGAGTGATGTAAACGCGTGCCTTTACTATCTTGCTGTTCCGGTCGGTGATTTCCGTCAAGTACTTGCGCCACTCCCTGTTGAACAGGTTGTTGTTGGGATATGTGATGCCATTTGGAAGGTTAACATAGTACGGCATTCCGAAGTTTAAGTCCTTAGTCGGCTGCCACGGGTTGTTCAGGTGCCCTGCGTGCGGATAACCACCTGTGATGATTTCCGGGTTGATCGGAGTGACGGTTGGAGTAGTTGCCACCGCATCCGCAAGCTTCCACGTCGCATTGGTTATTTTCCCGCTCCAATACAGAATGCGCAATTCCCCGTTTGCGTTGCCGTCCTTCGGCATGGAAGCAATAGTTAACTTCCCCCCGGCCTGATTGTATGGCGTGCTGGCGAATGTCGTTTCTATCTTCCGCTCATTCTTGATGAAGTCGTTGTCGATGATGATTCGCGCCTCTCCGTAACTCTTGCCCGTTGCGTTGTTGTATTCTTCGCTGTCAACGTCCTTGCCCACCGCCATTGAAAAGACATAGGGGTTTCCGTCTAACTCGCCCATAGGGATAATTTCCAATGGCTGCGAATAGTCAATCTTTGCCGTAAGGTCATGAACCACAGAATCACGATAGAACGTGTCACGCGGTGCAATGTATAATTCACGGGTGCGCGTGGTGGGTTCGCAGTAAAGATTATCCATCACAAGCAGGTCTGATAAAAACTTATCCTGCTGCCAATCACCGCTTACGAACATTGAATTGAAGTCAACCAACTGCCCGACACCGTAGGATGATTGCAAGGCATCCACCTGAATAAACGACCCGGGTTTCACGGTCAAAGTAAAACCGGATGTGAACACCGTAGGCGCACCGGATGAATTGAAGGCCGTCACGCTGTCAACTACTATTTTAAGTTCATCCCCTGCGAAGGTAAACAGGTTGGAAATTGATATGTCTTGGTTTACGTCTGTCGAGGTTGGGCCAAGGCTGAACGGGCCGACGGTGAATTTATTCACAATGCGTTTTCCGGCAAACAGGATTAAGTTGATTTGCGCATTGTCTTGGGTTGGCGAAGTAATCCCGGCTAAGTTCAGGTCAAGTGATGTATTGACCTCGTAAATTACTCCCTGATTCGGGGCTGTGTAGATGCCCGTGGATGTGTTGAAGTTCCCGCCTGTGTCATAGTAACCGCTGCTGCTGTCGTCATTAAAGACAATCGTTGTATTTCCGGTAGTGATGGATTGATTAGCGTTGCGCCTCGCCTTCGCCGCAAAGGTTGCGATTGTTGCCTCTGAAAGTTGGGGTAGTTTCGGGAAAGGGATCACCCGCGATTTAAATTCCTCCGTATTGAAGAAGCTATCATCCGAGTAACTGTACCCGGCAGCGGTGAAAATCTTATCAACGATGACCTTGGCAAATACGGCAGGCGTGAAATCTTCGCAGCCCCATACGTCGTACGTTTTGTTCTCGCGCCCTCGGTCAATCATGGGGTAAACATACCCACCACTTGCCGCTGTGTATGCCCATGAGTTTTTAACCGCTGTCTTTGAAAGGGTGTGGTTTAATTCAGACAAATCAAGTTCGCTGAGCTTTTTGTTGCGGATTTTCGCAAACAGGTCTGCAACCTCGCCATGAACCGAAACTTCGTATTCAATCTGTCCCTTGCGCACAACGCTGATGTTCAGCAGCCGGACGAAGCCGCGCAACTGTTCCACCTCATTGACGGTCACAAGGGCAACCGCTTTCTTGTTGGGGTTGAAGTCCGGTGCGAATTGCGTTCCGTTGTTCAGCTGCTCTTGGTTCACGTCGAAGATGTGCCCGAATAGCTTGTTGTTGGCTGAAGTCCCGGGAATGCGAAACGTCCTGCTCCAGTCGCTTGACCGCTGGGCAGGTTCGCGGATGTCGGCAATTTCGCGCGTTACTTGCAGAACCTCGTTTTCAGACAGGTCAACCTGCCTGCCTTCAATAAAAAGCCTCATCATAGTCGCTGCCTCCTGTTCATCAAGGCCCGTTGAATCGTGACGCTGTATTGAACCAATCCATCTCGGTTGTACTTGCGCTCAAACTCCGTGCTGTTTAAAGTAACTTTTTCAAGTGCACTAAACGCCCCCATGTAAACGACAGGGCTAAACAATAGTTGTTCGATGTATTCCGCTTCAGTGTCTGTCAGGAAGTCCGTGTTCAGCGTCCATTGCTCGGTGAGCATCGTGTTGTAATTGGTGACACCGCCGCGTGCGTTGGAGTAGTTGTAACTGCCCGTGGAATACCTGAACGAATCCTGCTCGAATGTTTTCTTTTCGCCGGTCAGGTTGCGCACCGTGCGTTTTCGGAAGGTGTATGAATCGAACCCACCCAATGTGTTGAGGAAGTGAAGCGTCACGGGATCATACTTGCTGCACTCCGTCCACAGGTCGAACCGCATCACCTCGGAAGCCTTGCCGGAATAGCCGGAAGGATACGCCTGCACCGTGTAGTATGCCTCGTTTCCAGAGGTGAAGCCGATGCCGGAAAACGTGCAGTCAGCAGCGAGCAGCCGCGAAGTGTAGTCAACGTATGTGAATGTCTTTGAAACCGTCTGAAGCAGCGAACCTGCCGAGTTGTAACTCTTGAACTCGAACACCTTGTTTGCCGTGTCCGTGCCGAATAGCGCATGAACCGTGTGTTGCTCATCGGCCTGCACCTTGCGGCTGCGGACAGTGGTGAGGAACTGCGCACCGGCTGTTCCACCGTAGGCCGTGAGGTAGTCCGCTTGCGCGTAGGTTAGAAAATCCTGAACAGGTAAGCACGCATCCCAACTGAACTTGTCCGCTGAATTTACTACTCCCGTTGCTTCAGTAACAACGCCGCTGCCGTACTCGTAGCCGAACTTTGCGCGCCATTGCGTTATGCGAGGCTGCGCGACAATGGAAGACGCTGAAGGTGCTGCAAAGTCATTGCCAACATAGGACGCGAGGATTTCCGTAACATCGAACACCGCCTCGTTCTGGCTGCTGCCGTATCGAATGGGTGCTTTGAGTTTCGCCTGAATTGTGCCGTTAATCTCCACTTCGCACAGGTAGCGGAAATTGGATGCGCTGGTTATTGCCGTGTCCGTTTCGCGCACAACGAAGGTAAGCGGATTAAATGCGGGTGAGTAGTCTTGCGGCTGCTGCTGAATTGAGTAGGCCATTTCCTATAATGTTTGGAACGGCATTTTGTCGCAAAAGAAAAGGGGCAGCTTTCGCCACCCCTTTCCCACACTTATGAAAAAACCAAACCAAAGGTTTTGTAGTCAGGACAGGATTCGAACCTATAACGCAAGTTATTAGGAGTAGTAATACTCTACATTCAACTGACTGAGCAGTTCCTCTCATTACCTTGCAAACTTGTAGTAGTTGCGTCTACCAATTTCGCCACCTGACTATTTGCCGCCATATCCCTGACGGCTGGGTAATCATTGCTCGTATAAGTCAAAACTAATCATCGTCACCTACAACTTCAGCTAATTCGCCTACAAAGAAATCACCACAATACGTTTTAAAAGGAATGTTATTTGCCTTCAGTGTTTCTTCAATATCACATTGACAAAGACAATAATCCATTTCAATTTTATACAAACTATGAGGCAAAAAGCCAAAGTGTTGTTTAAATTGACGTGGTGTTGTCAATTCTTTGAACCCCCTATTTATCAATATGATTGTGCACATATCGGCAATTTGACCCTCGCGGACATTTATAAAATCCTTTTAATTTTAGCTCTAAAATGTTAATTCCTTTCAGCGTAAAATACGATTGTGGAAATGGTTGCGAATCCATTTGTTTTTTCAGAAAAGCAATTTTTTCTGCGCAACTATCACATTTTTTCATTACTCATCCTCCTCCTTAAAGGAACGCCCGGGTAATCACTCCTCTTGGTATAAATCCAAATCCGTCACCGCTTCGCCTTCCCGTTCAAGCAGCGTGAGTTCCTCTGGCCTCATGGCCATCTGGCCGTTGCCGAGGTGAACCCACACAATCTGATACTTTACATTGACCTTTGTTACCGTGCCGCGCATATTGAAACAGTCCTGCACGAGGTCGCCGGGTTGGTAGAATTCCGCGCCTTTCATAGTCCCTTCAATGCAATTATATCCGAACCCGGTGTGTACTTCGCGCCATCCAACAATTCGCCATCCTCACTTACCATTGCCGCGCCGAACTTTGCCGCCGCCTGCGCTGCCGCCTTTGCCCGTTCCTCGATGGATTGCAAGGTTGCCTTTGCCTCGTTCCACGCCTGCACGCCTTTGAAGTCCCATCGGCCTGCGGCTGCTTTCTTTTCGATTGTCGCGCCGAAGTAGCTAAATGTTTTTTCGTGCCATTGTCCTGACTGCTCGATGGCATAGGGCTTAACCTCGTCTTTGAGTTGGTCAAGCATTTTGCTGATGCGAGAAAGGGTGATGTACGTTGCCAGCGCGTCAATGCTGCCTTCGCGCCATGCGTTCGCCAGTTCTATGAGCCGCTCCATTACGGGCAGCCCTGCGGCGAAGTGTTCTAATTGTTCTGTGTTATTCATGGTGTTAAATGGTTTCGTAAAGTTCGTCAACTACAACAATTTTATCAAATACCTTTTTAATCTTCCGCAAATCTTTCATGTTGGTTTGATTTCTAATTTGGTGCTCAATGAAAACTATGTGACAATACAAATTTTTCATGTACAATCTGCGCTTACGTTCCTGCGCACGCTTTGGGGTCAATAATTGACCATCAATTTTGATTAGTTTTTGTGTCATGGTGCTGCAAATATAATCATTTCCCACAATACCGCGCAACTATGCACAATTATTTTTTTACAAGAACTTCAGTCAGCACCGCTATCCTGTCAAGGTTCACCTTATGCAGGTCACCTTCGTGTTCAAGATACGCCGCGTTGGGCCGTCCGTCTAACTTGCCCTTATACGCCTCATATAATCGTGCCTTCCATTCCTTAATGCCGGAGGCCGTGTAAACACCTTGCGAGGGGTGGTCATGATACGGGCCGAAGTTGGATGCAATGACAGGCAGCGAATAGCAGCCGGCCTCTTTTACCTTCAGGTCGGACTTGCAATTGTTGAACTGCGATGCAACAAGCGGGGCAAGTACCACGTCCAATCGGGAAAGGTAAATACCGTATTGCGATGGGTGAACGCCGGGGCGAAGTTTCAGCCAATCAGGATGCCCGACCGGAGCAACGTCATTCCCTACCGCCGTCCATTCAGGGTCTTTTTCATCATAGCCGCAAATGTTGTACTCGCTTCCCGTTTCTTCGCAGAACTCGCGGACCGCCTGTGAAATGGTGAATAGGTCATAGCGATGCGACCTGCTTCCCACAAACCCCACCCGAAATTTATCGCCCGGCTGCTTTTCTTGATTCCATTGCAGCTCCGTAAGGTTGAGCGCGTTCGGGATGGTGTATATATTTCGATTCACCTTGTACGCCTGTTCGCGCAATCGGTCATTTTCAACAATCACGGCATCCGCGTGATACAACGCTTCCTGCACCTTGGCAGCAAGTCCGCGCCGCTTCCATTCATCCACGGCAGGGTTATAGCGGTTCAACATCCAGTAGTCGTCTATGTCAACTATAAAGGGGATGCCGCGTGTATTGAGGATGTCAATGATTTGCATCTGAGGCTCGGCAAGTGTACCGTTCCACATCACAAGGTCATATTTACTCAGGTCAGGCAATGGTCGGTACTTGCCTTGCTCATCCCGTGGTGTCCAAATGTCAATTTGCGCGAAGCCGCGTATCTGCAAGTCATGGAGGGGTGCGTATAAGCGATGGTAACTGATACCGCTCATGCCGTTGAGTATGCCTAAAATGTTCATGTTAGTTTACTTTTAAAATGCTCAATAAGCCGTTCCATGTGGTGTTCGTAAAAGGACGCGAAAGACCCGAAGCTTTGTGCGTCCTGCTCATAATTCCGATACAACACACCGCGCAGCCGTGAACCCGGTGTTTTGCCGCCCGCCTCTGGGTCTGCCTTCAGTTGCTCCAGTAGCTGTTCTTCTTCGCCGCTGAAGTATTCCGGCTTGATTGCAACGTATGCAAGTTGGTGATTCAAAGTAAGTAGGGCCGCCGCTTTATCCACGGGCAACTCCTGCGTGCCTAATGTTATTTTCCACGTCCTGTCTTTGCGCGTGGTAACGCCTTCAATAGTTGCCGGAAGTATTATCATCAATCAGCCAATTAAGGTAAACACGGGCTTTCTCCAAATCCTGCACACCGCCTTTCTTCTCATACCGCCATAGATATTTCATGACATTGCCTTTCAAGTAACCGCGATATCCAACGGGCGACAGACTGGCTTTGATTGCCTCGATGCACTCCACCGCGCCTTTGTAGTGATCAGGGTCGTGTGCGCTCATGAGGTCAGGTTCATTGTAACGGTGATTTCCCCTTCATGCTCGATGGTGGTTTTATCTTTCCACCCGTGGTTGCACTTCAGGTCAAAGATTATTCCCGTGGTGTTGCCGTTGCCTTGCAGCAGGTGATACGCCTTGCGCTGTGCGATTGTTTCCTTAATGGTTTTTATAGTCGCAAAAAATTCTTCTTTCTCTTCCATCAGTCGCAGCGTTTCAGTAACAATTTTCAACTGATAGCAGAAATCACCCAGCGTTGGGATGATGGGCCAAGGCACGGTGGTAAGGCCTCCTTTGTTGTTCAGCACTTCCTTAGTGGCATTGTCGCAGCTTTGTATGTATTCATCAAAAGCCGTTTGCAAATGCTCGGGAGTTTCAATTTTTATCGGTCTTCCTCTCATGTAGTTTGGTGTTTACGATTTGTCTAAGATATTCCTTTGATAATCCCGTGCCAAAGTCAGCTTCATGATGGCAGCCTCGACACAGGGCGATAAGGTTTTCGGGATTGTCCCGTAGTTTGCTCCCGCCCATCCCCCTTGCCTGTATGTGGTGGATGTCAACCGCCGGGGCGTGGCAGACTTCGCAGGGGATAAAATCGGTTTGTGTGAGGTTGCGTGCTTCAAGGTAAATGCGCTTGTAAGGTTTCACTTTTCAATTATCACCTCGATTGAAAACTCCCCGTTGTTGTGTTCCTCCGGCAGGTGGGCATTCGTGGCCGTGTCAATTACTCGCAATTCGTAATCAAAGGGCCATTGGAAGGCAGCGTGCAATAATCCCACCACGCTGAACGTGTGTGGCGGTTCGCAGGCAAAGGGTAGGTAAAAATACTTGTGGTCAGCGTTCCACCGTGAAGGAAGCGTTTTCTTCCGCTCGTATAAATCGCGATGTGGCACGCTGATGATGATGTTACCGCCCTTCTTGCATATTCGATACCAATTGCGTAGGGCCGTCACGGGGTCGTTGAGGTGTTCAAGAACGTGCGAAGCATAGACATAGTCGAAAGTGTTGTCTGGATAAACCTCCATTGTGGTCGCGTCACAAATATCCTTGTCATGCTGCACCGCGTCCGGGCTGATGGTGTCCTGCCCATCGTGGGTATCAATGCGCCCGCAGCCGATGTCAATGCCATACCCTTTGATGTACTTCTCAAAGAAGCCATCTTGGAAACGTCGTGTATATGCTTTGCGTGTTTCTGCCATTAACTCGGGTTTATTACAATGTCCTGTTCCTCTTTTTGCATCCTGCACAATCGGTCAACGTGCCACTTCATGTTTTCGTTGTTGTAAACGATACCCCAATTATCCCCGGTGCTTACCACGTTCGGGCAGTACGGCGAAAGTTCCAACACGCGCGGCAAGTCGAATATCTCAGCCACAGCAAAGGGTGAAGATTGGTTTCCGAAGTGCATGAGGCCGTTAGCCATTAATTGCGCCATTTCCAGAAAGTCATCGGTATTAACGTGATTTGATTTCGGGCAGAGTTTAGCGAACTTCTCAAACTCTTGATTCACACCAATAAAAAACACATCATACGGCTGATCCTCAAGCATTGCCCACTTAGCATCCCCTCCCGCCGCGTTGTTTCGGTATCGTTCCGAAAGATTGACGGTGATGTATGGGCTATTCATCCGGCTCATACGAAATGCAGGCCCGGGTCGCAATTCAGGGTAAACGGCCATAATCCAACGGCGAATATCGTAACCACTCAGGTTTATGCGTTCTTCCCGGAATAGATCTAAATTGTAGTCAACTTGCTGCCCTTGCCATACCTCACACTTGATGCCGCAGTATTCCACCAAGGGCGTGAGCATTTCGCAAATCTTTTCATTCAGCATCACACCTCCGCCCGGATGGGTCAGGCCCACTGCGTATTGTGCCGGGCGGTCGGGGTTCAGGTATAACGTGCCGCCGCCATTTGCTTTAATCGTTGGAAGGCTGTAAATCACATCTCCCGCGTTCCCGCTGTGTAGGTAGGTCTTCATGCGTTGTACAGGTTTTCCAGTTGCCGCATCGCCTCAATCCTGCATGAAGGGCAGGTGCTCAGGGTGCGCCCAAGAAGAACGTACGCCAGTTTTTCGATAACCGCGTTTTCCGCTCCATCAAATGTCCACACTAATGTACGTTTGTACTGTTTCCATTTTGGAAATAGTTGCGCAAATTGTGCCTTTTGTTCGGCGTTCATTCGTTGTCCTTTTTCAGGTGCTTACTTTCTTTGCGAAAATTATTAATCGCTGCTAAGTAATTAGGTGAAAAGTATTGGAAGTAGTCATTCTTCGTTGTCCAATGGATGTCGAACGGCGTTCGGGTTTCCGTCCTGTAGTAACGGGCAATGGTGATGCCGTCGCTGATTCTGTTCCCCCAAAAGGCGCAGATAGTGCCTTCTGGTACTTCGTTTCGGTACATTAGTATAGGGTTTTGTGAATAAGTTGAGCAAAAATAGGGCCAAGGCCGGCGTACACCGGATTGCCACCCATCATAGCAATTACAATCAGGGAAATCCAAAAGGAAAGGCACACAGGGCAACGGAATACCTTGTAGCCGCTGAACGGGCCGAGGCTATCCATCTGGTTATTCAGGCCGAAAGGCACAGATGCGCCGGCGATGGATAGGATGGCGAGGAATATTGCTATGTTCATTTTGCGTGGTTTTTAACGTAATAGGCAGCCGCTATTTTCTTTGCGCTCGTTGGGATGATTCCCACCTGTTCAAGTGCCGCCGCGTGGCTGCGCTCGATTAGCTGCCGTTCCAACTCATGCGCCTTCGCGATGTGCTTTTCGCCCGGGCCGCTGATGGGGTAAACTGAAAGTAGGTATTCTACTCCGGTCATCGCTTGCAAAGATAATCAATTTCTGCAATTGCACGAAATATCTGATACACCACTTGAGGCACTACTGCGTTTCCGTATGCCTTTATTGACTCGTTGCGCCACTTAGAAAAGGTAATTCCGTCCAGTTCGGTGGAAATCCCATCATCTCCGCCACAAATCGGGGATTGAGTTGGGAAGTTTTGCCATTGGCTTCTGCTTTCGATACCACGCTGCAAAGGTCGCTGTTGCCCTCCCATGTTTCCGTTGGCTGCCTTCCTTTCCAATCGTTGCTCATAGGTGTCGGCAGTAAGCCAGACTTCTCCATAGTTCCAAGGTTGCACGTTATCTTGCCCATGTTCTTTGGGTTGCCGCTTGCAATCATGCGCGCTTTCCATTCGTTGTAATTCTCCTCGATTTCCGTTGCCTTTGGCGTGGGCAGTAAGCCCCGTTGATAAATGAACCCCGTCTGCAACTCCTGTGCTAATGTTCCGCTGTTCCCGAACACTTGTTCTTTCTTGCTCAGATTCTCTGTGTGTGCATCCGCAGCGCATGGTGTTTTTAGCAACAAACCAAACCCTGTCCCTTCCGTGCGGGGCATTGACCGCCGCCGCAGGTATAACCACGGCCTGGACTTCGTAACCCGCAGATTCCAGGTCAGAATGCACCTCGTCGAATACCAATCCCCCGTTCCAATTAGTGAGGCCAAGAACATTTTCCCCCACGACGTAGCGCGGGGCAATCTCTCGTATTGCTCTAAGCATCTCTGGCCATAGGTGGCGCTCATCTTCTTTTCCGAGCCTTTTTCCGGCCATGCTGTAGGGCTGGCAGGGAAATCCCCCCGTGAGGATGTCAATTGTTCCTCTGTGAATAGTGAAGTCTGTTTGTGTAATGTCATGGTATTGAATGGCGTTAGGCCAGTAATGATGTAAAACTTTTTGTCCGAATGGATTCCATTCGCAATGAAACACATTCTCCCAGCCCATCCATTCGGCTGCTAAATCGAAACCCCCGATTCCGGAAAATAAACTGCCATGCCTCATAACAAATAATGCGAAAATGCGCTAACGAATTGACAGGGAATGATTCCCGTCCTGCCGTTCCGGTTCTTACTGATAATCGTTTCCGCTTCCTCGACCGGTGGTTTTTCGGTTTCGTAATACATAGGCCGAAAAGGAAACACAACAACGTCCGCATCCTGCTCAATCGCGCCCGATTCCCGTAGGTCAGCCAGCCCGGGTCGTTTATCTCCACGCTGCTCGCTCTGCCTGTTCAGCTGTGAAAGCGCAACAACTGTAAGTTTTGATTCGCCTGCGATTAGCTTGCATTGCCGGGAAATGTACGCCACCTGCTGTTCACGTATTATTTTCGGTTCGGACGGGTTGATAAGGCCGAGATAGTCAATGATTGCCAAGGTAATCCCGTGCTTTGCCTTCATCATTTTCAGCTTACTTCTGATTTGGTCAATGGTCTGCCTCCTGCTGTCATCAATCCAAATCGACATTCGGGCAATGTTCTTCAAACGTGCCATGTCTTCAATCTGTTCTTCACTTACGTTGGCCGTGCGGATATTTTCCGAGTTGATAGAATATTCCGAGGAAAGCACCCGGTCAACAAGTCCTTCCTTGGTCATTTCCAAACTGAAGAACGCCACCTTTCCACCTGCCTTAAGTGAGTGTGCTATGCTGATGGATTGCGCCCACGATGTTTTGCCCATTCCCGGACGGCCTGCCACCACCCAAAATTCCCCCGGAACAAATCCACCAGTGAAGCGGTCGAGCGTTTCCCACCCAGAAGGAACACCCAAGGTTTTAACCCCTTCCCGTTTCCGCTGTGCAATGTCGTTCACCCTATCCACCGCCACCTTCGCAATATGCACCCCATCCGAAGTATCAATGACCGAAAGTTGGTCAAGACGTGCCTGAGCATTGCCGATGATGGCGAACGGGTCTGCGTTCCGGTCGGCTGCGTGGTGCTGCATCTCCGCGGCAAGTATTGACAGCTGTCGGGTAAGATACATTTGGTGAAGAATTTTAATCTTGAATTGCAGGTTCGCATCTCCAATGTAGCGTGCGGAAATCCCGACAGCCGTGTGCATCGGAAGGCCCATATTTTTGAGCTTCAGCCCGACGGTCATAACGTCTATCGGTTCGCCTTTGTCGGATAGTTGTTTGATACATTGAAACACTGCCTTCGTTTCAGGTTCGGTAAAAAAATGCTCGTTGCATTCGCTCACGTGCACCTGAGCCTGATATGAGTTTATGAACATCGCGAGCACGTCGCGTTCCAGTTCTGCGTCTTTCATTGTAGTGTTGCGTAGTTGGTTGATGGTTTATTGATTCGGTATTGTTGATTCCATTCCTTGCGTTCCCAAGTTCTGAATGCTGCCTTCCAATCCTTACAGGCGTTCTTTCCTATTTTCCAACCTCCTGCCTGCATAGTGTCAAAAAATTGTTGTCCAAGTTGTTTTTGAAAACCTCGTTCCACTGCATATTCTTCAACTTCCGATAATGATGCTTTCCCCTTAATCTTTTTTTCATTTTCATTAACACTATCATTATCACTTACACTATCATTATCACTATCAGCTTTTTTGGGTTTTTCAAAAAAGGCTTGGGTTTTTTGGGTTTCGTTGGCTTTCTTAGGTCGGCCACCGCTTTTCCCGTTAAGCCGCTGCTTTTCAATGTAGGTACGATATTTTTCTAAATCGCGTTTCAATGCTGTCTTGATACCTTCAAAAGCCATAGTCATAATCAAGTCATCCGTTTCCGGATTTTCTTCATTGACATACGCGAAGATGTGTTTAATTAGCCGTCCTGCATATTCATCCGGCAGCTTGTCGAAAATACCGCGTTGGTCGCAGTACAGAATAAATGATTTTTTTCCTTCAGCCATAAAAGCAAAACGCCCCCTCATTTCCCAGTGTGACACCGCCCCTGAAGTTAGGGCGCACTGGTACTCCGAGGGAGCGTCTTTTAAATTCGTTTTTCATTACTTCAATCATTAGGGCTGGGTGTCAATCAGCGTTTCCTAACTTGTTACAAATATAGGTTATAAAAATCCGTTTTGCAAATTTTTCTCCCGTCCAAAGGTTTCTTCGCCCTGCAACATTCGGCCCTCCAGAATTTTCTCAATTTCCTGTACTCGCTTCCTCACTGTCTTATCAAGGTCCAGGTAATTGCAGATTTCCCGATAGCCGTGCATTGCTGATGTGTGGTCGCGACCGCCAGCGTAAAGGCCCATCTGCACCCAAGTTACGTTCGTCGTAATCCTAGCGAAGTAGAAGAAGTAAAAACGGGCCATCTTCCATTCGTCAAACCGTCGAGGGCTAACAATGACATCAGACGGCACATTGCAAACTCTGGAAACAGCTTCCCAGATGCAGTCCATCTGCGTGTTATAGTACCTTTGTTGATGCTTTCTGCTCATTTCTTAATCCACCCTCGGATGGTGTCAATAATAGACAACAGGGCCGCGATGGTGGCAAGATACGCAACGTATCTCACCACCTCTTCTATCGGCATTTCGTTCATGCTTTTATCCCTCCTTTGCTTATTGCCAAAAGTGCTGCCTTCATCACCCCGTTCAGACGGTAGGTCTGCTCAAGCCGTTCGGTCGTCATGCACAGTCCTTCTTCGCCTTGGCCTATTGCCGCCTTGCCTTCAAGCCATTTGCAAGCTTCCGTCCAAACCTTATCTGTTTTGTTCAACCAAGGCTTATCAAACGGTGTCGGGGTGCGTGGTTGGGCATCGTTTTGACGTGGCGTGCTTGCCGCGTTTGCATCGTCGTCTTCATCAGCAACTATCCCGAGGATTGCAGCCATTGCGTACCGCCTGCCGTAAGTGATGGCTGAACCGTAGCCCTGTGGGTCGTTTTTCGTTGGCTTCAGGAACAACGAACCCGTGATGTATTCGCCTGATTCGTGAACGAGGGAAGTGATGATTGAAACCCCATCGAAAGCGGTTTCGAAGGTTTGGCAAATCGCAAGGCCGTGCTTCTTCAGGATTGGCTTTGCCGTTTCCGCGATGCTCTGCAGGGTTGCGTACTTGCTTCTAAAGTGTGGGTTGTTGCCGTCCTTCGCTGCGGTTGGCATTTCGGCCTGTGCTTTTACGAGGGCCGCGAAAATCTGTTTTGTTTCGGTGCTATGTTTCATTTTATTAAGTGTTGTTTAGTCCATCCTGTAAAGCCTTCTAAATGATATTCCCAGCAGCGCGCGTTTGCGTTCCATCGGGAAGCGGCAACGGTTGCCTTAATGCTTGAATCTCTAAAGGTGACCGTTTCGCCTACGTTGTGGCGCATCTGCCGTTTCCGGCAAAGGGTGCGGAGTAGGTTCATTGCTGGCCCTCCTGCGCTATGATAATAGCTTCGTATTTCGCCCTCAGGTTGTGGTGCGCTTCCTCGAAAGCCGACGCAAATTCCGCGGGGCTGCATGGTTCGGCAACGCGCAAATCTGCCTCAGAAATGTAGCTGGAAATAGCACCTTGACTAATATATAGGCCTGTTACATAACCATACTTGTCGCGACCTGTGCAGCAGATGTATCTGCCGTCATCCTTGCCAAAGAAAGGAATTTTAATTTCCGTGAAGGCCTCGACCTTCTGCTTGATTGTGATTTTTGTCATGGTGTTATTAAATAGTTGTTGTTCTTAAAGTTTGAATAATTCCCAAGTACATCGGGCAGTTGTGCTTCGCTTTAACTGCTGCTTCCAGTTCATCGAGCGTTCCCCAAAAACAGCCGGCCTGAACCATCCATCCGCTGTCATGACGCACGGCGTAAATAATACGTCCGCTGGTGGGCATTGGCCCGAATTGCATTATCCCTTTGGCTCCGTACAGGTTCGCTCCGTACAGGTTCGCTCCGTACAGGTTAGCTCTGTGAATGTCGGCTCCGCGCAGGTTAGCTCTGTGAATTTCGGCTCCGCGCAGCTTCGCTCCGCTCAAGTCGGCATCGCGCAGGTCGGCTCCGCACAGCTTCGCTCCGCGCAGGTCGGCATCGCGCAGGTCGGCATCGCACAGCTTCGCTCCGCGCAGGTCGGCATCGCGCAGGTCGGCTCCGCACAGCTTCGCTCCGCGCAGGTCGGCATCGCGCAGGTCGGCTCCGCGCAGGTCGGCTCCGTACAGGTTCGCTCCGCGCAGGTTCGCTCCGCGCAGGTCGGCATCGCGCAGGTCGGCTTTTTCGCCACCTTCGCCAAGCAGCCATAGTTTGTGCTGCTCAAGGACGCGTTGCAGTTGTTCTGTGTTCATGGTTTTATAGTGTTAATAGTTGCTCTTGTTTTTTCTTCAATGCGTTTCCGTTCCTGTGCGCTCACAATCGGCTTATCCCCGTATTGTGCCAGCTTCTCCTCGCACCTCCTCCGCTCGTTGCGGATGTGCTGAATCCATTCGTTGTAGTTCATCTGCGCTCCCTCCATAATCTCATTGCTTCAGCCCTCAGTGCGCGATACCCTGAGGCAATGCGCCTGTCGCTGTCGTCGTCGTCGAAGTCGTCAATTGCGCTGCTGTTGGTGGTGGTGAATGTGAACGGCTTCCCGTACACTTCCATTGTCACCTGCCAATGGCCGTAACCTGTCTTGCGGATTTTCGTGTTTACCCGCCTGTTGTAGTTTGTCTGTGTCATTGTCTGTGCTAATTGGTGATACAAATATACTACGCTTTTCCACATTAGCAAACACTTACACACAAAAAAAGTTAATTATTTTTTTGCATCCGCGCTAACTTGTTGACTATCAGCGCATTACGGTAGAAAAAAATTACAAAGGCACGCGATTCCGCAGCCAAAAGCCGAAGGCAAAGCAGCCGAACAGCAGCCAACCTAACCACTTAGGCACATATCTTTCCCGTTTTACCGCATTCACCACCTGCCGGACGTACCTTATTACCGTGTCCCGACATTCGCCCTCAACCCATATCGAGTCGCCGGGCAGCCGCACCACCTTAACGCGCACCCTGTCGCGCTCGATGCTTATGGTGTCATGCAGTCGCAGCCAATCCCAGCGCAGTAGTGTATCGGTTATCACGCGCTCCAACCTTATAGAATCCCACACCTGGACCGTATCAGCCACAACCCCGCAGCGAATCAGGGCCTTATTGCATCTCTTGGGTGTCCAGCATGAAGCAAGCAACAGGGCAAGCATTGCCAGCCCTGCATAAGCGATGTGCGCGCCGCAGCCGTTCACCTTTTTGTTGATGCCACTGGAATGTTTATTTTTCATCGTCAATCAGTATTGCAAAAACATTCAAACGAGGGGTCGTTATCGAATAATCCAGGGCTGATTTCCACAACTTCGCGGATTTGGCGGTAGGTGATACCATATTTAAAGCTGCCTTTTGTCCGCTCATATCCACCCGATACATTTTCCTCGAATTGTTCCCACCATTCAAATAGGTCGGGTCGTTCTTTTGCGATGGTCGCTAACTTGCCCTTGCCTTTGAGAAAGCATAAATCACAATTGCCGTAAGGTTCTTTTAAATTTAAGTCAAATTCCTGCCGCGCCCAAAATTCCAACACATCCTTTTTATTAACCCTCCAATGCACGAGCGGGTAAATCGGTGTCATGTATTCGGGATGATTTGCCAATTTACTCCAGCGGCGCGGTTCATCGTATCTGATTCCAATATAAGCATCCCATTCTTTTAAACCGATGCTTTGCAAGTAACGCCGCGCCGTTTGGATTTTCATCTGATCAGTACAATATCGTGTCATCCGATTAGGCAAAAAGTGCTTTTTGTGCGCGATAAGTTCCGCAAAGGGCCGTCCGTCACGACTGGCGGTGTGGTAATTTACTACTTCAAAATTGTTGCCGTAGCGATATTCGAGCCACACTACATTCAATCCCCATCTTTTGTCGCACTCATTAATGAAGTCAAGTGTTGCGGGCATTTCTTTTCCGGTGTTCTGAAACAACACAAGGTATTCGCCTGGCTGTTCTGTGATTAGCCTGTGCGTCATGTAGGCCGATGTGCGACCTCCTGAAAATTGAATTACGTTTGCGTGCATGGTGTTCGGCAAAGATAATTATTCATCATCGCCCTCCTCTATTAAAAACACATCGCCGCGAAATTCCGTCAATAGTTTTTCCATCGCGTCAAGCAGATTGTCCGAATGAAACCCCACCGCGATTGCCTGAGCAAAGAACGCCCTTACCACTTCATCAGGAAAGGCAGGGGCCTTGAGTGAAGTGCTTGAGGCATGGCCACTGTGGGAAATGGTGATTATAGCCGATAGTTCAGAAAATGCGTCCATCTATAATTTCTTTGTTTTCTACCTGAAATGTTCCGTCCGCTTCTACCGTGACATAGGCAAACCCGTGTTTCCACTTAGTGTACGCAAAGGGCCTGTATTCCGGGGATAGCGAACACAGGCAGCCTGTTGACCATACGCCCACCTTGTTCCCGTTCAAATCGCCTTCGCTGTGATGGCTACTCTGGTGGTAATGGCCAACAAGGGTGTTTGCCTTAGCCTTCAAGAAGTAGCCCCGCGCAGGGTTCACGGGAGAAAATACGCTTTCGCCCATCTCATGCCCGTGTAGAATGTTCAGCTTGCCCGCTTTGATGATTTCCCGGTTCACTCTTTCAATCCCCAGTCGCTCGAATTGCAGCAGCGATTCAAATTCCAACGCCTTCAGGTTGCCAAATTGCGGCGCGTTCTTCAGAATGTAGTGGCGCATCCGCTCTTCGTGGTTGCCGAGCTTGTAAATGATTCGCGCTTTCGGAAAAGCCTGTCGCAGCAGTTCTAAGAATTCGACACCCATCGCGATTTCATCTGTAATGGTCGGCCTGTCTTGTTCCTTCATGAAGCGGCTGATGTCATAGCAATCCAGGATGTCACCGTTCAGCAGAATAACATCAGGCTGTCGCGCTTCGCCGTATTCGATGGCAGCTGTGAGTGATTGTAAGTCATGAAATGGCAGGTGGATGTCCGACAGAACGAGTATTTCGCAATCATTCAAGACAATCGGTTGCGCTTTGCTTTCTTCGAAGGTGCGCAGCTTTGCCAGCCCTTCAGCGATGGTAGATTTTTTCTCTATGGTTTGCATTCCAAGATATTGTTTTTTCTCACCCTTCGCGCCATTGATGATGCGCATAAAGTCGCGCCCTGCCTCAAGACTGCCAAATTCACGTGGGTAATTACTATGCAACCAACGCCCCGCCGTGCGCTTCGGCATGGCTTCTAATTCCTCGCGGTGTCGGTTATAGATGTCCATGCGTCGGTGCGCCTGTGGGGTGAATTGTTTCATAGTTCAGGGTATTGTTTGCCGCTTGCCAGCAGTTGCTGAATGGTCTTGCCGAAGGTCTTTTGAACGTGCGGCGAATCTTTGAACTTCCAATGGTGGCCAGATTCCCAGCCGTAACTTTCGAAGATTGCAATTACCGCAAGCCAGTTCTTATCAACTGCCCATGACAGCTGCCCGTTCACCAAAAGCACAAAGTCAATAGCCAGTCCATAATTGTGATAAGAATAACCCCCCTTCGCGTTAGTTACCACCTTGCCCGGCTTACTGCGCCCCAGCGCATAGAGTGCGTCCTGTTCTTCATTGGTGCGCAAGGTATGCGTGAACCTGCACACCACTCCAGCAGGCATGGCCGCGCAGATGTCCGCGTAAATCTTCGCCGCTTCTTCCCGCAGGGCCGGATGGAGTAGCTTAATTCTGTCGAGTGTTGTCTTGTCCATCGTCTACAAAGGTACGAATTAATTTTTGCAAGGTGTTAAATATCCGTTTCCGCGCTGCTGCCAGTACCGCGCTGACCGCGTCAAATTCCTCTTTGTGTTCGCGGGTGTAGGCGTTGTGCGCATTGCTTATTGCGCTGTAGCCCTCAGCGATTAACAGGATGGTCAGGTAGCCATTAACAAGGGCTGAAGCGTCTCGGTCAATCGCCAAAAGCACGATAAAACAAATTATCGCTGGAATCAGCGATGTAAATTTCTCGGTCAGCCCTTGCTTCAATACCCGGCTTTTTATCTGCCCCGGGTCAACTCTAAGCCACATTAGCACAGCGGTGAATATGTCCAGCAGCATGACCAGCCCCAGCCCATTAATCAGCTTAAGTTCAATGCCGTGCGCGGTCAGGAACACGGCCACGGGTGGAAGGCCTATGTAGGCCATTACCTTGAGTTCGTTGGTCATACTGCCACAGCCCCTACTTTATCAAGACACCATTCCCGAATCTGCGTAAAATCGTATCCCCATGATGCCAGTACATCAGCAGGCACGGGCAATGATAGCGGGGAGGCGTTCAGCTTATCACCCGTTGGACTAAAATAGTCCACAAGAAGAGTTACGTTCGTGCTGCCCAGCGTGTGATTCACGCGAATTTCCATGCCTTCGGCTGTTCCTAAGCCCAATCCAAGGTCTGTCTGATTTATAAGTATTCTTTCCATTATCGTGCTGAATTATAGATTGTGCCTATTGCCATGTAGTCAAGGTCAATGCTTCGCGCTGTTGTGCCTGTTGTGCCACCCTCTTTACGGATGATTGTCATCGGAGCGCAATCCTGACCGCTTCCGGGTAATCCGCTGGCCAGAGTCGCTACCAGTGTGCCATTCACATAAGCAGCCGCCGTGCCATCAGGGTAGGCAATCACCTTAACCCTGTACCATGTAGCCGCCGCAACTGCTGAGGTGCTGTTGCCTTCCGTAATGGTGGTGTTGTTCACCGCCCTTAGCACCCATTGCCCTGAGTTCAGGTTGTGTCGGTACATTAGGAATAATCCGTTTGTTTCCGCGCCAACAGAAGAAGCTGAATCGCTGTTCAGCCAGCCGCACTTAATGCTGAAAATATCTGCTGCGTCCGATAATGCGCTGATTCGTATAGATGATTCGTAATAATGGTAGTTAACGTAAGATGTTCCATCGTGGAAGACATACATACGGAAGTTCTGCGCAGCAGGTGCTAGTAGCGCACGGCTGCTGCTGCTCGTCCCTGTGCCGAGGGTAACCACACCAATGCGTGGGCGGATACCACCTGAACCTCCGTTGTTTTCTGCGAGCGTTCCAGAGGCTGTCAGATAGGCCAAGTGGTGTGCTCCAATGTTGGAAACGTTTCTGTGGTACAATTCTACCCGGTCGAAGTTCACCCATTCGCCAACCTCTGACCAGATGTTTACCGATTCAGCCGCCCTCCAGCGGGAAGAAGTGCCATCGTATTCCAGTTCCATTGCCCTGCCCGGGAGCAGTACAAGGTCACGCCCACCGAACTCAAAGCGGTTCGCCGCTGTGCTGCTGGTGCTGGCATCGAGCATACCTATCGGATTGCTGCCAACGTTCAGCAGCTTTACACGATGGCCGCCTGTTGTTGCGGTTAGGCCCGTGATGAAGTTGAACGCGCTGTTGCCGTCAAGGCGCAAGGTCTGCACCGTGCTGGCCCAGCTGGTAGGGTTATAGTTGTTCTGCCAACTGGTAATCTGCGAAGGGGAAATAACCGTTCCTGCGCTGCCTGTTGGCGGTGCTGCCCATGTGCCGTCTGCCCTGAGGAAGTTGGAAGTGCCGCCACCTGAAGCAGGCGCAAGGCCTTTCAGGCTACTGGTGAAGGTGTCCAGTAAGGTAGTAGCCTGTGTTCCTGTCAGTTCCTCCGTTACGCCCGTGCTGGCCGTTACTCGGCCCAGTATGCGAGCGGTTGTGATGTCCTGAATCTTTGCAAGTGATACGGCCTTATTGTCAACCGTCCACACCGTGCCGCTGCTGCTCACGGTGATGTCGCCCTTGTCGCCGTCCGATACCCCGCCACCTCCGCCTGTGCTGGCTATGGTGATGCTGTCTGTGCTGGCATCGGTGGTGATGGTGATATTGCTACCAGCTACCAGCGTCAAGGTATCACCTGTGCTATCAGCTACCACATCGGATTGCCCTGCTACGGCAACCTTGCTGAATAAGTTCTGGTCGCCCGTGTTCGTGCCGCTTGTGTTGCCGATAACGGTTAGCTGTGCGTCGGTAACGTAGCGTTTGTTGCTGCTGTCTGCGATGTCCGCTGTTGTGGCATCCGCGCCAGCTGTTACCAATCCTTTAGCATCGTATGTAATTTTGGTTTTTGTTGCTCCCGTTATGGCGGCGTTTTCATCAACCTTGCCGTCGAGGGCCGTCTGCAACCCTGTGATATCAGCAATAGCTGCATCCGCGCCAGCTGTTACCAAGCCCTTTACATCGTAACTAATCTTTGTTTTTGTCGCAGGTGTAATTGCGGCATTTTCATCTACCTTGCCATCGAGCTGCGTCTGAACCGCGCTTGTTACACCTTTAACGTATGCCAGTTCGGTAAGGTTCGGATAAGTAGTAGTATCGAGGTATTGAACGTTCTTACTTGCGTCGGTTGCGAGGATGCGCGATGCTGTTCCGCCATTCAGTTTTATCCCGTCTTCAAAAGTAATGTTCTGCCCGCCGCCCGCGCCCCATTCAGCTACCGCGCTGCCGCTGCTGCTTTTTATAATACCGCCCGCGCTGCTATTTGCCTGAATTGTTGCCGCTGTCAGGGTATTGCTGCCAAGGTTCAGGCTCCCGACGCTGGTATCGCCTGCTTTGTTCACGGGCGTAAATCCTAAAGCCGCCTGATATATCGTATCGAAATACGTCTTTGCTGTTGCTTTCAGGTTCGCCCATGATAGTTTTTTTAATCCGCCCGCCGCTGCGCTGTCGCTCAAGGGTATCGTGTCTGCATCCACAGGGGTTGTTTTGCTCGTTGCCGCGTTTAGCACTGAACCTACATTGTCAGCATCTGTCACGTCTGCACCTGTTTCGATGCCTGAAAGCTTGGTATCTTTTGCGCTGGTAAAGGTGGCCGATGCGCCGTTGAGCGTTTGAAATTCAGCGTTTGATACAGAACCGTCCGCGATTTTCGTTGCGTCAATTGCTGAAGGCAGGTCACCCGCCGCGATGGTCAACGTGCCAAACTCAAGCCCGTCAGCCGTGGATTTTACTTTGACGTATTTCCCGCCTTGCCCTGAGTAGCTCGCAGGCACGTCACCCAAATCAGTAAAATTAGCAGCCCCGCCGCCGCCGCCCCAGTATTGAAGCGAGTTCCATGCAGTTACACCGTTGCCAATTTTGAATTTTCGGGTGTCAGTTTCCGCGCCAAATTCGCCCTCCGCAAGTACAGGGTTAGTTGCCGTCCATTGCGCAGCCGTGCCGCGCCTTAGTTTTATCGTGATATAATTGCTCATGAAACGCCTCCATCAATAGTGAGTGAATAGGTGGAATTGTAATAGCCACCGTCGATTATTTGAATTTCCTGGTCAATGTTAGGGAATGCGTAGTTGTTTGAAGGGACGCTGCAAAAGTCCCGGTTAGCCGGAACGCCTACTTCCATCCTAATCGTGTACCCCGCCACAACGTCTCCGTGTGCATCGAAGAAAGGCAGCGCGTCATCGTTCACGAGGAAATTAACCCGGCTGTCGCGGTAAATGTATTGAAGTGAACTGATGATGTCTTCCAGAATTTGCAAGGTGTCCGATAGTACTTCCATTTGGTTCGTGGAATCCTCGAACTGCCTGTCCATGACCGACATCACAAAAGAGTAGGTTTTCTCTTTGTCTGCCGTGGACATATCGAAAAGCATAGTGGTCGTGTCGGGAATCACGAACAGCAGCGGGTAATTTTCTTTGCCGCCGTCAGCAACAAGATCATATTCCGGGCCGAACGCCACGGAACGAATCATCTTGTGATTTTCACCCGCCCTGCGAATTGCTGCTATTATCTGATTTAGCGTCATTTAGGAATTTCCTTAGTTTCTCTTCGTTTTTCTTTCGCCATGTCCTACTTTTCAAAGTAGAAGCCGAGGTTTTGACCGAATTTATTGGGTTTGTCGATTGCATCTGGGTCGGGGTTTTGCCATTTCGGGTATAATTCAGGGAACGTGCAAAGGTATTTGTTCATGCGCTCAATGAAGTGGTCACGTTTCTGCGCGTAACGCTGTTCAATTTTCACCATTTCTTCCATGCTGATTGAAGTCATATTTTCCCCGTCGCGCTTCATGATTGACTTGTTCATGAACTTGTAAGTCAGGGGAAGAACTGCCTCGTAAAGTACTGAATACTTGAGCACGGGTTTGATGTAGTCGTTTAAAAGGGTCGTGTTATTCGCGCTTAGGCTGTTCGGGAATTGGCTGTAAATCTCATTATATAGGTCGCTGCCTATCGTGTCACGCAAGGTCACTTCCTGCGCCTCCTGCAAGGACATTTGAATCAGTTTCGGGTCTAAATTGTCCTGTATCGGCGTGTTTTCCTTTATGTAAACGGTGTCAATAAAGTATTTAAAGCTCATCGAATTGTCCTCCTGTATAGTTTACTTTCCCAAATGTGCCTGCATTGCGGAACGTGCGTGTTCGTTCCGGCAATAGTTCGCCAACCGCCGCGCCGCTGCCATACGTTGTACCCTAACTCCCTGCTCATTGCGTCTATTTCTTCGCGTGAATACAACTTGTTTTCCTCAACCAAGAATCGGCAGAAGTCCCGTGAGGTATCGAGCAGCAACGGCCCTCCAACATCGGGGTTTTTCCCGTACTTGTACAGTACAAATATCTCCGTATCAAGTCCGCCGCTGTCTGCGATGGAACGCGCCCCGCTGTCCGTGATTTTGATTTCGTTTGTAGTCCACTCTATCAGCCTGTTAGCCTGCATCACCTTTAGGATATTCGCCGCTTCCGTGGTGGTTAGCCGTGCGCCCTTTGCCATTTCTTCCAGGGTGGCTTTCGGGTTGTCACGAATGACCGCAACAAGCCGAAGTTCAGGGTTGGTTAGTTCGGCGAATGTTTCCGGAAGTTCCTCGAATTCCTCCGCGCTGCGTCCGTACTTGCGAAAAACCACCTTGTCGGCCTCGTCATCCCATCCGAAAGGGTTTTGAGCAGACATGGCCACGGGCTGTTCTGTCTTTAATCCGAGGCTTTCGCGCACCTCATCACGGGTCATGATTCCGGATGTGAACAGCTGAACACCGTCTTCGCCTGCAGGTTCGGCAGCAATGGTGTAAAGTTCGCCTTCCTGCCCTGTTGCGTTGAACATGGTCGTTAGCACTTTGTCCATTTGCGTTCTTTTCGGCGCAACGTATGCACGGTCAAACACTTCATAGGCCTGTTTCAGTTCATTGCGTCCCCCAAGTTCCCCGGCCACGCGCACGCCGAACAGCATCGGCGATGTAACGCGGTGAGCATAAAAGATGTTATCCCGAACGGTTTCCGAAAGTTGAAGATATTGCTTATCGAAGTCCCCCGGCATTAAGTCCACGACCTGAAGCGGGTCTTCGCCCTTTTCCATCCAACTGATTAGAACACCGTTTGCGTTTTCCGTTCCGGTGGTGTTGGCTTTAAATTTTCGGTCGAACTCTGCTTTGATGTCTTCGGTCGGTTCACCTTTGAATATCTGGATGATTTTTCCGAGCGAAAAACCGTTTGAAATGTTGTTATAATGAAAATCAGAAATCTTGGTATCAATTTCAATATATGTCCGCGCCGGGTACCAATCCGGCAAGGGATAAACGCCTTCGCCTGCCCGGTATTGTTTGAACCATAACACCTGAGTGCCTCCGGGTTTTTCTAAGTCAAACGCGGGAAATTCTAACCTGTCTTCGCGCTTGTCGTTCCAGTCATCGCTGTACCACACCTTCGAAGCATCTTTGTTTACCCTGCATTTATCAAAAGGTAGGTGGTACCAGTACAAAACCCGCGTTCCGGGCGCGTTCCAGATGGCCTGAAAAGCGAAGCCGCCGAAGTTTTCCAAATCCATCGCCGCCTTATACTTGATGTCCTGCCATGATTCGTAAGGGTTCGCGTAGTCGAGGGCTTTCTGTGCGCCTACTTTTTCGCCGACCGTGCCTTCCACCTTTACCGCCGTTTCCTTCCCGGCAATGAAGTGCGCCTTTTGTGTTACGATTGCATTGTGCAGGGAACTGCTGTTGTACAGGTCAAGTATAACCGCCGGGAAGTTATTACGCTGCCCGTATTCGTACCATTCCTGACCGCGTGCCTCTTTGAACTTAGGCGGGGGCTGAACTGCGAAGTTTATGCGCTGGAATTCTACTTTCATTTTATCTTTAATACGCCCGTTTCCACGGACTGGTTAGCAAGTGTTGGGTCTGTGTTGCTGCTGCTTGACTGAGCGTAAATCGTGTATTCATACTCGCCTTTCGCCCATGCTCCGCTTTGTGCCGTGCTGATGTTGAATTGATTATAGCGAGTTGGGAAGCTGCTCAAATCCGTCACCAATAAGTTGTAAGTTATTGACCTGTCCTCACGGTTGTTCAGCGATAGCAGGAAGTAATAAGGCGGGTTTAACGTTACCTTTTCAGTTGCCGTAACGTATATGCTGCTTAATTGCGATGTGTCAATGATGAGCATTCTACCTATAATGTTTTAAGTCCGTTTTTGTCGTAACTTTGAACCATGCTTTACCCGAAATCATGGAATGAAGTGAATTTAGCGCAACTTCATGAACTTGACCTGCTCCGGCAGCGCACCGACCTTGACCCCGAGGAAATCATGAATCAGGTACTTGCGGTGCTTTCTAACGAACACATCGAAGAAATCGAAAAGCAGCCGCACACCGAGCGCATAGCGGCGTATCGAAAGTTGACCTTCCTTAATGAATATCCGGCGAAGAAGCCAAAGCGCAGGCGGTTCAAGTTGGGGGGAAAGTGGTATCGAATTGTCACCAACCCTGCCGAGGTTTCAGCAGGGGAATACGCCACTTTGCAAGTGGTGGCAGCCGATGGTAAGTTTATTGAAAATATGCACCAAGTCATTGCCTGCCTGATGATTGAGCAGGAAAGAAAGTGGTTCAGGTGGAAAGACGTTCGGTATGATAAATCACGCAGTGCGCAGGAATTTCAGCGTAAAGCGCAATTAGTCAGTCAAAAGATGCCCGTTGGGCAGGCATATCCGTACGCGCTTTTTTTTTCGAATCTCTTGCCCGAATTGTTGAAAGTTTCCCTAACCTTTTTCCAGCAGCAGGAGAAGAGGTTGAGGAAAAAGGCGATGACTGGTTAGCAATGTTCTACAGGATGGCAGGGAAAGACCTCACAAAAATGGATGCCGTCATGGAAATGCCGCTGATGGAGTTCTTCAACTACGCTGCCATGCTGAAGACGATGGACAAAGAACGCGCCGACAGGCTGAACAAGGCAAGCAAGTTGAGTTATGAGGCGTACATGAGTGCATTAATGGGGGAATTGATATGACACAAAGCACCGTAACACACGAAGACTGCATGGAAGTCATGGCGCGATACCCTGACAAGTATTTCGATTTGGCCGTGGTAGACCCGCCGTATGGTATTGAAACAAGGGGTAATGCTCAAGATAGATTCAGGGGAAATATGCAACTAAAAAGCGTAAACGATATGAAGCCAAACGAAAGATATTTTAAAGAACTTTTTAGGGTTAGTAAAAATCAAATAATTTGGGGATATAATTGGCTTAGTGATATGTTGCCAATGTGCAGAGAATTTATTTTTTGGTATAAAGAACAACCTGTGATTACTTTTGCTGATGGAGAACTTGCGTGGACTTCTTTTCAAAAGACAGCAAAATGTTTTTATTATCCATATTACAAGGCAACCATAAGTAATAAGGGACAAAAAATACACCCCACTCAAAAGCCCGTTGCGCTTTACGACTGGATTTTCAAGAACTACGCAAAGGAAGGTGATAAGATACTCGACACGCACCTCGGCAGTGGGTCAAGCCGCATAAGCGCGTGGAAGGCGGGGCTGGATTTCACCGCCTGCGAACTTGACGCGGATTATTTCGCCGCACAGGAAAAGCGATTTAAAGAATTTACGGCGCAAATAAGGATGTTCTAATGAAAATCAAGTATAACCGCCCACCCCTTGCACCGTATCAAATCGCTATCCTCGACAGCACGGCCCGTTACACCGTCACCGCTGCCAGCACCAAGGCCGGGAAGACCGCTTCGCATATTGTCTGGCTGTTTGAAAAGGCCTTGCAGGGCAAAAAGGGGCAGTCTTTCTGGTGGGTTGCGCCTGTTTACGGGCAGGGAGAAATAGCCTTCCGAAGGTTTAAACAGCAATGTTCCGAAAGGTTGTTCGATGCGAACGAAAGTAAACTCCGATTGACCTTGCCCACAGGCGCAATGATTGAATTTAAGTCTGCCGAAAAGCCAGACAATCTTTACGGCGACGACGTTTACGCAGCCGTGTTTGATGAGTTTACCCGCGCCCGTGAGGAGGCATGGTTTGCTTTGCGTTCCACCCTCACCAAAACCCGAGGGCAATGCAAACTTATCGGAAACGTGAAGGGCAAAAAGAACTGGGGCTATCGTTTAGCAGAACGCGCACGACAGGGTGAGGAGAATTATGAGTTTCACAAAATCACCGCGTGGGACGCGGTGGCAGCAGGTATTCTGGAACGCGAGGAAGTCGAACAGGCGGAACGCGACCTTCCCGCGCACGTCTTCAAGGAGTTGTACCTTGCCGAACCTGCCGATGATGATTCAAACCCCTTTGGATTAGATCATATCCGCGCCTGCATCGAACCTCTGGCAGCCGGCCCGGTAGAGTGGTTCGGCATCGACCTTGCAAAAAGCCGTGACTGGACGGTTATCATTGGACTGAATCAGTCCAAAAAGGTAGCCTTCTTTGAGCGTTTCCGGTTAGACTGGAAGGCAACACGCGACACCGTGCAGCGGATTGTCGGGCGCACCCCTGCCGTCATTGACAGCACCGGAGTAGGCGACCCGATAGTTGAAGACTTGCAGCGGGTCTGCCCTCGGATTCAGGGCTTCAAATACACATCGATTTCTAAGCAGCAAATCATGGAAGACTTGGCCGGGGCAATACATGGCCGGGAAATTGTGTTCCCTGACGGGCCGATAGTGGATGAGCTGATGAACTTTGAATGGACACACACGCGCACGGGCATAAGTTACAACGCGCCTGAAGGGCTGCACGATGACTGCGTTAACGGGTTGGCTTTGGCCCTGCATTGCTCACGGGTAAATAAAAAAGGGCTATTTCTACTCACATGAAAACACCAACTGAAATACTCGCCTCCGAAGCATGGCCGGAAATGGTTTGCAAGAAATACTCCCCCGCGCATTGGAAGGATTTGCAGCAGGAATTATTTCTGATGATAGCCACGGAACTGAGCGAAAAGGCAGGCAGGGCATTGCAGGCAGGGTATTTCGAGTTTTTTTATATCCGGTGCGCTGCGAACCTTGCCGCGCCCGGTGGCAGGATTGGCAAAATCAACATCGGCACGGATAGTTTGGATGAGTGGGATATTGCGGAGGAAGACGACGAATGGAGGGAAAGGAAGGAAGCAGACGTTCAGGAAAAGTTAGACGCGATTGCAGCGGTGGAACGGTCTGAGGGGTGGTACGAAAACAAGATGATGGAGTTGTACCTATCCGGCATGAGCCGGCGAAAGATTCACCGATTGACGGGCATTGCACTGAATGAGGTCAGCAGGGTGATTCGGGAATTTAAAGCAAAGTGCAGGGCCGAGTACCTGTAAAGCAAAAAGGCCACCCCGAAGGGCAGCCTTTCCACACCATAACAACACAAAACGATTCAAATTTACGATATTCCGAGCGAACTTAAAACACCGCTTTGAACAATTTGTGGTGGTTCTTTTTCGGAATGCGTAAAGGTCAGGTCGTAGCCTGTCATGTCACCCAAGACAACACCAGTCATGAACGAACCTGCCGTCATGTCCATTCCACGCGCAAGTCCCATTGCCCAGTACTGGTCGGCATTTGTTTTCACAATGGAAACCAGACGAGCAACGCTCAGCAACTTCACTTCGTTACGCTTCGCGGTGGACAACTTGCGAAGTTTGATGTTTAATTCTGCGCTGTTGAACACAGTGCCATTTTCCACGCTGGGCGTGATGGTGTTGGTGAAACTTGCGCTGTCTTTCGGCAATTCGTACTTGAAGAACGACTTACCCCCGGTGAGGGTTAGTGCGCTCACTTCGCCAGAGGCTGAAGTGTAGGATGAAACGGCTTCGTATTCCAGAAGCCATATTTTGTCTACGCCACCTACGCTGTCTTTGCAGTCGTGGCTGAATCCGGTTGTTAAAATGCAACTCATGTCTTTTTCTTTAGGGTTTAAAAAGAAAGGGCGGGCAATTTCACCCGCCCCTTCGGTTAATGTTTACCTGTCTGTTACAGGCTGAAGTAAACGATTTGAGTGGGGAAAGCAACCTGAACGCCGTATTTGAACTCGGCGTTGAAGATTACGTTTTTCTTCACAGGGTCGCTGATGAACTCAAAGTTTTCCTCTTCGCCCACCAGGTCAGTACCAATGAAGTAATTTGACCAGTAGCTGAAGTGGATTTTGTTGGTTCCGTTCAAGCCGGGCAGACCGTACACCTTCGTTCCGGTGATAGGTT
>Ga0214923_10001435_pt1 | contig 33866 bp, 25 predicted proteins | sample LL1510_MetaG_FD_177993 | JGI IMG/M metagenome (GOLD analysis project Ga0214923, IMG submission 177993) | Freshwater microbial communities from Lake Lanier, Atlanta, Georgia, United States - LL-1510 | ecosystem: Environmental > Aquatic > Freshwater > Lake | place: USA: Georgia | collected...
GCTCTTCGTCATATTGGTTTACCACTTCATAGGCAGATAATTTTGCTTGCTGATTCATTCGCATATCTAAGCGAGCATTTTCACGGATGCTAAATCCTCTTGCAGGCTCATCAAATTGATAAGAAGAAACTCCAAGATCAGCCAACAACCCATCGATTGCCAGAACATTATGAAGTTTCAAATGATTTTTTAAATAGCTAAAATTCGCAGGAATTAACTGAAAATTTGGTGCTTCCCATACATTTTGCTGAGCAGCTTGATCCTGATCAAAAGCAAAGAGCTTGCCTTGAGTATTTAAAGCTTTATAAATAGCCTTAGCATGTCCACCACCTCCAAAGGTAACATCAACATATATACCATCTGGCTTAATTTTTAAACCATCGATACACTCATTAAAGAGCACTGGTATATGGTAAGCCGTATTATTCTCCATTGTCCAAATCACCCATTACTTCATCCGCCAAATCGGCGAAATCAGCCATGTTTCCTTCGATCATTTCGAAGTATTTGGATTTGTCCCAGATTTCAATTCTGTCATTGTATGCAATAAGCATAACCTCCGACTCCAGACCTACTCGCTCCATTAACGCTACAGGTATTAACACCCTGCCGGCATTGTCTAATGTCACCTGTTTTGCCCCTTGGTGAAATAAGCGGTAGAACATCCTGTTCTTTGGTTTAAATAAATTCATTTTCGAAAGCTTGTCACTTATTCGCTCCCAATCCGGAAGAGGAAACAAGGTCAAACATTCTTCAAATCCTTTATTCAACATGAAATCTCGCTGAGACGACGTAGGAAGCTGCTTCCGTAATCCGGAAGGAAATAAAAACCGACCTTTTTCGTCAAGTTTTACTTCAAATTCTCCTACTAATCCTGCCATAGCTTAAATAATGGGTAAAATTAATGGAATAATTACCACTTTTTACCACTTTATTTTAAATTGTTGATAACTTCCTACGTTTAGCAAATATATTGGTTTCAATTGACAGTAAAAAATATGGCTAATTCCTTTGTTTATTTGACTTTTTTGATTGTGGTGGGAGTTTGTGGGAACTTTTTAACACGTAATTCACAATGTACGTTTACAAGTTTTAAAATGATTAGAAATGTTGCCACTCAATTGACTTAATTTTGATGCATGACCAACGCCCTTAAAAGCTGGATTCTATTGATTATCCTTTCCATCATCTGGGGAAGCTCATTTATATTGATGAAAAAAGGCATGTATGGCAGTAATGGCGAGCCAATTTTTAGTGCTCCTCAAGTTGGATCACTTCGCATGCTGATTGCTTCAAGTGTTTTATTACCCTGGGCAATCAAGGGATGGAAATCGCTCCAATCGAAGAAAGACATTCTTTATTTCTCCATTGTGGGAACTTGTGGAAGTTTCTTACCTGCGTTTTTATTTACGTTTGCAGAAACAGGTATCACATCCGGCCTTGCAGGTATGCTAAATAGTTTCACGCCTATTTTCACTATTCTTCTCGGATTACTAATTTTTCAGCAACGACTAAATTCTTATCAATATATTGGAGTAAGCATCGGCACTGTAGGAATTATTTTACTTGTTTTGTCTGGAAAACAAAGTTCACTTTCAGGCGATACCACGCATATTCTTGCTGTAATTGCAGCAACTCTATTATACGCTATAAGCCTGAGTACCATAAAATACAAATTACAACACTACAGCTCCATGCAAGTCACAAGCATTTCTTTGTCTTTCATTTGGATACCTGCTTTTTTAATTTTTTTATTGACGGACACACCAACGGTGATATTAGAAAATGACCAAGCTTCTGATGGACTATACGCGATAATTGTTCTCGCTCTATTTGGAACAACCATCGCTACCATTTTCTTCAATGCTACTATTCGTTTGTCATCGGCATTGTTCGCAAGTAGTGTGACATACTTAATGCCCATCGTTTCGGTTTTGATTGGTTGGCGTTTTGGCGAAGTTATTACAGCAGCGCAAATTGGCTCTATGTTTATCATTCTCTTCGGTATTCTTTTGGCTAATTTACCGGGTTTACTTAAGCTAAAATCAAGTAAATAAAATACAATCGTTCTCAACAGAAATAATTCGTGTAATTTAGTTTGCTGAATAAGGATAATATCGTATCTTTGCAATCCTAAATTTAAAAATTAGCTATATGTACGCAATTGTAGAGATAGCAGGGCAGCAGTTCAAAGTGCAAAAAGACCAAAAGGTATTTGTACACAGATTATCAGCTGAAACTGGTTCTAAAGTAGAATTTGATCGAGTTTTATTAGTTGATAACGGTGGTAAAATTTCAGTTGGCGCCCCGGCTATAGAAGGTGCAAAAGTCACCGCAGAAGTCCTTGACCATGTGAAAGGAGACAAAGTAATCGTTTTCAAAAAGAAAAGAAGAAAAGGTTACCAAAAAAGCAACGGTCACCGTCAACAGTTTACGGCGATCAGTATTAAAGATATTAAAGCATAATCTCGCTTAGCGAATAAAAACATAAGACGATGGCACACAAAAAAGGAGTTGGTAGTTCGAAAAACGGTCGTGAATCCCATAGCAAACGTTTGGGTGTGAAAATTTTTGGAGGACAAGCAGCTATTGCTGGAAACATTATTGTTCGTCAAAGAGGCACACAACATCATCCTGGGAATAATGTAGGCATTGGTAAAGATCATACATTATTTGCATTAACGGATGGTTTAGTAGAATTCCGTAAGAAGAAAGACAATCGTTCATTTGTTTCTGTTGTTCCGTTTGAAAAAGGAGCCGAAGCATAATTGAATACATAATGGTAAGAAAGCTGTTCGAAAGAGCAGCTTTTTTTTTGCATTAACTTAATCAATAGAATACAATAAGTTTCCATTCGCTAAATACAATAACAAAATTTCTCTATTAAATTTGTCGCATGACTTCACTTTCTAAAAAACAGCGCTATGCATTTTCCACCTTGACAGGCCTGTTACTTACGATCTCGTTTCCATTTAGTGGAAGTTTAATGCCGCTCATCTTCATTGCTTGGATACCCTTACTTCTCGTTGAAAATAAGTTATCGGAGAATTCTAAAAGTGGGCGACATGTATTCGTTCATGCCTATTGGAGTTTTTTTATTTACAATTTGGGAAGCACCTGGTGGATTTGGAATTCTACCTCTGTTGGAGGAGTATTGGCCTTTGTTTTCAACTCGTTACTTATGGCTTTGGCCTTTCTTCTTTTTCATTTTCTGCGTAAACGAAGTGCTTCGACCTATGATTTTTTGTTTTTTCCTATCGTTTGGGTAGCCTTCGAGTATAGTCATTTCAATTGGGAATTATCGTGGCCATGGCTTACTATGGGAAATGTTTTTTCAGAATTACCCAATTGGATTCAATGGTATGAATACACAGGAGTGTTAGGTGGTAGTCTTTGGATACTCTTAATTAATGCTTTGTTATTGAAATTATTCCTTAAGTGGAAAACTACAAATGAACCCAAATCTTTGCTTCCTCTTGGGATCAGTTCAGTCTCACTTCTTATAACACCATTTGTTATATCCTATTTGCTTTTAAGTTCTTATGAGGAGGATACTTCGAGAACATTACATGTCTTAGCTGTTCAGCCTAATATTGACCCGTATAACGAGAAATTCTCTCCCTCATATACACCTGAAGATCAGTTGGCAAAATTTTATAGTATGATCGCTCCTTACCAGTCGAAAAAAATTGATTTGGTTATGGGTCCGGAAACCATGTTGAGTGCAGATATTTGGGAGGAGTACATCGATGAATTTGGTGTTATAAAAATGATGACAGAAGAAAAGAAAAATTGGCCTGAAACAGAATTTTTAGTCGGAGCTGCCACATCAAATTTATTCAAAGAAAAAGTGTCTTCTGCAGCGAAACCTATAGCTGAAGGAAATGGTTACTTAGAGAATTACAATACTTCTCTGTTTATGAACAATTTAATGGAAAAAACACTGATCCATAAATCAAAGTTGGTATTAGGGGTTGAGAAAATTCCATTTGCAAGTTGGTTGCCATTTTTAGAAAATTTCGCCCTACAAAATGGAGGCACTTCCGGATCCTTAGGTATTGAAAATGAACCAAAAGTTATTCGTAGTAGTAAAGGCATTTTTGCGCCAGTAGTTTGTTACGAATCTATTTACGGTGAGTTTGTTGCTGAACAGTGCAACAAGGGTGCTGAGGCCATTTGTATCATCACAAATGATGGATGGTGGGGTGATTCTCCTGGATACAAACAACATTTTAGTTTGGCTAGACTTCGAGCTATCGAAAATCGCAGATGGGTTGTTCGCTCTGCAAATACTGGAAAAAGTGGATTCATAAGTCCTACCGGTGAAATTGCACAAGAGACAGGTTATTGGGTACCTGCTACCATCGATCAAGAGATTTCGCTCTCAGCTGAAAAAACATTTTATACGCAACATGGTGATTACCTTGGAAAAAATGCTCTTGTAGCTACGCTGGTAGCCTTAACTTTAACATTGTATCGACAATTCAGACGAAAAAAAGCATAAAAAAAGGAAGCTGAATTTCTTCAAACTTCCTTTTTCACCAATCAACAAATATATTCTTTAGTAACCTGGGTTTTGAATAAGGTTAGGATTTAAACCTAAATCAGCATTCGGAATTGGATATAAATTTTTAAATGCTTCGGTTGCAATACCATCAACTTCTCCGCCTTTAAAAGACCAAACGTAGTCTCCACCGGTAAATTTGCCAAATCGAATTAAATCAGTTCGTCGAGTTGCTTCCCAACTAAGTTCACGTGCTCTTTCGTCAAGTATAACATCTAAAGAAAGGGATGCTACATTAAAAGCGCTCGTGTTGTATGCTCGCGTACGTATTAGATTTACATATTGAAGGGCAGTAGCTTGGTCACCTAATCTAAATGAAGATTCTGCTAACATCAGGTAAACATCCGCCAACCTAAACATTGGAAAATCGATATCAACGTGCGCAGAGTTCGCGTTATTTGATCCATTCAATCCAGCTTTCGTTTTATTTTTAAATTTTGGAAATGCGTATCCATAGTTGAATTGAGCCAATTGAGTCGGTGCCGAAAAATTTAGCTGTTGCCCGGTTCTGTAGAACAGGTAACGAGAATCTAAGGTAGAATCCGGGAATTTATTTACAAATTGTGGCGTTACTCGTAAACCTCCCCATTTTCCATTTACGCCATAATTAGCCGCATTCATGGCGCCGCCAAGTGCCCCACAAACTAAATAGGTTGTTCCTCCCCACGTTTGGGCATAAAGACCATCATATACTACTGGGAAGATAATTTCTGGAGATGTGTGATTGTCAGCCAAGAACATATCTTGGTATACGTCATCTAATTGAAAAGCTCCAGCACTAATAATCTTCTCACAATAAGTTTTGCAATCTGCGTAACGCGCTGTATTTGTATAAACTTCCGCATTCAAATACAATTTGGCCAATAGCGCATGCGCAGCAGATTTAGTGGCTCTTCCATAGGGAGCAGCTCCTGGCTCTAGCAATACATCTTCTATTCCCTTCAATTCTTCTTCTATGTAAGCGAACAAGGAAGCTCTGTCGATACGATCAGGTTGAAATGCTCCAACACGATCATTTTCATCAACAAAAGGAATATTTCCAAATAAATCCATAGCGTGGTAATAACTCAAGGCACGTAAGAATCTTGCCTCGTTTCTGTAGGTTCTAATTCTTTCTACATCCGCTTGAGAGAAACCTCGTTCTGCTAACTTTTCATCGCGAGATTGCCATATAAACTCATTACACAAGGTAATTTGGTAATAAATTCGGTAATACATTCCTTTGATCCAACCATCATCTGCTGACCAATCGCTTTTGTTAAGTGCAGGAATTCCAGGGTCTGACCAACCACAAAGTGCCTCATCTGTAGGTAGTTCTTGAAGATTCCACAATACACGAACATAAGCCGAAAATCCTTCGTCAATTCCGGCAATATCTCCAGCTCCTGCAGGACCTTGGATTCCTGTCATAGACAATCCTGAGTATAACTTTGCTAGTACATTGATGTAATTGTTAGGATCGCTATAAACTTTTTCAGCATTCAATCCATACATGGGTGTTTGATTGAGCTGTTTCTTGCAAGATGTAATGGATGCAAGAGCTACCGCTACTACCAAAAGGGATGGGAAAATTGTTTTTTTCATAGTACAAACAATTAAAAATCAAATGATAAATTCAATGAATAAACACGTGGTCGAGGATAAATGTTGTTATCTATCCCTCCACCAATTTCTGGATCTAGCCCAGAATAATTTGTCAATACGAATACGTTGTTAATTACGAAAGTAGCGTTCAATCCTACTTTTTCTCCGAAATACTTTAATTTACCAAAATTGTAACCAACGCTAAAGAAATCCATACGAAGAAAATCAGCTTTTTCCATGTAATGATCGCTCAATAATTGATTCGTTGCAATTTTTTGAATTTCATCTTCGTAATACAACGAACTAATGTTGTTTAAATACCCTTGTGTACCATTAACTGATTGAAATGTACCGGCATTTGAATGAATGTTGTTGTATATATGACCACCTAATTCACTTCGCATTGAAGCACCAAATGACCAATTTTTATACTGATAATTCAAGGAAAGACCAAGAACCAATTCGGAACAGACTGATTATAAATATAGCGGTCTTTAATGTTAATAACACCATCACCATTTCTGTCCACATAAGCGTGAATATCTTTCCACTTGTCTGCCGCCGTAATTTGACCATCGTTATTTATATCGATGTTAGCTTGCTGTCCAACTTGAATTACCTGTCCGTTCTGGTCATATAGTTGCTCGAACAACAAAAAGGAGAATGTTGGGTAACCAACTCTGTGAACTTGAACGGTGTTTCCAATTCCACCTGATATACCGCCAACTTGAACACCAACAGCATCTGGATCTTCGATTTGAGATAATTTAACCACACGGTTAAGGTTATGTGAAGCATTGGCCATTAAATCTAAACGAGAATTCTTATTCGCAAATAGTCCAGCGTTGATAGAAAATTCAATTCCTTGATTTTTCATGCTTCCAACGTTGGTTAGGATTTCATTCGTAAAATTAGTACCCGCTGCTACAGGCACAACTGCAAGTAAATCGGTCGTTATTTTACGATAAACATCAACTGAACCGGAGAATCTATCTTTCAAAATTCCAAAGTCAAGACCTATATTGTAAGAGGTTGTTGTTTCCCAACGCAAATTGGCATCGAACCCTGATGGTCTAAACACCAATAAGGTGTCTGGTCCAAAAATATATTGTGCAGTTTGACTACCAATAAAGTAATTAGAAATATAAGCATAATCACCAATACCATCTTGTTGACCTGTTACACCGTATCCTGCGCGCAATTTTAACATGTTTAGCTGCTTGAAATTCTTTAGAAAAGGTTCATCCGTCACTACCCAAGCTGCAGAAACAGCTGGAAACAAGCCCCAACGTGTTTGCGGACTAAATCGAGAAGATCCATCATAACGAAGAGATGCATTAATCACATAACGATCTTTCAAGGTAAGTATGCCACGTGAATAAAAGGAAAGAAGTGCATTTTTGGTGAAAAATGGATTTTCTGCTGCAGGAGAAATAACAGAGTCTTGTGATTCGTTATATGTTGCCCAATTTGGACTTGCACTGTACCAATCTTGGTAACTATAACCTGCTGTTAAGTCAACCAATGCATTTCGTGTAACTCCAATTTTTCCGTTATTGAAATTGAGGTAAGCTTCCACTAGTTTATTTCCCTTATTACTTCTGTATTCGCTGTATAAACCTTGAGAAAAATAACCGGATGCAGAACTTGCCGGAGTAATCGTAAATCCTGTACCTTCAGCTTGATCGATACCTCCGTTCACAACAGCTTTTAAACCTTCAATTTGAGGAACTTTTAGCGTAACTTTTGCATTTCCAATATAACGCCAGACGTTGCTTCTGTCCTCTCTTTGCCAAAGTAAACCAACAGGATTTCGTGCCGAAAGCGTATTTGGTTTTCCATTATTGTCTATCCATTCAAAGTAACCGCCGTAGGTGGTCGTGTCAGAATAAACAGGTTGGGTTGGATCAAAATAAGCCGCACCAAGTGCACCACGATTAGCAAAAAACGAACGTGTATTTACCAATTTATTGTTTACTTCGAGTTGCACTACATCTTTGAAAAAACTTGGTGTTAAGCTCAAGAAAAGTGAATTTCGCTGAAATTGATCGCGTGTTAAGACACCATTCTCTAATCTATTTCCAAAAGATAATCTATAGGGTAAACCTTCAATTCCTCCTGTTAATGAAACGTTATTGTCTGTCACATAAGCAGGTCGAAAAACTTCACGTTGCCAATCAGTATTTGCAGACCCCAATAACGCTTGTTGCGTTGGATTTCCTCTCCTCATGACTAAACTCCGTAAACTGTCTCCTGACAATACATCCGCATACTTTGCAACAGTTGATAAGGAATGTTTTGAGTCAAATATTACTTTTAATGGTGATTTTCCACTGCTACCTCTCTTTGTAGTAATTAAAATGACACCATTAGCTGCTCGAGAGCCATAGATTGCCGTTGCGGAAGCATCTTTCAGCACAACAAATGAAGCAATATCATTTGGATTTATCAATGAAAGCGGATTGGCTGCTCCGGCAATTCCACCATTATCTAATGGTACCCCATCAACAACAATCAACGGATCATTACTCGCATTAATTGAAGTTCCACCTCGTAATCTTAATGTACTTCCAGATCCAGGAGCACCATCGTTAGTGTTGATTTTCAATCCGGAAACTTTACCCATGATTAATTGCTCAGGCGTTGACATTGAACCTTGCGTAAAATTTTTCTCGTTAATTACGACGGCAGATCCTGTCAAATCCTTAGTTCGTGTTGTACCATAACCGATAAGTACCACCTCATTTAATCCTTTTGGATTTTTATTAAAGGTAAAACCAACCGTTACTGTTCCTCCTTTTAGCTCAATTTGTTCACTCAGGGATTCAAAATCCACAAATCTACATGATAAGGTAAAAGTTCCTGATCCTGTTGCTGTAAATTTAAATTTACCTTCATCATCGGTCCTTGCTCCTACATTTTTACCCTCCAAGACTATTGTAGCATTGAACACCGGCTTGCCCAAGGGATCCTTTACCGAACCTGAAATTACAGTTGATTGCGCGTTTCCTACAATAGATACTAAGATTACAAAAAAAATTGAAGCTATAATTTTCTTCATAGTTCACATGTTTAGTTGTTTCAAATATATCTTTTTTTTCTTAATGTCATTATGACACATTGAAAAATTTATTTCCAGTAGAGTACAATATGGCCTTTTTTCAATAAATCAGCCGAAAGAGGAATAGAAATAGTTCCATCTTCAGTGATTTGAAATTGAGTTTTCTTATTGTTAATTTTTATTTTCTTAAGTTTTTCATCTGCGAGATGAATGACGAGTGTACTTTGCTCAATAAATTTGGAATTCGCTAATGAAATAGACTGAACATTGATATCTCCGAATTTCTTCTTGCGCTCATAGTTAAAACTAATAAGTTGGTATTGACCATCCTGAAGAGAACTTGATGTTATTCCATCGTCTTCGAACCAAATTCCTCCGCTCTTTTTCAGCGCTTCGTCTACATAAAAATGAACACTTACATCATTTGGATTGTATGATTCTGTTGAAAAATAAGTAGAATTCGCCATCGGAATAAAAGAGCCGGATCGCACGTATACAGGCAAATGTTCCAGGGTGTTTTCCGCTGCTATGTAATTGGGAAGAGACGCTCCTTCCACTCCCACCCTTACCTTCTTTCCTGTGTAAAAATCAAACCAAGTGGATTGTTTTGGTAACTGAAAGTAGGAATATTTTTTTGTCAACTTCTCGGTAATAGGTTTCACAAAGAAAGCATCTCCCCACATGTAGGCATCTGATAGGGTTTCGGACCAATGCTCCGCGCTGTCCACCATAAAAACCGGTCGCATGAGAGGTGTTCCTTCCATGTGATTAGCAAAAGCCAAACTGTAATTATAGGGTAACAGTGCATACCTTAATTCAATCGCTTCTTTCGCTCTTCGCTTTGTTTCAGAATCTTTATAAATTGGTTCAGCAGCTACTTCCTCTTGCGCATGCGGACGAAAAACAGGTTGAAAAACTCCATATTGCAACCAGCGTGTATAGAGTTCCGAATCGTCATTTGCACCTGCGAAACCTCCCAAATCTGAGTGCATGTATGGAATCCCCTGCATTCCCATTTGCATGGTGATTTCCATCTGTGGTTTAAGACCTCCCCACGTTCTGTTTACATCACCTGACCAAGGAATAATACCGTAACGTTGTGTACCAGAATACCCAGAACGCATAAGAATAAACGGACGTTTTTGAGGGAAATCGTTTTTGAAACCTTCAGCTATCAATTTTGCCCATTCATGACCATAAATATTATGAACTTCATCTGCGGATATTTTTCCCGCATGTAGTAATTTGGTAGGATGCACTTCTGGTTCACCTAGGTCACCCCAAAAACCTTCTACCCCAATTTGCAGCAAGCCTTTATAAATATCCCAAAACCATTCCCTAGCGTTGGGTTTAAAGAGGTCTATAAGGCCAGTGTTTCCAAAGTAGAAATCATAAGTGAAAGGTTTTCCTAAACTATCCACAGCCAAAATTTCCTTTTCAACCGCTTCTTTCCATTTCGAAGAAGTGGTTAAAATAAAAGGTTCAGTGATAAGCACTGTTTTAACATTTTCTTTCCTGAAATCAAAAATCATCTGCTCTCCATTGGGAAAGGAATCCCGATAAAAAGAGAAATTACCTAATGTTCCCTGAATGTCTTTTCCAAACCAATATAAATCAAAAATAATTGCGTCTAAAGGTATTTTTTCATCCTTGTATTTTTGAATAACATCTCTCGCCTCTTGTTCCGAATGATAACCAAAACGACTTGCAAAATTTCCAAACATCCAGCGCGGAGGAAGTGGCTGTCTTCCTGTCAAGTACGTGTATTCCTTTGTAAGGTCCTTCCAGTCTTCTCCAATGATGACTTGGTAAACTTTTCTACCTCCAATTGTCTCATACGTTAGTATATTTTCTCCTTTGGAATCGAAATCTAGTGTACCAATTTGAGGATTATCAAAGTGAATAGCGTAACGTTTATTACTCAACACCATCGGAATGGTGTAGTTCATCAGGATAGACTTCTCCTCGTAACCATAATGCGCACGATTATACAATTGAAGTCTATTACCTCTCCTATTCATCCCAAGGGCACGTGCTCCTCCACCATATAAAATTTCGTATTCTTCAATATTAAACTCAATTTTTTCAAAATCACCATCTTTTACATAGCCATTGCGTTCCGAAAGTAATTCGTATCCATCATGTAGATATGTGATTTTAAATGGATAAAAATCAACTTTAACCAAAATTTCACCTGAACTGATATACGCGACCGTACGTAACAAGTTCACCTCCAAAGTAATATGATGATTCGGAGATTCTGTTATGGCGTGAGAATTTAATGGTTGTTTTTGCCCATTTGGTATAAAACTACATTCAATAATCTTATTGGTGTAAGCAGAAATATAGTATTCGCCGTCGCTCACTGTAATTTTTATCCGGTTATTGTCACGTTCAATATTACTAAAACTTCTGCTTTTGTTTTGGGCAAAAAGTCCGAATGAAAAAAACAACAGGCCTAACAGTAAATACTTCATGACTTCGTAAAAATAATTAATCTTTGCCGTTTACTTTACTTCAATTCGAGAATAAACGACTTTTTGGAATCAATCGTTAATGATCTTTCTAATGGAATCGTATTTCCTGAAATAATATCCAAACTACTCTTGTGTTTTTTAATGATATCAATAAATCTAGATAGGTCAATAGTTTGAGCTTCTTTTGAATTGTTAATCACAACCATAATTATTTCATTTTCGTTGTGCCTGAAATAGACGTATACATTATTTTGAGGAAGAAACTGTGTGAATAATCCAGTATGTATTACTGATTTCCCTTTGCGCCAATTCCATACTTTTTTGGAAAAATCAAAATATGCATTTTGCTCTATGGTTCTTCCTTTATCCGTAAAAGCATTGTTAGTATCTCCTGGCCATCCACCTGGAAAATCTCGTCTGATATCTGCATCGCCTTTTCCTTTATCCCCTTTCATCCCGATCTCTGATCCATAATAAATTTGAGGTATTCCACGTGTTGTGGCAAGAAGTGTTGTTGCCAATTTATAATCTTCTAAGATTGGACAATATTCGTTAAATCGCTGCGTATCATGGTTTTCAAAGAAAATTAAAAGGTTGTTTGGATCTTTATAAAGAAAATCATTCACGAAATTCTCGTAAAATCGAACCATGCCTTTTTCCCAACCTTGTTCTGACTCGTTGAAAGCTTGTGTAAACGCATCGTGTAACGTAAAATCCATTACAGCGGGTAAATTTGAATTATAACTTTGAAGTGCACCAATCGGACTATCTTTTTGCCAGAATGAAATTTGCGCTTGGTCGTGCATCCAAACCTCGCCAACCATGTTGAAATTTGGATATTCCTCCATTATTTCTTTCGTCCATTTTGCGATGGCCTCCTTGTCGTTATAGGAATACGTATCTACGCGCAATCCATCCAATTCAGCAAATTCAACCCACCAAATTGTATTTTGGATGAGGTAATTTAACACCAACGGATTCGCTTGATTTAAATCGGGCATGCTTGTATCAAACCAACCATCCTCTGACGCGCGTTTGTCTTTTTCACTGCGATAAGGATCCATTTGCGTGCTCGTTCGGTAACTAGAGCGAGTAAAAGAGGGAAATTGATGAATCCAGGTTTGTGTTGGCAAATCTTTCATCATCCAATGCTTGCTCGACCAATGATTAGGAACTTCGTCTTTAATAACTTTCAGGCCTTGTCTATGCGCTTCTTGCACCAAGAATTGAAAATCGTAAATACTCCCGTAACGCGGATCTACTTTGTAAAGATTCGATTGGGCGTAGCTGTGATAAGAATAGGATTCCTCATTGTCTTCCAATAATGGAGTTGTCCAAATGGTCGTGGCTCCAAGTTCTTTAATATAATCAAGGTGTCGGATGATTCCATGAATATCTCCACCATGTCGCCCGTTTGGATTGGAACGATCTGCTTTTTCTACAGTTTCAGGATGTGTATCTACTCCAGGATAAAGATTTGCAAATCGATCTGGCATCAACAAATAAATCACATCTTCAGTAGTGAACCCTTTTCTTTCGGCCGATCCATATTGTCTTTCTTTCAGCTCATAATCTATGGTGGCAACCACTTTCTTTTTTTCAATTAATCGAATTGGATATTTTCCAGAATTTCTGTCTTTAGTTTCAATAGTTACAAATAAGTAATTCGGATTTTCCGTTTTTAGGATTCCTACAATTGGAAAACTGGAAGATTCAACTGTAAATCGTGAAATATTTTCGCCATGCAATAACAATTGAATTTGAGAATGCTTCATCCCCGACCACCAATTCATGGGTTCAATGTGTTCAATTTTATAGTTTTTCTGGGCAAAAACTCCTGAACTCAATAAATAAAATAAACTAATCGACAAAAACAGTTTTCCTAGTTTTTCCATCTGATAAAATTTCAATAATTAGTTGATTAGACATCGGTTTTTCGTGAATTTTTCGACCTAAGAGATCAATTCTCTCAACAACTTCAGCATTTTCCACTATCTCATTTATAGACAACGAACAAGGATTTTCTATTCCTTGATACGTAGTAAGTTGGATTGTTGCGGTTTGTATTCGAGTTGAAATGTAATCACTAAAGTTATTGGTTACATGATTCCCGAATGTAGAATAAATGGCATTTAAGAAATCTTGGTCCGTAAATCCATAATCCAATTCTTTGTAAACATCATCAAATGCGGCTTGTTGAATTAGTAGCTGTTTAGATTCTAGTTCTTGAATTAAATTTCCTGTAAAAACAGAATTCAGTGCCTCTTGCATGTGAAAATTAAATCTATCTTCGAAATAAGGTACAGAAAATAGTCGCTGGATCAATGGTCGATTTCCAATTTGCCAATTGTTAATATTTCTTGTTGACCAATCAATTGAAAACCAATCGATTCCGAATGTGTTGTCCATGTCATATTCAATAAATACAAATTTTCCATCAGACGGGCGTTGGTATAAATAATAGTTATTCTTGTTGGCGGCATAACCATCCCAGTGACCTATCAATATTTCATAAACCAATGTTTTTAAATACAAATCCACATCAAAAACTTCTTGAATGGCGCATGGGAATTCACTAATAGAACTTGAATATAAAACTTCAAGAAAATGAATAAGTCCGCTGTAATCGTTGAGTGTTTTGTTAGTTTTTAATTCGTAAACAGAAGAATAGGCCAGCGTATTTGTTCCTTGGTAGGATAGGTCTGCTCCCCAAATACATTTGTACAAATTACCACTATCGTCATTGATAAAACGAGATTGTAAAAATTCATCATCAATCGCTTCGTTATTTAAATACAGACCTTTATATTCATTATTGATAAACAGTTTTATGAAACTACTTCTTGATACAGGTAATTCAGCATCCTTTAAAATTTCACCAGAAAGCCAGGCGCGCTGTTGGGAAGGATCATTGTGATTTCCTATCAAATTCATATTATCAACGTCTATAAATTTCTGACCTGGTACAAACTCGTTAAAATCAATATTAAAAGATTTTTTTCCTGCATTTCTCGACGTGTTTCCCCTAACACGAAAACCAACTTGATTTAATGAAAGATTGAAATTTGTACTTTGATAGGTAAATTGAGCTAAAAATTCATGGTCGGAGTAAAGACTGTCTCCAAGTAATAAATCCAGTTGAGCTGAAGGTAAGTTTATATAAATTGATGCAACTTCATCTTGCAAAAATCCTTCATTCGTTGGTGGGTGAACAATTTGTCCAGATCCAAAATTTACAATAAATAAAACAAGTACAATTAAAATATGCTTCATGGTGCAATATTCAAATGGCTTGTTTGAATTCGATTTCCTTGAATAATAAACAGAGAATAATTACCAGAAGAAATTCCATTTAAATCTAACTTTTCATTATTCTCACCAGATATTACAGGAATTTTTTTCTCAAGAATTGTCTTTCCAAGTGCATCTACAAGTAAGATTTGTATAGCGCTACTGGAAATTGAATTGAATCGAATAGAAACTTCTTCTTTGGTTGGATTTGGATATAGAATTAATGATTTTTCCTCTATGACTAATTCATCCAATGAAGCTGGCGCATCCGTAATTTGAGGTTGATCAAGTTTCACGTCTGTATAAACACGATATTCTCCCGGAGTCATAGTTAAAACAGCATTAACGTCAGAAACTACAATACTATCTCCCGTAAAATATTCGTACCATGTTCCCGTATGATGAAAAGAAGGTGTTGCATCTTGATTGTTCACACTAAAATTTGTCAGAACAACCGCATTCATTTCAGGATCGTTGAGTTTCATTCGTTTAACTGCCCCAGAAAGCATGTAGTTGAAATTCAATGTAGTGAAGGTACTGTACGTATTTCTCAAATGCATCATGGCTGCGTATACATCATACAATTGCCTTCTGCGCGCTTCGGTGAAATAATTCCATAAAATGGGTTTATTACAAACGCGACACGGAACATCTATGGAGATATCGTAACCCAACTCTCCAAATTGCCAGATCATCCGTGGTCCCGGCTGAGAGAAGAAAATTACGGCTGCCGCTTGCATTCTTCCTAATGCAATGTATTCATCCTTCGTATTGTGATTTGGATTGGCTGTACTTCCAAAAGTGATGTTTTTATACATCAAGCGCTCCTCATCGTGGCTTTCCATGTACGTTACTAAATGAGGAACAGTCCAAGTTCTTGCTGTGTATATTCCATTACTGATATTCGAAGTAGAAGTATAACCCATCGTGGCTTCGTTGTAAGAATACGTCAAATTGCCCCAAAGCATCATTCCATATTCGGCTAGTTGTTTTTCCTCTGCGTTATCACACCAATGTTCTAAAATAACATATGCATTCGGTTTCACTGACCAAATAGTATCTGCCATTCGCTTGAGGATATTAATTCGATCAGTACTGAATCCATTTCCATTGTTGATGAAACCTTTGGTATAGTCGAATCTGAAACCGTCAATATTGTATTCTTCAAGCCAAAAGCTAGTTACACGGTCAATATAATCTTTGGTGGCCTGCCGGGTATGATCGAAATCATAACCCCAACAATATGGTTCGTGCGGACAAATCGCATTGAACCAAGGGTTATTTGCTGCTGGACGGTTATTCACTGCATCCCAATACATATTCACCATTGGATTTTGACCAAAAGCATGATTAAGAACCATGTCAACAATAACCGCGATTCCACGTCCGTGACACGAATCTACAAATTCCTTGAATTTCTGGGGCGTACCGTAGTATTTATCTAAAGCCATGTGAAAGGAAGGATTGTATCCCCAACTTTCGTTGTTTTCGAATTCGCCAGGAGGCATTAATTCGATTGCATTAATTCCCAGTTTATCCAAATAATCGAGTGTGTCAATTAATGTTTGGTAATTCCGTTTTTGAACGAAATCTCGAACTAAAACTTCATAAATCAATAAGTCTTTGTTTTCAGGAGCTGTGAAATTTGTATTTTGCCACGTATATGCCGTTGCACCAGGATGCATAACAGTAACAAATCCTGTTGTCAATCCAATAGGATATGGATGTGGGTTTGGATTTGTTAAGGCCCCAATTGCGGCGTCATTATTTTTATCTAAAATCAAACTGCTGAGTGGATCAGCTAATTTTAAATTTCCGTCAATTAAATATTGGTAACCATAGCGTTGCCCAGGAGTTAATCCTCCGATTGTTAACCACCACGTTGTAGAATCCAAGGATAAATTCATGTAATAGTTGGCAGAAGGCACCCACTGGTTAAAATCACCGATTACATAGACGTGTTCCTTTTCAGGAGCAAATAATCGTAATACGACGGTAGAGTCATTGATGTAATTAATACCATTTTTAGTTCCGGATGGTGGATCTTGTAAAGTAATCGATGGATTCACCGTATAATAAGCGCTGTCTTCAAATATTTCTGAACCATTAGACGCTGTAAGTTTCAAAAGATGTGTTCCTTGGGTTGTTGCTGTTAGGTTGTAATTTAACGTATTTGCATTTGCCGATGTCGCTAAAAGTTGTCCATCTTCAAACAAGGACAACGTGCATGATTGACTGGACTGCCCGTTAACAGATAGAGATTCTCCCAAATTTAATATGGTAGCATTGTTATTTGGACTGAAAAGTTGCGCTTGCAATCCACTTCCTGGTTGCACTAAATCGTAATAGATATCTGAACCGTCTGAATCTCGGCCCACGATTGATCCATTTGCTGTTCTGAATACAAATGCCAATTTCAGTACCGTTACAGTACCCGGAACACCGTAAAATTGATCTATATCTAATGTTATTTGGTGTTTGTTATTTCCAATATTGGTCATTGCCACATCAGGATCGGCAGTTCCCCATGTTCCTTGAACGTATTGCCAATTGGTTGGTGAAGTACTAGTTGTTGTTATTAATCCGGTATGACAATAAATCTGATTTTGGTTAACCAATGCTGCATTTCCTAAGGTTGCATCATAGGTTATGGTCACCACGTCATTAACGGTTGGAAAAGCCGGATTTACTGTTAAAAGTTGAGCATTCACAAAAATCGTAAAAGCAAGCGAAAAAACAAAAACAATGTACTTCATAATTCTTCAATTTACAAAAAAGGCCCGAGTTTTAAAAACTCAGGCCTTTTTCAACTCAAAATTTACTTATTTCTTAATTAACTTACCTGAACCTGTTCGATTACCAGATGTTAATTTATAAAGATACGTTCCAGCGTTTAGTGTTGAAATATTCACTGTATTACTAGCTGTTTTCATTACAACTTTACCAGTCAAATCAGTGATTACTACTTCAAAATCATCTGCATCAGCAACAAAAGTGATGATATCTTCACCGGGCACTGGGAAGGCAGAAGCATTGATTTTCTCTAGTTCGTTAATTCCTAAACCTGGAGAAACTGAACCACCAAAATTAAATTGACCTGTATAACGGTTGAAAGAAATCGTATCGTAAGTTCCTGCAGCAACTGCAATGTCTGGACCATTTACGAATGCCGTATCAGCTGGAAAATCTGCAGGACCACCCCAATTCATAGCCCATCCACCATTAGCTCTAAATTTAGCTACACCATCACCAATTGTGAAGTTGTATAAGTAATGTGTGATTCCTCCATCAGTAGATTCCATTGGTACATCTACTGACCAATCAAATGGAGGGATTGCTGAACCAATTAATCCTACTGGTACTTGTTGAAAGTTGTAAGCAAGTGTGTTTTTATTGAATGCAACGTTGTAGTACCCGACAGTTAAAGGAATGTCAGAAGCATTCTCTGCTGCCGTACCTGAAGGGAATGCACTCCCACCCCAAGTCGCCGTTGTAGGCGCTGTCCTTTGGAAATTTACATTTGGTTCACCAAAAAACTTATCAGTATATTGGTAATCGATTCCGTCCAATGTTGCCATTGGTACTACAGCTTGATAACCATTGAACCCACCTGTAAAACCGATTTCATCAAATCCAGTAGATACAGCAGTAAAGCTATATTCACCAGTAGTAATGTTAAATGTTACGTCATAAGTTCCAGCAGGTACAGGGATATTTGCACCTCCTTGAGTTCCTGTTCCTGAAGGGAAAGCAGCATCACCCCAGTTGATTGCCCAGTCTGCATCTTGTCTGAATTTGACACCACCAGTTACTGTGAAAGTAAATCCGGTTGTAGTGTAGATAACATTATCAGAAGTGGTCATTACCTCATCAGTCGACCAATTCGAGAAATCGCCAATCATTCCTATTGACTGAGCGAAAGTTAATGTGCTAAATGAAAGCACAGTTAATAAAGTAAAAATTCTTTTCATAGTTTAATTTTAATTAAAGTTAACGATACTTAGTGTCATTATGACAAGTTCAAAAGTAAGAAAATTATTTTATTCTGCGAATTTTCAAGATTTTTTTTTAAGTTTTTTTTATCAAACTACTTCATTTAGAACGAGAAATTCCTGAAATCTAGAGAAATTCGGTTTTTCTGTTTTCTCAAATAAGCCAAAAACGGAAGAACCACTTCCTGACATTGCCGCATATAGAGCTCCTTGATTTTTTAATTCTTGAATGATTTCAGAAATCAAAGGGATATGATCTGAAATTGGTTTTTCAAAATCATTGGTAAATAATCCCTGCCATTCCTCGATTGGAGAATTCCACGATGCTTCCCAGTCCAAATGCTTGTCTTGAGGAACTATCGCCGCATAAGCGAAGGCTGTGCTCACATGAATTTTTGGATTTAAAACAACCAATCGAAGACCTGAAATTCGCTCTTCGATTGGAGATAACACTTCACCTCGTCCTGTAGCTAACTTAGGAGTGGCATCAATAAAAAAAGGACAATCGCTTCCTAATTGCGCCGCTAAATTTTCTAATTCACCTATTTCAATGGATAAATTAAACAAGTCATTGAGTGCTTTGAGTACATAGGCAGCATCGGCAGAACCACCACCCAAGCCTGCTCCAAATGGAATTTGTTTTCGCAAATGAATTTTTACGTTTCCAATTCCATATTTTCCTTTCATTAGATAGAAAGCTCGTTCGCACAAATTTAACTTACCATCATCCGGAAGAACTAAGCCTGTTTGGACAAAAGAAAACCCTTCTGCTGGCAATACTTCCAGTATATCATACAAAGGAATAGGTGCCATGATCGTTACGATATCGTGGTAACCATCGGTTCTTTTTGATTGAATGCTCAATCCAATATTAATTTTCGCAGGAGGAAAACTTATCACATCGCAAAGGTACACATTGCTTGCATGCCAGAATGTGGTCCTTCGAAAATGTTTGGCTTGTTCTTAAAGAAAAAATTAACTTTGTAAAAAAAATTGAACATGTCGACATATCTTGATTTTGAAGAACCAATTAAAGCTTTAGAGGAGCAAATTGAAAAAACAAAAGAAATTGCCGAGTCCACAGAAGTGGAAATGGGAGACAAGATTAAAGAACTAGAAAAGAAGCTAATAGAAAAGAGTAAGGAAGTTTATAGCTCCTTAACTCCTTGGCAGCGCGTTCAATTGTCGAGACATCCCGATAGACCCTACACTTTGGCTTACATTGATGCCATTACAGGAGGAAAATTTCAAGAACTCCATGGCGATAGAAGTGTTAAAGACGACAAAGCTATGGTGGGAGGTTTTGGTCTATTAGACGGAGAAACCGTAATGTTTATTGGGCAACAAAAGGGAATCAATACAAAAATGCGACAGTACCGTAATTTTGGGATGGCAAATCCTGAAGGATACAGAAAGGCACTTCGCTTGATGAAATTAGCTGAAAAATTTAACAAACCTATAGTCACTTTCATTGATACCCCAGGAGCCTATCCAGGGCTTGAAGCGGAAGAACGCGGACAAGGAGAAGCCATTGCTCGAAACATCTATGAAATGATGCGTTTGAAAGTTCCTGTGATTTGTATTATTATAGGTGAAGGAGCATCTGGTGGTGCTCTTGGGATTGGTGTTGGCGATAAAGTAGTGATGTTAGAAAATACCTGGTATTCTGTTATTTCTCCTGAAAGTTGCTCTTCTATTCTTTGGAGATCTTGGGATTTCAAGGAGAAAGCTGCAGATGCATTGAAATTGACATCTACAGACATGAAGAAAAATGGTTTAGTAGATGATGTTATTGAGGAACCTGTAAACGGTGCGCACCGAAGTCAACAAGAAATGTTCAGTATTGTTAAGAAAAGAATAAAGTCTTACTTAAAAGAACTAAACGCCATAGATGCCAATCAACGAGTTAATGACCGCATCGAGAAATTCTCCAAAATGGGTGTTTGGCAATAAGCGGAAATCCGGCAATGCCTCACATTCTTGAAACTTCTATTGAATATTTAAAAGGCGTTGGCCCACAACGTGCTGAACTTCTTCGAGCCGAATTGGGAATATACACCTATCAAGATTTACTTGAACATTACCCTTATCGGTACATTGACAGAAGTTCTTACACCTCCATTTCCGAATTGCCCTATGCCGAAAATCATGTTCAAGTTAAGGGTTGGATTGAATCCATTAAAGAAATTGGTGTTGGTCGGGCGAAGAAATTAATGGCGCGGTTTCGTGATGACTCCGGGGCTATAGATTTAATTTGGTTCCAAGGAGGCAATTGGATCAAGTCACAACTTCAAATCAATGTTGCTTATCAACTTTTTGGGAAACCAAAATTATACGGGAGTTCATGGAACATTCCGCATCCAGAGCTCACGCCGCTAGCAGAAGTACATCGACACACAGGCTTTCAACCGCTATATCCAAGTACAGAAAAATTAAGTGCAAAGGGATTACATTCCCGTGGCATCGAGAAATTAGTTAACACACTATTACCGCAAATCGTTGGGAAAATAGAAGATGCTTTACCTTCATGGATTGCGCAACAACATCGCTTAGTTGGCAAAGAAGAAGCACTAGTTAATACACATCAACCGGCAAATCTACAAGAAGTGGAGCGCGCACGTTTTCGACTCAAATTTGAAGAAATGTTTTTTCTACAATTGGAATTATTGATTCGAAAAGGTAAAAATGAGAAAGAAACGAAAGGGCATGTTTTTGAAACTACTGGCGACTATTTCAATGAGTTTTACGCGCGATATTTACCCTTCGAATTGACAAATGCCCAAAAACGCGTCATCAAAGAAATTCGCAAAGATTTAGGCTCTGGAAAACACATGAATCGACTTGTTCAAGGAGATGTGGGTAGTGGAAAAACTTTAGTTGCTTTGTTGTGTATGCTCATCGCCAATGGAAATGGTTTTCAAGCTGCGTTGATGGCTCCTACTGAAATTCTAGCCACCCAGCATTTTGAGAATATCAAGGAACTGCTTGGACAAATGTCTATCGGCATTCATTTACTCACAGGATCAACGAAAAAAGCCGAGCGAAAAATCATTCATGAAGAACTTGAAAATGGAACTTGTAAACTTCTCATTGGCACACACGCTTTGTTGGAAGATCCCGTTCAATTTCAAAATCTTGGGCTCGTTGTGATTGACGAGCAACATCGGTTTGGAGTAGCTCAGCGTGCGAAAATGAGAGCAAAAAATACCCTTGCGCCGCATATTCTAATAATGACGGCAACACCTATACCTCGCACATTAGCCATGACATTTTATGGTGATCTTGATGTTTCGGTTATCGACGAATTACCTCCTGGAAGAAAACCCATCAGCACTATTCATCGCTACGAAAGTCACCGTTTAGCCCTACACGGATTCATGAAAAAGGAAATCGATAAAGGAAGGCAAGTTTATGTGGTATATCCCTTGATTAAAGAATCGGAACGAATGGATTTTCACAACTTAATGGACGGTTTTGAAGCAATTTCTCGGTATTTTCCGATGCCCCAGTATCAGGTGAGTATAGTTCACGGCAAGCTGAAACCTGAAGTAAAGGAATACGAAATGCAACGATTCGTGAAAGGAGAAACACATATAATGGTTGCCACAACCGTTATTGAAGTTGGCGTAAACGTTCCAAATGCCTCAGTAATGGTCATTGAAAGTGCTGAACGTTTCGGCTTGTCTCAGTTACATCAGCTGAGAGGTCGCGTCGGAAGGGGTGCTGAAAAATCTTATTGTATTCTCATGACGGGGGACGCTATTTCTAAAGAATCCAAAAAGCGTATGGATACGATGGTAGAGACACAGGATGGATTTGAAATTTCTGAAGTAGACTTGCAACTAAGAGGTCCAGGTGATTTAATGGGTACTCAACAAAGCGGGGCCCTACAATTTAAAATCGCCAATCTTGCAAAAGACGGTCAAATAATTCAATTAGCACGAAATACGGTACACGAATTAATTTCTAAAGATTTTACCTTAGAACTAGCGGAACACCAAAAGATGAAACAAGTGTTGCAACAATTTCTGGCGAGTAAACCCAACTGGGGGAAAATTGCTTAAATTACATCATCTATATAATTAAAAAATATTTGACTTTGGGAATTAGAACTTTTCAGCTTTATTTAGTTGCAATTCGACAAGTGAAACACCTACTCTACCAAAGCTTACCTGATTGTCGTGTAGGGTATACCCCTTTCGCTCTTTGAGTAAATTGCGAATCTCCTGTCGAAGAACTCCTGCACCAATTCCATGAACGACACGAAAACGTGTTTGCCGCTGATCGATCATTCGGTTACAAAACAGTTTAAATTCTTTCACTTGAATTTCAAGTATTGCCTCTTCTTTTCTCATGATTACTCCCCTATCTTCCAAGGCCTCGCAGTGAAGATCAATTTGCGGAAGTTCTCCATCATTAAGTACAAGTTTTGTCGAAATACCAATTGAATCTTTATGAGAAACCTCTTTTACGTCAATCCGCTGCGTTTTACATACGACAGATCTTAACACCGTTCGTTGGAAGCCGAATTCATCCTCTAAAAGTAAATTTTCTCCCTTAATCTCGAGTACCGTAAAAAATCCAGTTTCATTTAAAATAGTAACGCGTTCGGAAATATGAAAAGAATACATCTCAATTAAAACGAATGGACTTAATGGGTGTAATGCGCGTCACCACGATACTTGGAATCACCAATGCCAGCAAGCACACAACGATTGTCAGAAAATTGATGAGAAGTAAATTCATCCATGAGAAATGAATTGGTATGGCATCTAGGTAATAAACAGAAGGATCTAATGAAAAAACCTTCCATTTCATTTGAAGATAACACAAGCCAATTCCCAGTAGATTTCCAAGTATGAGCCCTTTCACAATGAGAAATCCTGCTTCGTACACAAAAACCTTTCTTATCGACCAATTACTTGCACCCATCGCCTTCATAATACCTACGAAATTCGTACGAACTACAATAATGACCAAAATTGCAGAACCCACATTGATAACCCCAATTAGCAACATCAACGTGATAATGATATACACATTTACATCAAGGAAATCCAGCCATGCGAATAAATCACTTTCCGCTTCTTTCACAGTAGTTACTTGCACTAAGTTTCCATACTTATCCGGTTTCAATTGCAACTGATTTCTTAATTGTTCCGCTTTTCCCTCCAAATTAGAAAAATCAGTGAGACCAATTTCGTAGCCTGAAATATAGGCCCCTTCTTTGTAAGAAGGATTATCACAACGAATCGTCAATGATTTATTTTGGCCTGATATTTTAAAGGAATTGTTTTCAAATTGGATGTCAATTTCAGCATTTCTCGAAAGTTCAGAGACACGATTCAGAGCCGTCATATCGAACGTGAGTAGCAGTGTATCTGATTCGATTTCTCCTTGTTCATTCTGAGTTCGCGCAATTAGTTCAACCTCCCGAGGACCCCCAACTTCCCAAGAAATTTTAGAAGAACCCGTCATTCCATTCCAGTTAAACTGAACGGCATCATCCGCTTTATTGGTAACAGCTTCCAGCTGCAAAGATCCATCTGCATTAAGCATAGGGCTCACTTCTAAACGCACTTCAAAATCTAAACCACTCACTTCTTGTAAGTAATTCAAAGAAGTAAAAACCAACTGCTGATCGTAATCTCCAAAGCCAGAGTTAAAAATGGCCTTGACCACGAAGTCGCGTTTCACCGCTCTATTCGAAGTAAAAAAAGAAGCCAACACGGTATCACCAACCTTGTAATTCAAATTATTTGCGACTGTTTCTGAAAGTACCAATGCTTTTTTTTCTGCATGTTTCGGCACTTCACCTGCGATCACATGTTGTTGTATAAAGGACCAATTATACGTTTCATCGACTCCTTTCATCAAAACACCAGCAATTTCTTGACGAATTACTGTGGTGTCTTTGCCCGATGCCAACGTGATTTTATCCTCAAATTTCTTTGATTGTAAAATAGTTGGACGATATAAAACCGGAGAAACAGCATTAACTCCTTCCTCGTTTCTTAAGGTGGTTGCCATGGCTTCAGAATAAGGAATAGGTTCAGATTCAAAAATTCGAATTTTCAATTCTCCTTGGTCTGGATTGATTTTTGATACAAATATTGGCGCGGTGAAACCCATCGCTTTGTCGCGTACTTCGTTCTGAAAACCTGTAACGATAGCTACCGCGATTAAGTTAACAACAATAGCTAGTGAAATACTTACAATGGAAATACGTACGATAGGTCTAGAAACTTTTTTACCTTGCGTATTATTATTCGAGAGTCGACGTGATATGAAAAACTCAAATGACACTTTATTCCATTTTACTGTTCAAAGTTACATAAAGGTTCTTTGTCTGTTTGCGTTTTTCACATTTTTAGTAACGAGTTGCGGAAATTACGAACTGAAAAACAAAACTTTAGTTGGCGAAGTACAACGCGAACGTGACACCATTCAAAAACAAGAAATCAAAGAAACGGCCAAACCAAATGTAAAACCTATTCAATTAGGTATTGAGCGTTTTTCTATGTACCTTGATTCACTTTCGGGTAAGCGTATCGCTGTTGTTGCCAATCAAACCTCCGTTGTAAAAAAAAGTCACCTTGTCGACACGCTTATTGCCATGAAAATACAAGTGATTAAGGTCTATAGTCCGGAGCACGGGTTTCGTGGTGATGCAGATGCTGGAGAGCGCGTGAATAGCTCTGTCGATGAGAAAACAGGAATTCCAATCGTTTCACTTTACGGAAACAACAAGAAACCTTCAGCTGCCCAAATGGCAGATGTGGACATTGTGCTTTTTGACATTCAAGACGTCGGTGTGCGCTTTTACACGTTTATTTCTACACTTCACTACGTAATGGAAGCTTGTGCTGAGAATAACAAAAAACTGATAGTGTTAGATCGCCCGAATCCTAATGCGCATTATGTCGATGGTCCTGTTTTGGAAAACAAGTTTAAATCTTTTGTGGGCATGCATCCTGTTCCTATCGTCTATGGAATGACAATAGGTGAATATGCCAAAATGATAAACGGTGAAGGTTGGTTGGATAATAAACAACAATGTGATCTCATGGTTATACCATGCAAAAATTACACGCATAAAACTCGGTATTCACTGCCTATTGCTCCTTCCCCAAACCTAAAATCTGATGTCGCCATTGCACTTTACCCAAGCCTTTGTTTTTTTGAGGCAACTACCGTGAGTGTGGGAAGGGGAACAGATCGGCCATTCGAATATTTCGGTCACCCACGCTTTCCAAAATTAGACCACACCTTCACACCTGAGCCAAAGATTGGAGCTAAAAATCCTATGCATAAATTTAAACTATGTCATGGGTTTGATCTGTCTAAATCACAAATGAAAAGGACGTATGAATTAAACCTCAACTATTTGATTCAAGCAAGAGACTTATTAGGAGACTCAGCAGTTTTTATTGACCAAAACTTATTTTTTAATCGTCTTGCTGGTACTGCGAGTTTAAAGGAACAAATCTATAAAGGCTGGAGCTCCCAGGAAATTAAGGAAACATGGAAGCCTGGAATCGGTAGTTTTATGGATACGCGTAAAAAATACTTGATATATCCTTAATCAAAGTGATTTTCCACTGTCTAGAACGGCTTGTTTCATTTCTTCAGCATAATGAGATAGCTTTTCCCGTATATTAGGATTATATGCCCCTACAATTCGCGCAGCTAAAATACCGGCATTTTTTGCTCCGTTCAAGGCTACTGTTGCCACGGGAATTCCATTTGGCATTTGAAGAATACTGAGAATAGAGTCCCAACCGTCAATTGAATTGGATGATTTTACCGGAACGCCAATAACAGGAAGTGTGGTTAATGATGCTGTCATCCCAGGTAAATGTGCAGCGCCTCCAGCTCCGGCAATAATTACTTTCAATCCACGGTCTGCTGCGCTTTTGGCATAATCGACCATAAGTTCTGGCGTGCGGTGAGCAGAAACAATTGCTATTTCGTTCGAGATACCCATCTCATCAAGAAAATCTTTTGCCGCTTGCATTACAGGCAAATCAGACTTACTTCCCATAATAATACCTACTTCAATCATGTGAATCTATTTCTGTGTTTTCGTTTGTTGGTGTTACCTGGCTTGGATTTCCAGAAGTAACTTCTCTATTTCCGGGGTTGTAATGCACCGCATGGTTCACATCAGTAAAAACTTGATCCAATGGTTGCTGAATTTCCTCGGTTGTATCTTTAATCAAATTATTCAAATTGAGATCTCCTTTCATATCACCACTGCTTTTTTTGATTTCTTGTTTGATCTCATTTGTAGCATTTCGAAATTCAAACAAGGCTTTTCCCAAGGATTTGGCGATACCTGGAATACTCTTCGAACCAAAAAAAAGGAGAATTACTAAAAATATGACCAGAATTTCAGTCCCTGCGACGTCGTTCAAAAATAGCGATGGCCAATTCATACGTCAAAATTACGACATTATTTAGAGCCCACAAGATTCTTAGCCATTTTTACATTTTTTGAAGACGATAAACCATAGCAGCTTGCCATCTCCTTGGTATCAAAGGCAATACATAACGTAAAGCAAAACCTAAGGGATATTCAGAAATGAAAATCACTCTTTTATTTTCCATTGCACGGTACGCTCTTTTGGCAGTAAGTTCCGCAGACATCGCTTTTTCGAAGAAATTGCCCCCTTCCATTCCTGCGGTTTTCTCAAATTCTGTCTTTACTGGACCCGGACATAAAGCCGTAACCGAAATTCCTGTATCCTTCAATTCATAGGAAATAGCTTCCGTAAATGAAACGACAAATGCCTTCGTTGCAAAATACGTGGCTTGTAATGGACCCGGAAGAAATCCAGCAGTACTTGCAGTATTTAGAATGTATCCACTGCCTTGTTTTTTCATATTGGGCAACACGGCATGTGTAAGCGCAATCAATGTTTTGATGTTTAAATCCACCATGTTTAAATCTGCTGATATAGAACGATCAACAAATAGCCCATAACCACCAAATCCTGCGTTGTTCATTAAAACATCAATCGTAATCTGTTGCTCAGACAAAAACTTCATGACGATAGAAATGGCTTTTTGCTCAGTTAGATCAATAGTAATGACATGAACTGTTACGTTGAAACTCTCAATTATTTGCCCTCGAAGCTCTTGAAGTTCCTTTTCCCTTCTCGCTAATAAGACCAGGTTTCCTCCCTTATTAGCATGTATTAGCGCTAATTCTTTACCAATACCGCTTGAAGCACCGGTTATTAAAGCCCATTTATTTTTCATGCCAAAACAGTTTCTAGAATTGAAAACATACTGAATTGCTTGTTTCATTACAACTTCATACCAAAGAGTAGAGCAATCTCGGGTATTTAATTAATTATTAAAAAAACCAATTAATTGAGCAACAATTTATATGTTCAATAATTATCTAGGAGTTTAGAATACCCCTTGAAATTACAATTTTCTGAACTTCACTTGTGCCTTCATAGATTTGTGTAATCTTTGCGTCGCGCATCAAACGTTCTACGTGATATTCTTTCACAAATCCATAACCTCCGTGTATTTGAACAGCTTCTACAGATTGCTCCATTGCCACTTTAGAAGCATATAATTTTGCCATTGCCGACGATTGATCGTAATTTCTTCCGGCATCTTTATCCAACGCTGAACGGTATACCAACAAACGAGCAGCTTCTACTTCAGTAGCCATATCGGCTAATTTAAACGCTATCGCTTGATGCTTATAAATTTCTTTACCAAATGCCTTGCGTTGTTTAGAATATTCCGTGGATAACTCCAATGCTCCCGCTGCGATACCCAAAGCTTGCGCCGCAATTCCAATTCTACCTCCAGAAAGTACCTTCATGGCGAACTTAAATCCAAAACCATCTTCTCCTATTCTATTTTCTTTAGGAACTTTTACATCGTTGAAAAGCAAGGTATGAGTATCACTTCCACGGATTCCCATTTTGTCTTCTTTTGCGCCTACAACAAAACCTTCCATTCCGCGTTCAACAATCAATGCATTTATTCCTTTGTGACCTAACTCAGTATTCGTTTGGGCTATTACCAAATATACCGAAGCCGACGAACCGTTCGTAATCCAATTTTTTGTTCCATTCAACAAATAATGATCACCCATGTCAATTGCCGTTGTGCGTTGAGATGTTGCATCTGAACCAGCTTCTGGCTCTGATAAACAAAATGCACCGATTTTTTCACCTGTTGCAAGTGGAACTAAATATTTCTGTTTTTGTTCTTCGGTTCCAAATTTCTCTATACCCCAACAAACAAGGGAATTATTTACCGACATACAAACAGAAGTTGAGGCGTCAACCTTCGAAATTTCTTCCATCGCCAAAACATAAGAAAGCGTGTCCATTCCACTACCTCCGTATTTTGGATCAACCATCATCCCCATGAATCCTAATTCCGCCAACTGCTTGATTTGCTCTTCTGGAAATTTTTGCAAATTATCACGTTCGATCACACCTGGTTTCAATACATTTTGTGCAAAATCACGTGCTGCTTCCTTAACTGCAAGATGCTCTTCTGATAATTCGAAATTCATGGTATAGGTTTTTAATTAATTTTGACAAAAATAATCCATTTTACTCTTACGTGAAAAAAAATACCTGTCATAAATTACAAATCATTGGACTCATGTCTGGAACATCTCTCGATGGACTTGATATTGCCTGCTGCACCTTTGAATTTACTGACGAAACCGTAGGATTCGAAATCACTCATGCGAAAACCGTCGCCTATCCCCTGGCTTTGGAGAATTTGCTCCGTTCAGCAACTCTTTTAAAAAGCGAGGACTTATGTTTCTTAGATAAGCAACTGGGTTTATTTTTTGCACAACAGGTGACTCTTTTCATGGAAGAACATCAGTTCAAAATTGAAGACATTGATGCCATTGCTAGTCACGGTCATACCGTTTTTCATCAGCCCAACAGAGGATTTACGCTTCAAATCGGATGCGGTGCCACCATTGCATTGAAAACAGGTATTAAGGTCATTAATGATTTTCGAACCAAAGATGTTTTAATGGGAGGCCAAGGTGCACCATTAGTTCCAATTGGAGATTTTGATTTATTTCGAAATCAAGCAGATGGTTATTTGAATTTAGGTGGATTCTCAAACATCAGTTTAAAGCGAGAGAACTCAATTATTGCCTATGATATTTGTCCGTGTAATCTTACTCTAAATTTATTTTCCGGAAAGATGGGATTTTCATTTGATGAAGGAGGCAATCTAGCCAAAAGTGGCGTTATAAATCAGAAGCAATTAAAAGTTTGGGATTCGCTCGCCTATTACAACAAACCGGCTCCTAAATCTTTAGGCACAGAATGGCTCGAAGAATACTTTTACGCTCATTTCGACTCTTCCATTTCGTTGCCTGATACTCTCAGGACTTGTGTACAGCATATCGTCAATCAAGTATCAAAAGAATTTAATAAAAATAATCTTAATCGAGTTTTCGTCACTGGAGGCGGGGCAAAAAATGATTTTCTTATCTCGCAATTGCGCAGTTCGACAAAAACGGAGTTAGTAATTCCTGACAAAATTATTGTCGACTTTAAAGAGGCGCTGATATTTGCTTATTTGGGTGCACTCTTTTTGCAGGGAAAACCGAATAATGTGCCGAGTGTAACGGGAGCGAGGGCTGCCGTCTGTGGTGGCACACTGCATTTACCATTATAACGACTTATCCACAACAACTATGTTCGTAAATCCTCTAGAAATAGAGCTTAGCTTGCTTCAAATTTTTAATTTTGTCATGTTTTTGGAAATTGTATGAGAGAGTTACTACAAAAATTTGAGGGGAAAAGGCCAGAGATTGTTTTCGAATGGAAAGATCAGGAAACCGAAGCAGAAGGTTGGGTGGTAATAAACTCACTTCGAGGCGGAGCCGCCGGTGGTGGAACGAGAATGCGTAAGGGTCTAGACAAACGCGAAGTAGAATCGTTAGCAAAGACCATGGAAGTGAAATTTACTGTTGCCGGTCCACCTATTGGGGGGGCGAAATCCGGAATTAACTTTGATCCAAAAGACCCTCGCAAGGAAGGTGTTTTAAGAAGGTGGTTTGCTGCAGTATCTCCCTTGTTGAAAAATTACTACGGAACGGGAGGAGACCTCAATGTAGATGAAATCCATGAGGTAATTCCAATTACTGAAGATTGTGGCGTTTGGCATCCTCAAGAAGGTGTTTTTAACGGACATTTCCAACCGAAAGAATCGCAAAAAATTAACCGTATTGGCCAATTGCGTCAGGGCGTTTTAAAAGTTATTGAAGACGAAAAGTACTCGCCTTCGGTTGATAAAAAATATGTTATTGCCGATATGATTACCGGTTTCGGAGTAGCGGAATCGATTCGCCACTATTATGCAATTTGGGGTGGAGACATAAAAGGTAAAAAAGTAATTGTCCAAGGTTGGGGAAATGTTGGTTCTGCAGCAGCCTATTATCTTTCTCAAGAAGGAGCTAAAATCGCAGGCATCATTGACCGCGTTGGAGGTCTAATTAAAGAAGATGGTTTTTCATTTGAAGAAATAAAAACGCTCTACCTCAACAAAAATGGCAACGAGCTTTCTGCTGCCAATTTAATGTCATACGAGGAAGTCAATCAACGTATCTGGTCGACGAAAGCAGACGTTTTCATTCCTTGTGCTGGAAGTCGAATGATTACAAAAGAACAATTGGATCAAATGATTCAAGCTGGAATTTCTGTAATTTCCTCCGGAGCGAATGTACCTTTTGCTGATCCGGAAATATTTTTTGGAAAAATTGCTGAACACGCGGATGCTGAACTTGCTTTGATTCCAGATTTCATAGCCAACTGTGGAATGGCGAGGGTATTTGCTTACTTAATGAGTAATGATTTAGTCAAACTTGAGGATGCGGCAATCTTTAATGACACCTCATCTGTAATCAAGCAAGCGCTTTTAAAAACTTACGAAACACACAACCAAAATAGAGGTATAGCTAAGGCAGCCTTCGAAATTGCCTTGAATCAACTAATTTCTTAATTTATTATTATGACACTTTTAATTTTTGCTGTTTTTGTTTTAGGTTACATAGCAATAACCATGGAGCACACGCTCAAAGTTGACAAACTAATCCCTGCCTTACTCATGATGGTGGCTTGTTGGACATTACTAATCCTCGGAGTTGACAATTTAGAAATTTGGTTAAATCCGGCGAAAGGTGTGATTCTTGGAAGCGATGGAGAATACATTGTGCCTAAGTTAGTAGGCGACCACGAGCACCGCGTTGAAATGGTAAACGAAGCTTTGCTGCATCATTTCGGAAAAACTGCTGAAATACTCATTTTCTTAATGGGAGCCATGGCAATTGTTGAAATGATTGACTTTTTTGACGGTTTTGCCTCCATTAAAGGAATGATCAAAACGAGAAGCAAAGCCAAATTGTTATGGATTGTTTCTTTCCTTGCATTTCTTCTATCTTCTATTATTGACAACCTTACTGCAACGATAGTTCTCATTACCATACTACGGAAAATCGTTAACAACCAGGAGGATCGTATGTGGTATGCCGGTTTTATTATTATTGCTGCAAATGCTGGTGGTGCATGGACCCCAATTGGAGATGTTACAACGACTATGCTTTGGATGGCAAATAAGGTATCTACTGGTGAGTTAGTAATGCATTTGGGTCTACCATCCTTAGTTTGTATCCTACTTCCATTGATTGTAGGTAATTTCTTGCCGGCATTTAAAGGGGAAGTAGAAGTTATGGAAGATGAACAAACAAATCCAAATTCCAAATTAATGTTGTATTTAGGTCTGTTTTTAATTATCTGTGTTCCTATTTTCAAAACAGTAACACATTTACCTCCATACTTAGGAATGATGTTGTCTTTGGCTGTTTTTGCCATTATTGCTGAATTCTTAAGCAACAGAGCCATTAATTTAACAGATGCAACGGATAGTCATGGTCACAGTGGTCCAACCATGAAAGCATTGAGTAAAATAGAAATGCCTTCAGTACTCTTCTTCTTAGGAATACTTATGACAGTTGCTGCGATGGAGTCCGCAGGTTTAATTTTCAATTTTGGACAAGATGTGAAAAATGCTGGAATTCCGGAAGGGGTATTCGTTACGATGTTGGGAGTAGCATCGGCCATAATCGACAACGTGCCTTTAGTAGCAGCCTCTATAGGAATGTTCCAAGAACCAATGGACGCAGAGGTTTGGCATTTCATCGCTTTTGCAGCAGGTACAGGAGGTTCTATGCTTATCATTGGATCAGCAGCAGGCGTTGTGGCAATGGGGATGGAAAAGATTTCATTCTTTTGGTACATGAAACGAATTTCATTATTGGCCGCATTAGGTTATTTTGGTGGAATCGGAGTATTCTTGTTAATGCCTAAAAAAGACCCAAGTGAATTAGAGAAAAAAGAGGATAAAAAACAGGTAGAAACACCTCACCATTCGAAAACAATTGATACAGAAACGACTTATTTTGTGTCTAAAAAATAGTAACCAAAATTTATAATTAACTTTTAAGCTTATGAACTTTTCATTTTTATTACAAGCAACACCTGAAGCCAGTGCGCCAGCGAAAACGACAACTTATCAGAGTGTTTGGGACATCATCGATAAGTCTAATGAAGGATTAGGATTGTTTATAAACTTAATCATTTTAGCTATGGCAGCATGGACGATTTTCGTGTTCATTGAGCGGTTCCTTGCGATTAGAAAGGCTATAGAGTCAGAAAAAAGCTTGCTTAAAAATGTTAAAGCAGATTTAGAAAGTAACAACATTCAAGGTGCCTTAGCAAAATGTTCTAATACCGATTCACCGGTTGCCAAAATGTTGGAAAAAGGCATTCAAAAAATTGATCGTTCTCCAACAGAATTAACCTCAACGATTGAAAATACTGAAATTT
>Ga0214923_10001436_pt1 | contig 33845 bp, 37 predicted proteins | sample LL1510_MetaG_FD_177993 | JGI IMG/M metagenome (GOLD analysis project Ga0214923, IMG submission 177993) | Freshwater microbial communities from Lake Lanier, Atlanta, Georgia, United States - LL-1510 | ecosystem: Environmental > Aquatic > Freshwater > Lake | place: USA: Georgia | collected...
AAAATAAAATAAAATAAAATAAAATAAAATAAAATAAAATAAAATAAAATAAAATAAAATAAAATAAAATAAAATAAAATAAAATAAAATAAAATAAAATAAATAAATAAATAAATAAATAAATAAATAAAATTATTTTAAATTATTACATTTTTACGTTTATTATAAATTTCATTAATTTTTATTTTGAATTGTAATTCGTCTATATTAATTAGTTTTAATTTATTATGACAAGAGTCAATGTCATTTTTTAATTCTTCTTTAATTAAACACCATAGCGTTGAAGCGTTAGGTACATTATTTAATGATAATTCATCTTTTTGAATATAATTTTTTATTTCTAATTTATTAATTCTTATATCAACATATTCTTTTTTTCCTCTTATTACTTTGTATTTATACTCTTCATTAGCATTATACATAACAATGAACGATTCATTTTTTAATTTACTTTTTGTTTTAACTACACGATCTTCAACAGCAATATCTAATTTTTTAGCAACTATTTTTAAATTTTTATCGGTAATATCAAGTTTTTCATTAGTATCTTCTAATTCTTCATGAGTGTTTTCTAATTCTTCATGTACTTCATCTAATTTTTCAAGCGTTTCATCTAATTTATGATTAGCTTTAATTAATGATTTTTCCATTGATTTATTAGATTTTAATAAATCTTCGTTCATTTTATGTGTTTTATTATTTTGTTCAATTAATTCTTCATTATTTTTTAGTATTTTTTTATTATTTTTCAATAATTCATCAGTTTTCTTAATTAATTCATCTATTTTATCATCTTTAATAATTAATTGTGCATCTTTTTTAATAATTTTTGATTTTAATTTTATTATATATTTTTTATTTAATTCTATTTGATAATCATTAAAATATTTTATACATTCTTCTAATAAAATATAATAATATGCATATTCTTTTTTATTTTTTGATCTCATTAAGCAAATTTTAAATGCTCTTGGGTGTAAAAAATATTCATTTTTTACAGATGAACCACCTTGTGGTCTGAGCTCTCGAACGTTCGAGACCTGGTAATCTTTTTTTTCTTTAAAATTATTCTGTTCTAATAATTCTTTCACTCGTGTTGTACCTTTATCTAATTTTAATACTTCATATGTTTCTAACATATTATGATGGATACAGCATTCATTTTTACTAACTAATTCAATAAATTCATCAATAAAACTAATATCAATTTTAAATTCTAATTTATTAACTTCTTTAACATAATCAATAATATTAACATTAACTTGGTTTTCTACTAAATAAGAATTATATTCTTCAATTGTTGTAAATGTCATTAAAATTATATTATTTAATATTCAATAATATTAATTTATCAATTTTTTATAAAAACTATAAAAAAATTAATATTATATTTAATTTGCTTAAAAATCATTTAATTAACATTATAGCTAAAATATTTTATATTAGGTATATATTTTTATAATCTTTAATTATTTTTGCTAAATTTTGATCATGATTTATTAAATCAGAATCTGAATTATCTAATATATTATAATATTTATTGCTATCATTATTTTTATTTTTATATAAATTTATTGTATGAATATTATGCATATGTTGCAACCCATCATTTGTTATACATTCATTACAATATATATTTAATGTATAAATATTTTTAAGATATTTTAATCCATTGTTTGTTATTTTGTCATTTTTATTTAATTTTAAAGTATGAATATTTTTAAGATATTTCAATCCTTTATCTGTTATTTTATTATTATTTTCTAATTCTAATATATGAATATTTTTAAGATATTTTAATCCTTTGTCTGTAATATTCTTATCACTGTTTAAAGATAATGTATGAATATTTTTAATATATTTTAATCCTTTGTCTGTAATCATAGTATTGTCATACAAAGATAATGTATGAATATTGTTAAGATATTTTAATCCTTCATCAGTTATAGTTTGATTGTCACATAATGTTAATGTATGTATATTTGAAATATATTTTAAACCATTATTAGTAATTTCAGAATAACCTAAATCTAATGTATGAATATTAGGAATATATATTAATCCTTCGTCTGTAATATCAGAATCCTTAATTTCTAATGATTCAATTTTAGGAATTAATTTTAAGCCTTCGTTTGTAATTGGAATTTCATTTTGATACAAAGTAAGTTTAGTTAAATTAGGAATATATTTGAAACAATCCTCTGTTATATTATTATTATTTTCTAATAATAATGTTTCAATATTTGGTATATATTTCAATCCATCATTAGTTATGTTTTCTGTTTCAGATAAATCTAAAAATCTTATATTAGGAATATATTGCAATCCACTATTTGTTATTTTATGTCCAAAGGCTAATTCCAATTTATAAATATTAGGAATATATAGCATAAAATAAAAGCTTTGCTTTTATTTTATGAAATAATGAAAAAAGAAAATAAATTTTCTTTTTTCATCATTTTAATCCATTATTAGTAATATTATAATTATTATTTAAATTTAATGTATGGACATTAGAAATATATTGTAATCCGATGTCATTAATATTATTATTATGCTCTAAATTTAATGTATGAATATTAGTAATATAATTTAATCCTTTATCAGTTATTTTTTGATTTTGTGGTAATATTAATGTATGAATATTTTTTAGTAATTTTAAATGTTTATTTTTACATTTAGTATTATTAAGTAAACATAATATAGAAATATAATTTAATAAATTTTTATATAATTTTTTATCAACACATAAAAAATTATATAAAATAGTTGAATCGTAATCTATTATTTTTGATATGATATCTAAATTATCCATTAATTAATTATATTCAATACCTAATTAATGTTTTATTCATTTTTTTATATAAACTATTAAACAAAAATAAAATCAATATTTAAGAATATGTATTTAATAGCTAATTTAATTATTAAAAATATGATAATTACCACTTCCACCATCTTGTAATATCTTCTAATTCATCATCATTATCTCTAAGAATTATATTTTTATCAATATTATTTTCTAAATACTTAATAATTTCATTAATTAAATAATTACTATCGGAATTATAAAATCTTATTTTTTTAATTTGATCATCATTTAATTCTTTTAACTTATTTAATAAGTATATTTTTTTACAATTAATTAAATGTTTTGAATCGATCTCATCGTGAAAATAAGGACAAGTATTAGAACTATTGGCATGTATCTTTAATTTAATAACTGTTTTTTCATCTAAATTTATAATATCATTTAATTTAAAATAATCATATAAATCATAAATAGCAGTTGTAATATGATTTCTTAATATTCCAAACTCGTATTTTTTCCACCAATCATCATTTTTTTTATTCCAATCTTCATTTTCTTTATCCCTTTGTTCATTTTCTTTCATCCTTTCTTCATTTTCTTTCATCCTTTCTTCATTTTCTTTTATTCTTTCTGCACGTTCTCTCTCTCTTTCTTTTTTTCTTTCTTCAAATTTTATAAACCATTCATCATTTTCTTTTTTTCTTTTTTCATATTGTATAATCCATTCTGTATGATCATTACTTATTTCTTCATTTTCCATATAATTAATAATAGGTATTTTTTATATAGAAAAATTTAGGATTAAATATTTAATATATTCATTAAATAAATAAAAAAATTGATAATTATATATTATCAAAATATATTTAATGATTATAATGAATTTGGAAACAATTAGACTTAATGATCAAGATTATTTAGAAATTAAATCACAAATTAATTTTTTATCAAGAGTTTGTGATATAACTGAAATATTTTCATTAAATAAATTATTTAGATATAGTAAATTAATCATTTTAGATAGAACCAAAACAAAAATAATTTTAGTTATATTACAAAATCCATCAAATGATGATTTAAATCCATTATCTAATTATTATAAAATTATAAAATTAATATTTAAACAAGATGATAATATTCATAGCATAATTGTGATAAATTTATTTGCAAGAATAGAATCAGATATTAAAAATTGGAAAAATATTAATCAATTAATTGATCAAGATGAAAAAAATAATATAATTTATATAAAAAATAATATTTTTAATATTACTTATGATGAATATTATTTAGGATATGGTCAACACATACAATATATGTATAAGTCAAAAATATTTAGGCCAATATATTGTGATTTTTTATCAATCTTTCTATCACTAGAAAATATAATAATGAAAAAATTTCATTCAGAATATTGTAAAATAGATAAAATATTTCATTAATATCTATATCATCGTCTTTATTTTCTAATTCATAAATTCTTGGATAGCAGATATGTATAATTTTTTTATATTATTACTCTCAGAGTTAATTAATTTATTAATATCATTATCATTATTATATATATTATTCCAACTAAAATTATGAAATTCATCAAAAATAATAAAAATATTATTATTTAAATTTATATCATTTATAAGCTTACATGATTTATAAGTTACTGATAGCAATATTTTACTCTTGGAATTATTTATTATAAAATCATTTATTTGATCAATACATGTAGTACCATCGCTATCAATTAAAATCGATTTTCTATCTTTTTCATATAATTTAAATCTATCAATATTTTGTTTAGCATATTGTTTTAAAGGTGTTACCATTATAACTATTTTATAACTCATTGAAATCTTACAGCTAATTAAAGTTTTACCAATGCCGCAGGGTGCAGAAATAATCCCACTTATATTATTTTTATAATATTCTTCTGCTATTTTAATAATATTAATTTGGTAATCATATGGTTTAATAATATTTTCATTTTCTAATATATTTTGATTAAATTCTTTATGAATACATTTAATTCTATCAATTGATATTTTTTTACTTATTTGATTAGTATAATAAATTTCACCAATTTTATCTATATGTTCACACATAATAAAAAAGAATCCAGCTAAATCATTTATTATAACTGAATTTGAATAATTTTTACATTGAACTATAATACATTTATCTTCTTTAGTTATATAAATAATATCAGTTCCTATATCTTCCAATTTATTAATATTATTAGTTTTTCTTTTTAATCTATTGTCATTATATGATTTAATAAAGCCAAAATCAAATAATATTTGTTCAGGAATATCTTTCCATAAATATGATATTTTTATATTTTCTTTTGTATTTAAAAAATTATTTATAAATTTTTCATATTCATACCCTTTAATTTGATTATCCATTATAAAATTTTTATTATGATTTTATTTAATATTTATATTCAATTTTTTTTATTATTTAAATTATTTATATTTAAAAACATATTTTCTAAAATGAATAAGATAATGAATTATCAAGGTCCTATATTAGTAAAAAACTATTTTGACATTCATGAACATTATATTAAACTATATGGTGATAGATGTATAACCATCTGTCAAGTAGGTTCGTTTGGAGAAATCTACAGTAAATTCGATGCAATAAAAAATCCGAATGGTATTGGTCCAAATTTACAACTTATAGCTAATCAATTAGATATTTATTGTACAAAAAAAAATAGTAATTCTCCAGATTCATCCTATATGGCTGGTTTCCCATTACAGAGTACAACTAAATATATAGAAAAATTATTAGAACTAAATTATACAATTGTCCAAATAAATCAATCATCGTCAGACCCAACCTCTAGATTCATTTATGCAATTCATAGTCCTGCTACATACATTGAAAACACATCAAACACTTCAAAAAATACTTTTCTAGTTTCCATTGTCTTAGAAAAAACTAAAAATCAATCTAAGAGTAGTCTCTGTATTGGTTTATCAGCATATGATCTATCAACGGGCAATGGCAAAACATACGAGACTTATTCAAAAAATACAGATACATTATCATCATTAGATGACAGTATTCTCTTTTTACAAAATCATCCACCGAGAGAAGTAATCATTCAATCAAATCTACTAGAAAATGATTTATTTGATAATATGACTATAACCGATATCTTAAATTATTTAAATATTGATTCAAAAAATCTATTTCATTTTAAATTAGTTAATCATACAAAAATAGGTTGGCAACTACAATTCTTAGAATCAGTATATAAAAATGAATCAAATATTAATATTATTGAAAGATTAGAATTACAATATTATAATTATGCTAGATTATCTCTAGTTATTCTTCTAGATTACACTATAGCTCATCAACCAGATTTAGTTAAGAATCTACAATTACCAAAATTATTTACCAATGATAAATTTTTATATTTGGGAAATAATGCAATCGAACAATTAAATGTTATAGATTCAAATACAAATAATTTATGTAATATTATTAATTATACTAAAACAATTATTGGAAAGAAATTTCTAATGAATCAACTAACATTACCATTAACTGATGAAGTACAATTAAATAAAAGATATGAATCAATTGATACTTTAATAAAAAATAATCATTATAAACATTTAACTAATTATTTGGAAGATATTTATGATTTAGATAAATTAACTAGAAAATTAGAAATTAATATTATTAATCCATGCGAATTATATCAATTATATATATCATTTTATCAAATAGATAAGTTATCTAATTATCTAAAAAAAAATAAAATAACTATTTTTGATATAACTGATCAATATAACAATGAAATTCATAATTGGATTAAAGATAGATTTATATTAGATAAGATTAATAATTTAAATTTTAATAATTATACTGAAACAGAATTTACTTTTTATAATCCTAATGTTCATAAAGATATTGATGATTTGGCACAAAAAATAAATATTTCACAAAATTTTATGCAATATTTAATCAAAGAATTAGAACAATATATTGATGATAAAAAGAATGAAAAATCATTAATAACTTTAAAATATAATGATCGCGATGGTTATCATTTATTATTAACTAATAGACGATGTGAAATGTTAAAAACTAAATTAACTAAAATGAAAACAATTAATGTTAATGGATTTGAATTAGATGTTAAAGATTTAGAATTTACTGAATTACCTAAATCATCAAGTACTAAAATTAATTGTAAAAAAGTTAAACAATTATCATTAGAATTAGTTAATTATAAAATATCAATGGCCAAAAAATTAAAAGAAACATTTAAATTAGATATGATAGAATTCTTATCTAAAAATGGTGAAGTCTTACATTTATGGTCAAAGAAAATAGCATATATTGATTTTATTAATAGCGGTGCTTTATGTGCTATCAATAATCACTATACTAAACCAATTATAAAAAATAATAATGTTGATAGTTATTTTAAAGCAACAGAATTAAGACATCCAATAATAGAACATATCAGTAAAAAAACTACTTATGTTCCACATAATATTGAATTAGGAACATCGACAGAACAAAATGGAATATTATTATATGGAATTAATTCATCAGGTAAATCAACATTAATGAAATCAATTGGATTAAATATTATATTAGCACAAATTGGATATTACACTGCATCAACTTCATTTGAATATTATCCTTATAATTCTTTATTTACTCGTATAGTTGGAACTGATAATTTATTCAAAGGTCAATCGTCATTTATGGTTGAACTTACAGAATTAATGGCAATATTAAAACGTAATAATTCTAATACATTAATTATTGGTGATGAGATATGTAAAGGAACAGAAATTAAATCTGCTAATATTATTATTGCATATATGTTAGAAACATTATCTAAATCTAAAACTAGTTTTATTACTGCTACACATTTACATGATTTAGTTAATATGGAATCGGTAAAAAAAATAAATAATATTAAAGTTAAGCATTTAAAATTAACTTATGATCCAATTAATGATACTTTAATATATGATCGATTTTTATTGGATGGTCCAGGTGAATATTTTTATGGTTTACAAGTTGCTAAATATATGATGAAAGATAAAGATTTTAATCAACGAACTTCAGAATTATTGAAAGAATATGATATTATTAATGAAAAACAAAGTAAATATAATTCTAATATTTTTTTAAATCAATGTGAAATATGTAAATCTAAAAATAAATTAGAAACTCATCATATTGTATGGCAAAAAGATTTTAATAATGATAAAATTAATAAAGATAAAATTTATTTACAAAAAAACGATGCTTCTAATTTAGTTGTTTTATGTTCATTATGTCACGATAAAGTTGATAGAAATGAAATAATTATTAATGGTTGGAAAGAAACAACTAATGGTATTATATTTGATTATACTCTTAAAGATAATGAAATTATTGAAAAGAAATCAAGATATCCTGTTGAAATTATAGAATTTATTAAAAATAATAAAGAACTATGTGGTAATGATGCGAAAATGTGTAGAATAAAACTAAAAGAAGAATATGATATTAAAATATCGACTGCTACTATTAAATCTTTATGGTGTTAAAATTAAAAAATTGATAATAATAAATTTGATTTATAAATATGACTTAATAATTATAAAATATTATTATTGATAAATAATAATATATGGTTTAATATTAATTTTATCTTTAGTATAGGCATATAATCCTAATAAATTAGAAATTTCTTCATATAAATTATTATTTTTATTTTTAGAAACGTATTTACAATAACAATCATCTATTATTTTTTTTAAGTTATTAGGATCAACTTTATAAATTTCTCTATTATTAATTAATTGATTTTTTTCTAATTTTAATTTCATACAATTTTCTATTACTACAGAATTTTTTACTAATGCTAAGTATTTAAGTTCAATATCTTTAATTCTTCCAACATTATAATTTCTTAATCTATGAACAATGTCTTTAGTTCTACCTATTTTAAATATATTATTTTTTCTATTATCAACAGCAAAAAAATAAATTGTTTCGTTAAAAATAAAAAAATCTGAGATTTTTTATTTTTAAACTTAATAATTAATAAAAAAAGCTAAAGCTTTTTTTATTAATTGTTTCGTAACCAACAAATTTATTTAATTCATCATAATTTGACATAGATTGATATATCAATTTTTGATTTTCAGTTAAAAATTCTCTTAATTTTACAAAATAATTTCTTACTGATTCTGATTTTTGTGTATCACCACCCATTGCCAAACGTTCAAAACATTGATAATTTATCATATATGTAACTGCAGTTGTTTTACCAGTTTTTATTTTAATATAATCAACATTTTCAATAAAATTAATAGATTTTGAAAAAGTATTATTTAATCTTTTTCTTAGTGTTTTTAATTCAATTTCTAAATATTTAGCAACATTAATATCTTTAATATGAAAATCCAATTCTTCGCCAATTTTAAATTTTTTAAAAAATATATCAATAAATTTTCTATCAATATTTGTATGTTTTTTTAATAATTCAATAAAATCATTATTTTTAGAAACAATTATCTATAATTTATCAATCTTATAATAATATTTTTAGGTTATTAAAATAAAATTATAATTATTTAATCTATTTATATTAATTTATTATATTCATACATAAAATTAGAAATTTTAGTAAAATATTCTCTTATAATTTCAGATTTTTGTGTATCGCCACTAATTGTTAAACGTTCAAAACATTGATAATTTAACATATAAACAACAGCTGTAGTTTTTCCAGTTTTTAATTTAATATAATCAACATTTTCTATATAATTAATTGATTTTGAAAATGTATTATTTAATCTTTTTCTTAGTGTTTTTAATTCTATATCTAAATATTTAGCTACATCAATATCTTTAATATCAAATTTATTATTATTTTTAAAATTTATTAAAAATAAATCTATAAATTTATCATCAATATCTGTATGTATTTTTAATAGTTCACAAAAATTATTATTATCACTATTTTCATTTAAATTATTAATTTTATCATTAGTATATTTAACTATATTATTTATATAATCATGATTTTTATATTTATTATATTTTTGTATATTATTTTTTTCATCTAGTGATAATATTTTATTATTATAGTTAATATATTTTATTTTTTTTATAATATCATCATCTATTTCTTTTATTGCACTTATTATTGGATTTAATGTATTGATATTTTCACACCAAATTAATATTTTCGCTATTTTATTATTGTGTTTTCTTAACGATCTACTTATTCTTTGAATAATTCTTATTTTTGATACACAATTATAAGTTATATACACACTATCACAACTTGGTATGTCTATACATTCATCTAAAATACCTACTGAACATAATATACTAATATTTTCACTATTATTAAATTCTTCTAATTTTTTTATTCTATTATTTTTTGTATCCGAACATATTATACTATCAATATTATATTTATAATTATAATAATTATTAACTTCATTAAAACATTTAATAAAAATATTAATATGTTCGTGAGAATTAAAATATATAATTGTTTTTAATTTTCCCAATATTTTAATCGATTCAAAATAATATAATACTTTTTTAATTAATAAATCATCGTATTCACTAATTTTTATCTGATCTAATAATTGATTATAATTATCTTCATCATGAACTGGCAAAAATATTTCATAATTAGAAATATAATTATTAGTAATTGCATAATTAAAGTCCATTTTATAAACAATTTTTCCTAATATATTTTCAATATTAAAATTACTATCGCACTGAGTATTATCTTCTAATTCATATATTCTAGGAGTTGCAGACATAAATAATTTTTTATTTTCAGATTTGATAATCTTATTTATATTATCTTCATCATTAATAATATTATTACAACTTAAATTATGGAATTCATCAATTATAATAAAAGCATTCTTATATTTTTTAATTATTTCTACTATAATATCACAACTTTTATATGTAGAACCAATTATTATATTATTATATTTTTTAATTTTATCTATTATGTAATTTAAATTTCTTGTTCCTTCGCTATCAACTATAATTGATTTTATTTCTTCTTTTTCTTGCGGGCGCAAGCACTTATTATATTTTTTAAAATTTAAAATATTTTGCTCTGTATGTTGTTTTAAAGGTGATATTATGATAATAATATTATAATTTTCTGATATTAAGAAACTTGTAAATGTCTTACCGCAACCACAAGGCATTTGTAATATAGCACTATTATTTTCACTTTTAGAATAATATTCATTAAATTTTTCAACACATTCTAATTGATAAGTATAAGGGACAAATAAATTTTTTGGTATTATAATATTATTTTCTATTGGAAGATGAATAAATGTATGTGTTCTACCTTTACAAACTTTCATGAGATTATAAGAATATTTATTATTTGAAGTATAAATAATGCCTTCTTTATCATAATGTTCAGATTGAGCCATAATAGCAAAATAACCAGCAAGATCTTTGATACATAGCGATCCTTCATAATTTTTGCATTGAATAAAACTAATTTTATTAGTATCATTATTAATTTGTATAATGTCAATACCAATATCATGTATATAATTTTTACAAGTTTCTCTATTAATTCTACAATCATCAATATTATCAATTAATTTAGCATTGAATAAGATAAAATCAGGAACATCTTTCCATAAATAAGCAGTTATATTATTATTTTTAGAGTTATTAATATAATTACAAATATATTCTTCATAAATCGTACCTTTATCTATTTTAGACATATTAATATATAATGTTTTCTTTTTAAATATATTCTAATAAATATATTATTCATTTATAGTAGAATTAACTAAAAAATCTATTGAAGCTAAAAATATAATAATTTAAATACATTAATTATTTGTGGTAAAATATTAAAAATTACTAAAGCAACATAATTAAGACATCCAATAATTGAACATATCAGTAAAAAAACTACTTATGTTCCTCATAATATTGAATTAGGAACATCAACAGAACAAAATGGAATATTATTATATGGAATTAATTCATCGGGAAAATCAACATTAATGAAATCAATTGGATTAAATATTATATTAGCACAAATTGGATATTTTACAGCATCTACATCATTTGAATATTTTCCATATAATTCATTATTTACTCGTATAGTAGGAACAGATAATTTATTTAAAGGTCAGTCTTCGTTTATGGTTGAATTAACAGAATTGATGGCAATTTTAAAACGTAATAATTCTAATACATTAATTATTGGTGATGAAATATGTAAAGGTACGTTTTATTATTTTGCTTCAGCAAAATAATAAAACTAAAGATTAATAAAAAATCATTGATTTTTTATTAATCGTACTGAAATTAAATCTGCTAATATTATTATTGCATACATGTTAGAAACAATTAATTAAAAAAAGCAAAGCTTTTTTTAATTAATTATTGAGGCAAAAATAAAAATCTTATTTTTATTTTTGCCGAAACTTTATCTAAATCAAAAACTAGTTTTATTACTGCAACACATCTACATGATTTAGTTAATATGGAATTAGTAAAAAAAATAAATAATATAAAAGTTAAGCATTTAAAATTAACTTATGACCCAATTAATGATACTTTGATTTATGATAGATTTTTATTAGATGGACAATAATCAAAAATTTAAAAATTTTTGATTATTAAGAAAATAATACTAAAAAAAAATATTTTTTTAGTATTATTTTACCTGGTGAATATTTTTATGGTTTACAAGTTGCAAAATATATGATGAAGGATAAAGATTTTAATCAACGAACATCAGAATTATTAAAAGAATATGACTCTATAAATGAAAAACAAAGTAAATATAATTCTAATATTTATTTGAATCAATGTGAAATATGTAAATCTAAAAATAAATTGGAAACTCATCATATAGTCTGGCAAAAAGATTTTAATAATGATAAAATTAATAAAGATAAAATATATTTACAAAAAAACGATGCTTCTAATTTAGTTGTATTATGTTCATTATGCCACGATAAAGTAGATAGAAATGAAATAATTATTAATGGATGGAAAGAAACTTCTAGTGGTGTTATATTTGATTATAGTTTAAAAGACTCTGAGAGTGAAATAGTAGAAAAGAAATCAAGATATCCTGTTGAAATTATAGAATTTATTAAAAATAATAAAGAAATATGTGGTAATGATGCTAAAATGTGTAGAATAAAAATAAAAGAAGAATATGATATGAAAATATCAACTAGTACAATTAAATCTTTTTGGTAATAAAAAATTGATAATAAAATATAATAGAATATTATGATTAATTTAATTAATGTCTTATAAATCGATTGAAGAATATAATACTTATTTAGTAGATAATCAAGTTAATATTAATATTATTGAATTTGTAAAAGAAATTAATAAAATTAAATATAATATTGATATAACATTTATTGATGAATTTATTGAATTAGTTAGTAAAAACGAATGCTGTATCAATCATAATTTATTAAAAAAATATGGAATATCTAATTTAAAAGGAGGTTCTGGTGATGTAAAAAAATATTAGATCAAAATAAATTTATAGAAAATGAAGATTTTAGACTAAGAAACGTTTCTGAGTCTAATTCTGGTGGATGTACTCATAAAAATGAATATTATTTGCATCCAGAATCATTTAAAATATGTTTAATGAGATCATTAAAAACAAATATATATGCTAAATACTATTTATTATTAGAAAAATGTATAAAATATTTTAATGAGATCATTAAAAACAAATATATATGCTAAATACTATTTATTATTAGAAAAATGTATAAAATATTTTAATGATTACCAAATCGAATTAAATAAGAAATACATTATTAAATTAAAAAATAAAATTGTTGAAAAAGATAAACAAATTATTATTAAAGATGATAAAATAGATCAATTAATAAAGAAAACATATGAACAAAATTTAAAAATAGATAATTTATTAAAAGCAAATGAAAAAACCAATAAAATGAATGAAGAATTATTAAGAAGTAAAAAATCTGAAAAAAATGATCGTAAAATGAAGCAGCAGTTAGAAGATATTACTATTAATCTTGATGATATTAAAGAAGAATTAACAGAATCTAATACTAAACTTGATTATGCTTGTAAAAAACTAGATATAGCTGTTGAAGATAGAGTACCAAAAACTGATAATTTAAATACATTAGAAGATTTCATCTTATTGAAAAGTAAAAATAAAAAAGAATTATATAGATATTATGTTATTCGTGGCCAATCTAAATACGTTGATAGGAGGAGTAAAAAAAAAATATCAAAAGATAATTATGAAATAATTAATTTTACTTCCCCTGATGGTATTGAAGAAAGTAGAATTAATGATGTATCTAATTCAATTAACTTATTTAATAGATTAAAGGAGAAACTAAAAAAAAAATTAGAATATTGTGGAAATGAATTGCAAAACAAAAAAAAATTATTTTTTTTGTTTTGTACAAAATTAAAAATTATTAAAATAATTTTTAATTTTGCAATTTGATTGATATAACAGAAGAAGAATTATGGGATACAATTAAATTAGTATATGATAAAAGAAAAGAAGTTACTATTAATGATGATGTCGAATCTAATAGTAATTCTGATAGTGATTAATTTAAATATAAAACAGATGATTGTATAATATCACTCTTAAAGTTATTTATATTATAATTATTTTTATAATAAAAAGTAAATATAATAATTAATTTATGAAATAATATTAATAAAATGAATAATAATATAAACAATAATATTTTGTTATTATTTTTATTGTAATATATAAATTTTTCTATATTTTTTATTTTATATTCAAATGATTTATTATTTCTTTTTAAATTAGTTATTTTATTTTCTAATAATTTATTATTATCTTCTAAATTAGTTATTTTATTTTCTAATAATTTATTATTATTTTCTAAATTAGTTATTATTTTATCTTCATCTAATAATTTATTTTTATTGTTATCTTCTAATATATTTATTTTATCTTTTAATAATTTAATATTATTATCTAAATAAGTTATTATTTTATTTTCTAAATAAGTATTTTTATCTTCTAATAAGTTACTCTTAAAGTTATTTTCAAAAATAGTTATTTTATTTTCTAATATTTTATTATTATCTTTTAAATTCTCTATATTATTTTCTAATATTATATTATATTATATTATTATCTTTTAAATTATTATAATGATTATAAAATATTTTTTTATATTTATCTATATTTTCTTTTAATTTATTTATTTTTTTTTTTATATTTTTTTCTAAATTATATATACTATTATCTTGTTTATCTAATCTACTATAAATATTTTTAATATCATGATTAATTTTACTTCTTCTGATGGAATTGAAGAAAGTAGAATTAATGACGTTTCTAATTCTATTAACTTATTTAATCGATAAAAAGAAAAGTTAAAAAAGAAATTAGAATATTGTGGTAATGAATTGCAAAACAAAAAAAATTTATTTTTTTTGTTTTGTACAAAATTAAAAATTATTAAAATAATTTTTAATTTTGCAATTTGATTGATATAACAGAAAATGAATTATGGGATACTATTAAATTAGTATATGATAAAAGAAAAGAAGTTACTATTGATGATGTTGAATCTAATAGTAATTCTGATAGCGATTAACTCTTAGAGTAATTATTTTTACTCAATAATTGTTATTATTTTTGTTTTTAATAATTCTTCATATTTATTTTCTAATTTTTCATATTTATTTTCTAATTCTTTTATTTTTGTTATTAATTCGAAATATATAGAATCTTTTTTATTTTCTAAATTTATATCTTTATTTAATTCAATGAGTAATAATTTTTCATAATTATTATTAAAATTTATATTTATTATATTTGAATCTATAGATTCACACATTAATTTTATTAATGGTTGTAATAAACTATTTGGTTTTCTATAACCTATAGATTCCATTAAATTTATATTAATTATATTATCAGTTTGATAAAATGGTTGATTAATAATACCTAGAGAACCACCTCCACCATTAGATATAATCAATACATTTTTATTATATAATATATATATAATAACTTTCAATAATATATTTATATCTAATTTATTAAATAATATAAAATGTATAATATTAAGATTTAATGGATAAATTATAAAACCCATATTATATTGTCTTAAAAATAGATTTATTAAAGTATTTATATTAAATGTTTGTGGACCTAAGAAAGCACGATTTATAATAATTAATTCATTTAAACATGATAATAATAGTAATTTTTTATTATAATCTGATAAAATAGTAATTAAATTATTTATATTATCATTATTAAATTCTCTTGGTAATTGATTAATATTATTAATGTTATCTATAATTGGTATAATATATTCCATTATATAAATAATAGTTAAAATATTGATAATATATATTATATTCATTTTTTTAATAAAAAATTGATAATAAAATATAATGGTACATTAATATTAATTAATTTAATGACCTATAAATCAATTGAAGAATATAATACATATTTAATCAATAATCAAATTAATATTAATATTATTGAATTTATTAAAGAAATTAATAAAATTAAATATAAAATTGATATATCCTTTATTGATGAATTTATTGAATTAGTTAGTAAAGATGAATGCTGTATCCATCATAATATGCTTCAAAAATATGGTATTTCTAATTTAAAAGGTGGATCAAAAGATATAAAAAGAATTTTAGAACAAAATGAATTTATTGAAAATGAAGATTTCCAGCTCAGCAAAGTTGCTGAGCTCAGATCTCAAGGTGGTTGATCAATAAAAAATGAATATTATTTACATCCAGACTCATTTAAAATATGTTTAATGAGATCACAAAAAACCAGAAAATATGCTAAATATTATTTACTTTTAGAAAAATGTATAAAATATTTTAACGATTATCAAAATGAAATGAAAGATAAATATATTATTATATTAAAAAATAAAATAGTTCAAAAAGATACAGAAATTATTATTAAAGATGATAAAATAGATCAATTAATTAAATAAACTAATGAATTATTATTAAGAAGTAAAAAATCTGAAAAAAAATGATAGAAAAATGAAGCAACATCTAGAAGATATTACTATTAATCTCGACGATATTAAAGAAGAATTAACTGAAAGTAATACTAAACTTGATTACGCTTGTAAAAAATTAGATATCGCTGTTGAAGATAGAGTTCCAAAAACTGATAATCAAGATAAATTAGAAGACTTTATCTTATTGAAAAGTAAAAATAAAAAAGTATTATATAGATATTATGCTATTTGTGGTCAATCTACTTATGTTGATAGAAAGAGTAATAAAAAAATATCAAAAGAAAATTATAAAAAAATTAAATTTACTACACCAGATGGTCATGAAGAATTTAGTAGAATAGATAATGTTGCAAATTCTAAAAATTTATGGAATAGATTAAAAGAGAAACTTAAAAAGAAAGTTGAATATTGCGGTAATGAAATGAACTTGATAGATATAACTGAAGAAGAATTATGGAATACTATTAAATTAGTGTATGATAAAAGAAAAGAAGTTACTATTGATAATGATGTTGAATCTAATAGTAATTCTGATACTGATTAATTATTTTAAAATATTATACAATCATCTATGGAATAATTATAATTTATTATTTTTTCTAAGTAATATATTTTAGTTTTTAGATAAATACATAAAATATTTATTATTAATTGTTGGATTTTTCATTCTAGATATTTTATTAATAAATTCTTTTTTTATTTTTTTATTATTATATTCTTTTGCTAATTCTTCTGATATATCACTACAAGTTTCTAAAACTTTTTTAAATAATTCTAAATCTATTTCATATATCTCTTTATATTTTCTATATTGATATTTTCTACATAATGATTTAATACAATTTTCTGTTGTTGTTATATCACTAACTTTAACTATAAATAATGGTTCTACATCATTTGCATTACCTGTATTATATGTTTTCAATCTTTTCTTTATATCTTCGGATTTTCCTAATTTATATAATGTTGTATCTGTATTTTGCGCTTCTAAAATATAAATAACGCCTTTTTTTATATCTAATTTTGGTTTTTGATTTTGTTCTAAAATTCCTATTTTTTTATACATTTGATTTTTGATGTCTTCAAAATATTTTTTTATTAACTTTTCGAGTGCAATAAAATATTTTCTTACTTCTTTTGCTTTTTTTGTTTGTGATATCATACATAATTCTTTCATACAATTAGGTGTAATAAAAATTTCATGATATGTAGTTTTACCAGTACTATTTGTTTGTTTTTTCTTTTTAATTTCAATAGTATAATCAAAATCTTCTTCAAAATTATTCAATAATATAGTTTTCAAATTATCTTTTCTTACATTAAGCCATTTACATACAATATCAAAATCTATTATTAATTCATTATCTGAATATTCTTCTTTTGCAATAATGAAAAAATCTTTTATAAATTTTTTAGGAATTGTTGAAAACTTTTTTAAAAAATCTTCCATTTATATATTTACTTTAGAAAATATATATAGCACTCCTTTAAATTAAGGAGTGCTATTCTGTTAATAAATATTATTTTTAAATATTTTTTGATAATAATAATATAGATATTTTTAAATGAATATAAAGTTATATTGCAATAATGCAAAAAAATAATTCTAAGAGTCGTATTAATATTAGTAAAAAAACTACTTATGTTCCACATAATATTGAATTAGGAACATCGACAGAACAAAATGGAATATTATTATATGGTATTAATTCTTCTGGAAAATTGACATTAATGAAATCAATTGGATTAAATATTATATTAGCACAAATTGGATATTTTACTGCATCAACATCATTTGATATTTTCCTTTAAATTAAATTTTTCTATTAAATTGAATTAGTTTAAAACTATTTTTTTGCTAATAATACTTCCAGATCTTTTATTCTAATTTCTTTCTTTAGATTTTCTATTTCTAAATTTTTATTATTAATTTTCTCTTCAAATATTTCTTTTTCTTTATTAGAAATTATATTTATATTATTAATTTTTTCTTCATATGCATCAAATTTATATTTATACTCACTAATAATTAAATTTAATTCTTCTATTTTACGATTAAATTCTTGTGTATGACCAGAAAATTTCATACCAATATTTTCATAAATAGTTTTAATTATTTTTAATAAATTATTAGGTATTACTACTAATTCATCATGATTATCCCATTCTAATTTATATTCGCTTAATAAATTTTTTATTTCTAATTCTGCTTGAGATATATAAATTGGATCTATATATGTATAATATACTAATTTCATATCTATAAAATTATCTAATTTTTTATATTCTGATCTATGGCCATTTTTTCTAGATTCGAATGATTTAGTTAATCCAAATTTATATACAACTGCATCTTCTGAATGTTTATTATCAATATTCATTACATTTTTTAATTCTTTGACAGTATTAAATGCTGTTAAGTAAACACAAGGTAATGATCTGGCATTTATACTAAATAATTCTTGTATTGTTTCATATGAAACACCTTTTATATGTGATACTAATTTATTTTTATCTTCTATTGAACCCATCTGTATTGTAAATAATTTTTCAACTGCCCATTTAATAAAATTAGTTGTTGTATTATTTCTTGATACAAATAATACTCTTAATATTCCTTCATATGTTAAATATAATTCTTTTTTTATTGTTGTTATATTAGAACTTATTTTTTTACTTGTATTAATAACGATAGTATCGTTTTTTTTTATCACATATAAAATATTTATAATCTATATTATTTTTATAAAGCGATTTCTCGTGTATAATATCATTTTGTAAATGTTCTTTATTAAATTTATCTGCAACATCTTTTACTTTAAAAAAAATTTTATTAGGTTCTCTTTCACCTCTAGTTTCAATTTCTAAAATATTATTTTCATTATCTCTAAACTTTTCATCATCATTTAGATTAATAATATTAGGTGCTTTCTCTACACCATTATCATCACATATAATTTGATTTAAATTATTTAATTCTGGTATTATTTTAATTATTTCTTCATTAATAATAATCTTATCAAATTTAACTGATTTACCATCACATTTAATCCATTTATCTTTAATTCTCCTAACATATGAATATTTAGAAACATCTATTTTTTTTGTTCTTACTAATTGTCTACTTGATCTACAACTTTTAGAATATATCGGTGCATATTTAATAATATCATCGCCTAAAATATAATTATTATTGTCTACTATTATGATTTCCATTATCATATAATATTAATAAGTCTTTATACATATTTAATTTCTATTTTACAAGTAAAATAGAATTAATAAATATTCTTTATTATTATAAAGAAAATAAATAATGAGATACAATAAAATTAGTATATTATAAAAAATGTTTATTCTAAATATAAAATAGATGATTGGGCTACGCATAACAATCTTTAATAAAATGATTTTTCTACCGTATCTAGTACAACTATTAGTTACAGCCCATATTTCTTTAGTTAATAAATTATATTGTTCTTCGCTTAGATCTTTAGTAACATAACTACCACCTCTAACTTTATCAATTCCATAAAATAGAAAATCTTTGATTTTCTATTTATATATTCTTTAACATATTTATCTTCATCAAATGAACTACAATTAGGAATTATTTTATCTTCACCAATTACTTTATAAAAACTTCGTTTTTATTTTATCCATAATGCACCATTGTTATTTATATGATCAATAATTCTTTTATTATAATTATTAGTTTTACCTACGTAGAAACAGTCGTCTTCTAGTTTCAAGATATAAATAGTTGTCATTATAAAATAATTTTAAATTCAATTTTTCTATTAAATGGATTGTATTAATAGTTTATAAATTTATTCAACGTATAATATATTATTATTATCATTATTTTTATTATTTTCATGATAATTAAAATCTAATATTATATTAACAATTATATCATCGATATGATCCATATAATTTTCAATATTAGTTTTATTTGGGATAATTTTTGAATTTAATGATATCTTTTCGCCTAAACAATAGCCATTTATATAATTTTCCATTAATGATATAATTAAATTAATTTTTTCAATAGTCCAGAAATCATCAAAATATTTTAATAATATTTCACTATAATTATTATTATCAAATATTAATAAATTATTTTTAATTATTTCATAATACCAAATATCAAAATTATTTATATTATTATCTAGTTTATCGTATAAATAATTAATATCGTCATCATTATTTACATCTAATTTTAAAAATCCAGTTGCTCCAAATCTATATAACTTTGTATTATTATTTAATATAATTTTATTGTTATCATATAAATCTTTTTCAATTAATGAAGATTTTCTGAAAAAATTATTCATCGCATATTTTCCGTTTATTATTTTTGATGATTTAAAATCGTCATCTGTAAATAAATTTTTTTGTGAAGCATTTCTTGATAAATTTTTAGATGTTGATTCGGAATTATCTAAATTTTTTAAATCATGTCTAGCATTATTATAATCATTTAAAAATTCATAACTCTTTTGAGATACATATTCGGAATTTAATTCATATTCATATTCATTTATATTATTTTGTGAAGAATTTCTTGATAAACTTTTAAAATTATTTTGCGATGAATTTCTTGATAAACTTTTTGGTGAATAAATTGATTGTTTATAATTTTTATGATTATGAATTTTATCTTCATTAATTGTGGTTTTTCTGGAAAAATCCTGATTTAAATCATTCATAGATGAATTTCTTGATAAACTTTTAGGTGAATAAATCGATTGTATATAATTCTTCGAATTATGAATTTTATCTTCATTAATTGTTGTATTTCTGGAAAAAACCTGATTTAAATTATTTGTAGATGAATTTCTTGATAATGATTTATTATTCAGTATTTGATTGTGTAATTTTGATATATTGGAATTATATTTAAAAATTATTTCATTTCTTGATAAATTATTAATATAATTATCAATAATTAAATTTGCATATTTTAAAGTATATATTACTATCGGATACTTATTATATTGATTTATTAATATATTTATACCATTTTGAGCATTTCTAAATAAAATTTTTATATTAGGAAAAATTTTATATATGTTATCTAAGTAATTTTCACATGCCAATTTTATAGGATATAATAAGTTTGCGATATCTAATTTATTATCATCATTTAAATATCTTATTATTCCTTGGTACAAATTAGGTTCTTGAATTGTAATTATAAAATTTTTAATTGACAATTTTGTTCCGATTGGTTTTTTACTTAATATACCTAATTTAATTATTACAGATAATGGATCAAATATAATCATATTAATTTATAAAATATTTTTTTTTATATCAATTATTATGTTTATATAACAATATTTTTTTTATTTAAAAAAATAATTTCAATAAAAGATTATAAATAAATGTTCAAAAAAATTATTTATTTAATTTTATTTATTTTAACTATTAATTTTTATTCATATATATATTATTTCCCTAATTTTATATTTCAAAATAAATATATATTTAATAAAATTAAATATATTGGAAAATCATTATCTACAGATTTATTAAAATATGGATATCAATCAAATATTTATTTATCTTCTGAAAAAAATTTTCAATTTAATATTCAAAGTAATCCAAATTTAATTGATATTATAATAAGTAATCATATATCAGGGTTAGATTTTATTATAATATTATCATATTTAGATAAATACAAAATTAATAACTATAATTTTGTTTTAAAAAATGATATTAATTATATACCTGGATTAGGTATAATTATGTATTTAAATTCTGACATAAAATTAAATAGAAATTGGCAAGATGATCAGTCACAATTAAAAATACAATTAGATAAAATTATTAAAAATATTGATAATGAAAAACAAGTCATAATTATTTTTCCTGAAGGAACAAGAATTAATAATAATAAATTATTAGAAGGACAAGAATTTTCAAAAAAAAATAATTTACATGTTTTTAATAATTTATTAGTTCCAAAAACTAAAGGAATATATTTTATTATAAATTATTTATTAGAAAAAAATATATTAGGGAAAATATGGGATTTATCATTAGTAATAGATAATTTAGATTGTAATTTTAGTTTAATGAATGATATTAATAATATATATGGTATCATTAAAGAAGTTAATTTAGAATCATTTTATAATAATCCTAAAGAAAATAATTGCCAACAAGAATTTTCAAAACAATATTCTGAAAATTGTTCTTTGCAAAAAAAGAATAGCTTTTTTTGCCAACAAGAAGAATTTAAAAATAAATTTTTAGATTTTTGGAAAAAAAAAGATAATTTATTATCAAATTTTGATAAATTAGAATATGAAAAATTAGATTATGATACTAATTATTTAGATAATATTCAAATAGTTATAGTAATATTACTATTTTTAATTTTTATGACATTTAAATATACACGTTACTATTTATTTTTATCTGTCCTCTTTTGTTATCTTATAATAATATTTAAAATAAAAATATAATTATTGAATTATATTATTACGAACATAATTATTATGAGATTTTATTTTATCTTGAGAGTGTTTACATAAATAATTTGTAATATATTTCATAATACTAAATATATCTTTTGATTTTTTATTATTCGTTGATCCTTTATGCTTTTGATTACTAAATGGATTAACATTACTAAATTTACTTAAATAATTTTTTATTATATAACTAAAATATGTACAATCATAACAATGATCAAAATAATAATTTTCTTTGAATAAAGTTTTATGATATGATGGTCTTATTACTCTATTAAAATATAACATTTTACCTTGATATTCATCAATATTATATTCATAATCTTCTAATTCTTTTTTAAATAATATTCTTGCTTCTGTTGAACTAGCCGGTGCATATACTTGTAAATATATTTCACCTTTATAATATTTATAGATTTTATCTGATTCATATCCACATCTAAATTTTAAATAACTAAAATCCGGTTGGATTATTCTATGCCAATTTGCATTAGATTCTTGATTAGCAAGAACTTTTTCATCTTCAGTCCCCTCTCTAATATCTGATAAAAATAATAATTTATGATTTCTATTTTTAAATTTTTCAGAGTATCTTTTGGCAATATCATCAGTAAAATATTCTTTTAAAATTTCATGAATTTGATCTTTATTATTTAATTTAGTATATAATTTTTTATTATGTGGTCTAGGATCAACAAGATACCATATTGTATTTGGAAACATTTCAGCTAATAATAATATATTATCTCCTCTTGCAGATCCTGCATATATTATATGAACTTCTTTTTCATCTGGATCAACTACTTTAATCAAAAATAATATAGTTATTAATAACATTTTAAGTTGGCCCCAATGAACAACTGTTTTTGGTTTTGGAAATGTATTTTCATAATTTATTAAATAAGGTAAATCACTATATTTTGTAATAAAATCATTATTTTTAAACATATCCATTAATTTATAATTATCAATTTCAAATTTATTATTTTTTTCTTCATTTCTTTCTATGTGATTATATATATAGCCATTATTACATTTTTTTTTACAAGTTTTAATATCTTCTTTAGTATCATTTTTTAAATCTAATTTTTGTTCAAAAAAATCTTCATTAAATAATTTAATTTTTTTATTATTTAATAAATATTTAACACAATCTGTACACTCTACAATATTTTTATAATTACAAAAATATTCCGTACAATGTGGATTATTATAAGCTATTTCTTTTTGTTTATCATTTAATATGCATCTACCAATATAATATTTCCCGTCTTCTAATCCTTCAATTCTTTGCATAATATTATTGTATTAGAAGTTAATTTATATTAATATTTTTATATCTTTTAAATATATTTTTATCTAAAATATTATATTATGAATGATATGCTAAATAGTAAAGGAAATAAAATTAATTTTTTGAATAATTTACCTTATTCAGATCAATACAAAAAACTTGCAGAAAAATGGTCAAAATTACCAGTTTATAGTAATGAAAATATTAATAAATTTATGAATTTATTAAATTCAAAACAAGTAATATTATTATCTTCTGGTACAGGTAGTGGAAAAACTGTAATTATTCCAAAATTATTATTAAAAAATATTATTGATAAAAATATATCTGGTAAAATTGCAATAACTAATCCAAAAATTTTAACTACTTTTTCAAATGCTGAATATGGTGCATTAACATTAGATGTCACCTTAGGAGAAGAAGTTGGTTTTAAATATAAGGGTGCACCGAAACATTCAGTTGGAGATAAAACTAGATTAGTATATTTAACTGATGGATTATTATTAACTATGATATCTAATGAAGATAAATATTTAAAAGATTATGTAGGTGTTGTAATTGACGAAGCACATGAAAGACATATTCAAATAGATTTATTGTTAAAATTATTAAAAGAAATTGTTTTACATAGAAAAGATTTTAAACTTGTAATAATGAGTGCAACTATTAATGCTAAAGTATTCAGTGATTATTTTAATGTTAAAGATATTAACTATGGAGAAATAGATATCAGTGGATCATCCAATTATCCAATAAAACAAAATTGGTTAGAAAAAGATATTAATAAAAAAGAATATTTAAATGTTGCAATAAACAGATGTAATGAAATTTTAAAATTAGAAGAAGAAAATAATGATATAATTATTTTTGTTCCTATTCAAAAAGATACTATAAATGGATGTAACAAAATAACTGAAACAAATAAACATTTATTATGTGTTGAAGTATTTGCAAAAATGAGTTCTCAAAATAGAGAACTTGCAATAAGTAAAGATAAATATAAACAATCTGGATATGATAAAAAAGTTATATTTGCAACTAATGTTGCAGAATCATCAATTACATTTGATGGTTTAATTTATGTTATTGATACTGGTCTTGAATTAATTAATCAATTTGACTCTTTAAATAATATGAATATTGTAAATATTGATTATACTACTCAATCACAAATTATACAGAGAATAGGACGAACTGGTAGAACTTCCCCTGGAATAGCATATCATCTTTATACACAAAAAAAATTTAATAGTTTAGAAAAGTATCCTAAACCTGGTATATTAGTTATGGATTTAACTGATTATGCTCTATCATTAATTTATTATGCAACAACAATTAACAATTTTATTAAATTAACAAATGATTTGATAACTAAACCTACTAAAATTCAACTTGATTTTGTTTTACATAAATTAGAATTTAATAAATGTTTAAAATTAAATAATAATAATGGTGTATTATCTAGAGTCGGAATTAATATTTTAAAATTTAAATCTACTGAATTAATGTCTGCACTTGCTATAATTATGAGTTATTATTTAAATTGTCAATATGAAATAATGGTTATTATGGCTATGATAGATGTAACTGATAATAAATTAGATACATTGTTTATTTATGATAATCAAATGAAATATATAAAATATTTTAATAAATATAGTTATCCCAATTCAGATCATTTAACATTATTAAATATTTATATGGAATTATATAAAAAAAATATTCACCAATATTTAAATATTGATATTTTTAAAAAAATAGATAAACAGGTCAAAGAATATAAACATTTTGCAAGATCTATAAATAAAAAAAATTATAAATATATGAACAAAAAATATAATTTAATAACTATTGATCCTTATGAAGATAATATTAATAATATATTATATGTTTTGGGAAAATCACATTTATATAATTTAATTCGTTATAATAATACAGTTAATTTCAAAAAAAATACTACTGCTAATCTTGAATTTTTAAGAATAACTGTTACTAACAAAAATAATTATGAATATTCTATCTTCCATAGTTTAATTAACAGATTCGATAGAAAAGTTTTTAATATTATTACTAAAATACCTAATTTTATTAAAATTAAATAGATAAAATTATTATTTATAGAATTTAATAAAAAAAAATATATGAAAAATAATAATAATTTTAGATATTGAAAAAAAAAACAAAACAAAACAGTTAGAATTAGAAAAAGAAATGTTAGAACTTAAATTAAAATTATCCAGTAATATTTCATTATAAGAATATTTTAATTTAAAGTGAAAATGTTACACTTTATCTTAACATCAAATTTTTTATTAAAAAACTATTTAAGCCTCAAATATCATTTTTAATAATAGTGTACGTATACATTATAATATTATTAAAAATCATTTAAGGAAACGAATATAAATAATATTATAATGTTAGATTTACACAATCATATGTGTTTAATATGTAATATAAATTATGCATCAAGACAATCTCTATGTAATCACAACAAAAAATTTCATAGGAAAAATAATTTAAATAATTATCAATTTTTAGCAAATGTAAACCATAATATAATTACATGTAAATGGTGTTATAAAGTATTATCGTGCAGACAATCTAAATATAGACATCAACTAATATGTAAAGATAATAAATTAAAAGAAGAAAATTTATTATTAAAAAAAGAAAATAAAATATTACAAAAAATTTCAAATAATAATTGTAACAATAATATTATTAATAATAATAATAAATAATAACTCAAAACAAATTATAAATAATAATATTACAAATAATAATAATGACAATAGACAAATTATAAATAATAATAATAATATTTATAAAATAAATTTTATCATAAATAAAAATGGTTCTGAAAATTTAGAAGATTTAACTGAAGAAGAAATTAAACAGATATTATTAAGAAATGGTGAAGGGATAACAAAATTTATAGAATTATTAAATTTTAATAAGGAATTGCCTCAAAATCATACATTTTGCACAACAAATATAAAAGATAAATATTTAAATGTTTATAATACTGATACAAATACAGTAGAGAAAGATCGTAAAAAATATTTTTTTGATAATTTAATAAAAAATTCTGTAGATGGAATAAAAAAATTAATTGAATTACATAAAAAAGAAAAATATATTGTTGATAATAATAATATTGTTAAAGAAATGTTAAAATCTAGTATAGAATTTGGTAGTAAATTTTTAAATGATAAAATTCTTAAAGAATTATTTAATAGAATAGATTTATTATCATATAATAATAAAAAAATAATAAAAAATACATGGATAGGTAATTCTAATTTAATAAATTATATATTAATTAGACAATTAAAAAAATTAATTTTAAAAATAACAAATAAAAAAGATAAATATGATGAAATATTTAGAGCGGTGCGTATTTTAAATGCCGGTTTTAATGACAAAAAAAATAATCACAGCTTTACTCATTAGAGTTCTAAATTCTAAATAATGGGCTTACTTATGTGTATATTAAGGTAGATACACATAATCCCATCAGATGTCATTTAATCTACTACCTTGATTAAACAACAATTTCTTTCTTCTGTCTTGGTTTTATTTGCTTTACAACTACATTATTTTCTTTTGGTTTAGGACAGAATTCTATTGGTCTTGATTGGTTTCTTAAAAAATATTTTCCTAAATATAAAATATTTTTACAAGCATTCTTATCACGATTTACAAAAATACACCGTTCGGTTTTGTTAGAAAATGAAATCTATGATTTCATTTTCTAACTCAATAACTAAATTAAAAAATCTAAGATTTTTTAATTTAGTTGTTTCCTCTTTTGGAGTTAGTATTTCATGTAAATGTTTCTTATGCTTATTCTTTCTTACTGATACATTTTCTAGTTCTTTAAAAGTTTTATTATATAATTTACTTGTATTATACTCATTCACTTCAAATATTTCAAATCGTTTTAATAATAATTTCTTAAATCCTATATTAGGTGCTGATATTGTTCCTTTCATTTGACTTGTACGTGAGTAATCACTGGTGTAGTGAAAAATCTTATAATTTGAGAAGTTCAATTATAATCTTTTAGTTTAAAGAAATATTTATATATTTATATAATAATGGACTCTTTTATTGAAAAATCCAAAACTAAATTTAGTAATATATTTTCATATGAAAAATTAAATTATATATCAACTAAAAAACCAATTAATTTAATTTGTCTAATTCATAAAAATGAATTTATAACAACTGTTAGAAATCATTTAGATACAACAAGCGGTGGTTGTAATGATTGTAATTTTAATTATAGATTTTTACAATTTGAAAATAAATCAAAAGAAAAATATAGTGATAATTTTATAATAAATAAAAATACATTTATAACAGGAAATACAAAAACAGAAATTAAATGTATTAAACATAATAATATATTTATGATAAGTCTTCAGAAACATTTAGTACAAAATGATGGTGGATGTTATAAATGTAATAAAAATTATTCTGACAATATGTTAAAAGAAACAATTGAAAAATCTAAAATAAAATTTAATGATAATTATGATTTTACTAATTTTAAATATTTATTAGCAACAACTAAAGGAGAATTAAAATGTAAAAAACATAATAATATTATTAATATTTCATCATCAGAACATTTATTATCTATTTACGGCGGTTGTAAATTATGTACATTTGAAGATAAAACAGTTGAAAAAACAAAAATTAATATAGCAAAACAAAAAAAAATTATAAAATCAACTACTAAATTAGAAAAAGATGAAGAATTTAGAATATTAACTTTACCTAATTATGAAAATTCATATAAAATTTCTAATTATGGTAAAGTATTTTCACTAATAAATAAAATTTATATGAAATTAACAAAAAATAATAATGGATATATGCAAATTAGACTTTATAATAATGAATCTAAATCTAAAATATTTCGTGTTCATCAATTAGTTGCTTATATGTTTGTTGAAAATAAAGATAATACAAAATATGTAGATCATATTGATAGAAATAGAATTAATAATCATTTTAGAAATTTAAAATGGGTTACACATCAAGAAAATATGTGTAATACTAATAAAAATAGAATTATAGAAAAAAATAATAAAATTATTGAAGAAAATAAAAATAATTTTATTAAAATTGGAATAATAAACAATATTAATTATTCTAATTATTTAATAAATGAAGATGGTGATATTACTAATATCAAAGGAAAATTACTAAAACAACATATTAATGATGGTTATAATAATATAGCATTAATTGGTTTTAATAATGAAAATAAAAAAGAAAGTCATAGTTTTAGAGTTCATAGATTAGTTGCATATATATTTATAAAAAAACCAGATAATTTTAATGATAATTATGTAGTTAATCATATTGATGAAAATAGATTAAATAATAATTTTAAGAATTTAGAATGGTGTACATCATCAGAAAATACACAAAAATATTTTCAATTACATAATATTGAAAAACCAATTATTAAAAAAAATATTAAATTAATTGGTAAAATAGATATTAAAACAAATAATATTATTAAAAAATATAATACATTCGTTGAAGCATCAAATGATATCAGTTCTAAAAATAATGCTGGTTCAATCGCATGTTGTTGTAAAGGATTAAGAAAAACTGCAAATGGCTATAAATGGAAATTTATTAATGAATAAAAAATATATATAGTATTATTTTCGGATATCCGAAAATAATATCTAAAGTTATCTATATATAATGAATTTAATTAATTTTTTAAAAACTCATACTAAAATAAATAATGAATTTATAGATGATTTTTTTGGATTATATGATTCTAAAGATAAATATAATTTTACTATAAATATTGTGGCAATTGCTAAATGGTTTGATATGACAGTTGGACATATTAAAGATACTTTATTATATTCTTACAAAGAAAAAATAGATTATAAAATAATGAAAGGTAAGAGTAATGGACTTAAAGGTAAACCAAAAGATACAATTTTATTAACGCCTAAATGTTTTAAGTTAATGGCTATGCAAAGTAAAACAAAAAAAGCTATTGAAGTTAGGGAATATTATTATGAATTAGAACAAGTTATCGATCAGTATAAAGAATATATTATTAAAGGATTAGAAGAGAAAATTAAAACATTAGAAAATAATCAAAAACCAAAAATAAATCCATCGAAAGGTATTATTTATATTATTCAAACATCAGATGGTGTTGGGCATTATAAAGTAGGTAAAACAATAAATTTAAAACAAAGATTAAAACAATATAATGGTGATAAAAAAGATGATATAATACCATTATATGTTTATGAAACAACTCAAAAAATAAAAAATCTTTAATTTTTTATTTTTTGAGTTCTTACTTCAAGAAAAAAATGCTTAAGCATTTTTTTCTTGATTAAACAGATGATATTGATGAAATAGAAAGATGTGTAAAATCTTATGCTAAACAATATCAATATAGAAAATATAAAGAAGTTTATAAAGCTGATATAAATATGTTAAAAGATTTAATAAATGATTGTAGTGAATTTAATGAAAAAACTAATTTAAAAATAAAATGGAAATCAAATACACAAAATGGTGGTAATTATTATATTGCTATTTTTAAAAAATAATGTTTATATCTTCTTCAATCATATATATTATAATTTATTAAACATTTTTATTAAGATCTAATTATTAATCTTTAACTAGTTTATTTTTATTAATATAATTTTTAATTTCAATAATAATATCATTTGTAATTTCATATTTATACAAATCTCCATTTATTGGATCATATAAACAAATATTTTTTTTATTAGTCAATATAGCATAAAATAATGTTTGTAAATAATTTTTTTTACTATCTATTTTTTTATTTTCAGATGTTTTAATATCAATTATATAATTATCAGTAATTAAATCAGGTTCCCCATATATAAATAAATCTAAATTTATATAACATTCAGATGTTTTAATTGATATAAATTTATCTTTAATTTTTAATATTTTTTGAATAAAATCCTTTTCAAAATAAAAGATTAATTAAATCGGCTGTATTTTTACAATCTTCAAGATTTTCAGGTAAATTATTATAATCAATACATTTATGACATTTCATTAAATATGAAAATCCATAATCATAATTATTATTTATTATATATTTTATACAATAATCCATAAATGTACCTTTTTGTTCATTGCGTGTAATAAATTTTAATTTATCAATATTTATTTTTTCATGAATATTCTCTTTGATAAATTTAATTTTAATATCTAAATTATTTAATATATTTCTTCCATTAAAATTATCAAATATATACACTTCTAATCTTTTAGTCTCAAATTGTTTATAACCTTGTATATTATAAAATTTTAATTCAAATAATTTATCATATATATCTTTATATTTATTATAATATTCTTTAGTAGTATATTTATAACAATATAAATTTTTTCCCTTAACTTCTATAGTATTTAGAAAATCATCATCATTTTCAACTACATATAAATTTCTTTTATTATAAATAAATTTATTTTCACAATCATTTAAAATTTGTGATATATCTTCATCTAATTTTTTTCTTTTTGAATATAATTCATTAAAAATTCCACAAAATCTTTTATAAGACTCTTCTATAACAAAATTAGTAATCATTAATATATTTAATTATTTTATATTTAAGTATATATTTATTAAATATTATTATCTTATAATATTTTTTGTTTTCTTTTTTCATAAGCTCTTTTACTATATTCTTTAATTTTTTCAGGAGGTGGTTTTTTATCATATCCTGTTCTTTCTTTATATTCTTTAACTTTTTCTATAATTTCTTCTTTATGATTTTCATAATAATTTTTATTTCTTTTTGGTGCAGTATATTTTTTAAGATGCTCTTTTAATTGTTGATTTTCAATTATTAGTTTTTCATATAGTTCTTTATAATTTATATTGTTATCTGCCATTATTTATATATAATAAATTATTTTTAAATAGTTAAATTATTTTTCTAATATTTTAATATGTCTAAACAATTTTCATCTGATTTGAAATTAAAAGCAGTTAAATATTATTATAAAGTTAATAATTATTCGAAAGTTTGTGATATATTTGAATGTAGTGAAAGAAGTTTAAAAAGATGGATTGAACGATATGAAAAATATAATACAGTTGATAGAATACAAAGAAAAGAAGGTTCTTATAAAATTAAAAAAGAACATATTAAATTTTTAAAAGAAACAATTAAAAATAATAACGATATTCATATAAAAGTATTATTTGTATTATTAAAAAATAAATTTCCAGATTTGGATATATCAAGACAATATATCCACGATATAATATGAGATAATAACATTACTAGAAAAAGAGCAACATTCAAACATTTTCCATTAACATACAGAGGAGAACCCAGAGATGAAAAAGCAGAATTAAAAGTATTTTTTAAAGAAATAAAAAAATTTAGTTTGGATAATATCATATCAATAGATGAAATATCATTAAGTACATCTTTAGGTTTTAATTATTGTAGAAATGAATTAGGAAAAAGATGCATAATTAAAACTGACGATAATGCTGTATTTACAAAGTATTCATTAGTTGTAGCAATAACTAATAATAAATGTATTGGATATACATTATATCAAAAAGGAGCAGTTAATTCTGATAGATTTAATGAATTTATTAAAAATATATGTGATAATGTTAAGAATAAATTAATAATATTAGATAACGGTCAGATTCATAAAAAAGAATCAACAAAGAAAATAATAAAAGATAGTGGAAATCATTTATTATATTATTGTTTTTGATTGTACAAATTCTTTTTCTTTAGAAAAAGAATTTCTAGAATCAAATCCTAAAGGATTTGATTGTACTTTATAATCATTTTCCCATATTTTAATTAAATTAAAACCTGCTTTTTTAATTTCAACTTCTTTAATTTTTGTTTTTTCATATAATTCACCATATGTATTTTTAGTAATTGGATTTATATCATTCATATTAAATTTTGATGGATTGCCGTGAAATATATCACCATCAAATTCATAAATAGTATTTGTTTTTTAACAATATCCATCTACTTTATATTTTTTATCATTAATAATAATAATTTTTTCACCAATATTCATTGCATGTTGAATAAATATATTTTCTTTTTTCATAATTTCTTCTAACCATTTAATAGATATTTTTGAAT